>Ga0222696_1000175_pt1 | contig 46525 bp, 46 predicted proteins | sample AntAcemetage1400_FD_179817 | JGI IMG/M metagenome (GOLD analysis project Ga0222696, IMG submission 179817) | Saline water microbial communities from Ace Lake, Antarctica - #1400 | ecosystem: Environmental > Aquatic > Non-marine Saline and Alkaline > Saline | place: Antarctica: Ace Lake... | reverse complement strand
TATGTTTCCTTTATAATAAAACCCGGTGAGCAGGTCGCTCTTGTGGGACCGAGCGGTGTGGGAAAGACAACACTTTTGAGCCTTATGCTATGTTTTTATAAACCTGTTTCCGGTAAAATTCTTTTTGATGATTTACCGGTGTCTGACTATGAAGTGATTTCTCTGCGGAGACGGATTGGGTACGTATCACAGAGCACGCTCCTTTTGTCCGGCACAATCATGGAAAACCTATGCTATGGGAACTCCGATGCCACCGAGAGAGAGGTTGTTCAGGCGGCGAAGTCAGCAGGCATCCACGACTTTATCTCCAGCCTGATGAAAGGCTATGAAACAAAGATTGGCGAAAAGGGGGTCAACTTATCAGAAGGGCAAAAACAGCGGCTTTCCATTGCTAGGGCACTGATCAAACAACCAGACATCCTCGTTCTGGATGAACCAGCCTCTTCATTGGACAGTCTGACAGAAAGGTCGATCTTTAACGCTATTCCTGTCATTGTTCGGGACAGGACACTCTTATTAGTAGCGCATAGGCTCTCTACCATTAAGGATTCGGATAGGATCCTTTTGTTTAACGAGAATCGTCTGATAGCCACCGGGACACATCAATCACTCTTTGAGACCAATGACTACTACCGGTCCCTCGTTGTTTACCAGCAGATAGGAACCGAAACAAAACTATCACCTTCTATTTAGAGCCGCCACCCTTCCCTCCCCCACTCCTGCATCTCAGATTGCAATAATTCGTAATGTCTAAATCTAAGGACCTCGGGGTGCTCATTATTCTCACAAGACATCATCCCCCTTTAACTTCAAAACCGACCAGCCCCTGTTCTGCTAAGTTCCGAATGAAGTCATTGATATCATTTTCCGCCTCTTCGGATACATTATCGCACTCTGCTTGTAACTTTTCAAGTATTTCAATTGTATGTCAATTGTGGTGTGAAGACCATCAAGCAGTTTCCATATAAAAACACCTGTTGGATTAATGCCCATGCCGTTTACCTGTGTCAGGGTCAAAGAGTATTGCCCAGTCATCGAACTCCTCTCGAAGCACGACTAATGGATTGGCTACTGGTCTGGTTTTTTCAATTATCATATTCTGTTCTGCCGGTTCCTATATTTCGGGGGGTTACCGGGTAACTGACTCATCCCAAGCTACAGCTGAATGCTTCTCCTGCCTTTGCAAAAACCTTACAATTGAGGCCAGCCAATAGATTCCTAAGCCATGTCCTGGATGGCGTCTCTGACAACCTTGGAATCGATATAATCCGACTTTGAGCCAAATCCAATCAAAAGGCTCATATCACAAAGATTGTTAATCCTTCTCGGAACTCCCTTCGTATAATTATACACCTCATCCAAAGCCTCGCTGGTAAATATGTTCTTTACCAAACCAGCTTTTTCCAGTCGAAGGGAAACGTATTTGGCAACCTCCTCAGAATCAAGGGCGTTAAGATGATACCTGATTCCAATCCTCTGATCAAGCTGTTTAATCCCTTTCACAATATCCTTTAACTCCGGTTGACCGATAAGAATCAGGGTCAACAACATCCTGTCGTTTAAGTGAAAGTTTAATAGCAGACGCACTTCCTCGAAAGTCTCCATAGGAATGAGCTGCGCCTCATCAATTATCAACAGGGTGGTCTTATCACGCTTAACATTCTCCAGCATTCTTCCATTGAGAATATCAAGAAGGTCCGCCTTTGAATTTGATTCGTTATTCAGGCCAAATTGATAGAGGATTTCCTTTAAAAAATCCAGTGGTTTATGAAAAGGGTTTATTATCGACGCTATATCATACTCATCATCAGAAACCTGCTGAATAAAAATCTTGCTCAAAACGGTCTTGCCGCAACCCACCTCCCCGGTGAGGAGCGCCGCGCCCTTCCTTCTTTTAACAGCATAAAGAAGTCTGACGAGTCCTTCGTTATGTTCTCGCGAATAGTACATAAATTCCGGATCCGGAACATCTTCAAATGGATATTTTTTCAAACCCCAGTATTCTAAATACATTTCAGAACTCCTTCAACAGCCATGTATATTTCGGCGAAGCAAAGCCTGTAATGATAACTCGACCGGCCGTACGGATCAGCAATATCAAGATCAATACTATCAGACTGGTTGCGCCCACTGGAAAACGGCTTTAATAGAAACACCTTCTTTTTTACTTCAGGATAGCGTTCAACTATCATTTCAATGTGCTGCTGCTCCATCACAAGTATCTTGTCGGTTTCAGAAACCATGTCTTCTGTCAATAATTTTGATCTATGACCATGGCCATTAAACCCCTTTTCCTCCAAGAGGTCAACTACCTTGGGATCGGAGGGCGCGCCTTTCATATCAAGAAGAGAGGCTGACGATACTTCTATGTCGCTACGGCCATATCCCCCAGATCTCTTCCTGAATATACGCTCCGCCATGAAACTCCGGCAAATGTTTGCTGTACAGACAAACAGTATCCTCATAAACCTGCCTCCCCATATCCTCTTTTGTACCTTGTTTCAATATCCTTGTAAAATGAAGCTGTCGTTTTCGGGATGGATGCAGGATCCAAACACTCAACCTGGTCAGTGAATGACAATCAGACCACAAGTTGATGATTGAAGCCACGGAGCGACCCATCAAGAAAGGTCAATCGTTTGTCTTTTTAAGACGATATCTATTAAGAAGCCTTCTGGCCTCCTTCATGTAATCGCCGGGGAAGTGTCTTAACACGCGCAATCCGTATTGGACCCTGGGTGGATCCGGGATAATGCCCCTGTCTATATAACTCCTTATGGTTTTAGCAGAGACAGCAAAAGTCTTCGCAGCATCTGCAATCGTAGAGTATGTCTTTCCTTTTATTATGACCATCAGCACCTTCCTCTAATCACACAGACTCAATGCCGCGCATCCATATCTATATTCATGCAAAAACCGGTCAGCCCGGTAACCGCTGGGAGTCAGCACCGTGACCGTGGGTTCGCATATACTTTACCTTCCGCACCTTTGTCAACTACAATCCTGTATCTATGCTGTAACTTCAAACCCGGACAAACAAAAGCCATATCATCACAAACTCATTTTACACCTTTGGGTGTAAAAATTGTGATAAATTATTGACACAACAGATGCTCTTATAATAGTAGAAACGATGATCGGCTGGGGATAAGAATAATATTGTGCAAGAGTAGTTCCCATCCCTGCCCGTACAATACACAACTGATTAACATTTGATACCTAAGTTACCGGAAATATATCATACAGGAGGAAGGAATGGAAATAAGAAAAGTTTGTGTTCTGGGTGCGGGACTGATGGGCAACGGTATCGCCCAAGTCTGCGCTCAAGCGGGTTATGATGTCTCTTTGAGGGATATTGAACAACGCTTTATTGACGGCGGTATGAACACAATAAGAAAGAACCTCGACCGCGACATGTCAAAGGGGGAAAAGACGCAGGAGGAAGTGAACGCCATCCTCGGAAGGATTAACCCAACCCTGGACCTGAAAAAAGCTGCATGTGACGCCGACATAGTGGTTGAAGTTATTATTGAGGTGATGGATGTAAAGAAAAAAGTGTATACTGAGCTGGAAGAGATAGTACCTGATCACTGCCTGTATTTCACTAATACATCCGGTCTCAGTATCACCGAGATAGCATCCATTACAAAAAGGCCGGACAAATTCATCGGCACCCATTTCTTCAATCCCGTGCCGGTCATGCGTCTTCTGGAAATCATAGAGGGTTATGAGACATCAGAAGAGACCCTCAAGGTAGCGAAAGACTGGGGCAAGAAGATCGGCAAGGAAGTCATCGTCGTCAAGGAAGCTCCGGCATTTGCCGTAAACAGGGTGCTGTGTACCATGCTTAACGAGGCCTTCTTCACCCTGGGCGATGGGATCGCAAGTGCAGAAGACATAGACAAGGGAATGGTATTGGGATGCAATCACCCGATAGGACCTCTGGCGCTCTCCGATCTCGTTGGCCTGGACACACTTCTACATGTAATTGAAGGACTCCATGAAGAACTGGGCGACAAATACAGGCCTGCTCCCATATTAAGACAGCTGGTAAGAGCTAAGCGATACGGCAGAAAAACAGGCAAAGGCGTCTACGATTACAACAAATAACAGTGATAATTTATTAACATACAATTGGAGGAAAGAATGGACTTTGAACTAAGTGAAGAAATGAGGATGTTGCAGGATATGGCCTACAAGTTCGCCCAGGCGGAAATGGCACCCATCGCGGAGGAATGCGACAGAGAAGAAAAGTATACGCCCGAGCTTCGGAAAAAAGGCGCGGAGAACGGCCTTGTCTGCTCGTGGATACCGGAAGAATACGGCGGATCAGGTGTTGGAATACTCGGCAATACCCTCGTAACGGAGCAGCTCTCAAGAATCGACATGGGTACCGGTCTCAACATAGCGGCGGCAGGATTTGGATGCGAAGCGGTTTATTACTTCGGAACGGAAGAGCAGAAGAAAAAATATCTGCCCCCCGTCTGCAGCGGGCAGCAGGTGAGTGCGGGCGCGTTTACAGAACCGAATGCCGGAACGGACGTGGCCGGATATGGAACGAGAGCGGTGAAAGACGGTAGTGACTACATAATCAACGGGAGCAAGATGTTCATTACGAATGGAACCGTCTGCGACTGGATGGTATGCCAGTGCATCACCAATCCCGATGAAAAGACACACCATAAGTACAGCCAGATAATAGTCCCCGCTGATGCCACCGGTGTCACAAGAACCAAGATCCACGGCAAGATGGGAATCAGGGCCAGCGATACGGCTGAGATCGCCCTCGAAGATGTCCGGGTACCCCAGGAAAATCTGATCGGTGAAGAAGGAAAAGGGTTTTACCAGTTAATGCATTTCTTTGATATAACGAGGATCATGGTATCCGCGCAGGCGCTCGGGATTTCTCAGGGCTGCCTTGATGAAGCCGTTAAATATTCCAAGGAAAGAACCGCTTTCGGTAAACCACTCGGTACATTTCAGATTACCATGCAGAAGCTGACAGAGATGGCTGTCAGAATAGAAGCGCTGAGAAATCTCGTTTACAAGGCCGCGTGCTCAGTGGATTCGGGTATTCCCGACTTCCACCTCGGAGCAATGGCCAAATACTTCGGTGGCCAAACCGCCGTATTCTGCGCTAATGCCGCCGTTGAAATCCACGGGGGTTACGGTTATATAGAAGAATATAAAGTGCAGAGGTGGTACAGAGACGCCAAGATACTTGAACTGTACGAAGGCACAAAAGAAGCTGAAATATTGACGATAGGCAGAGTCCTGCAATCCAGATAAGGCGAAGTTGGCGGGTGGCTCCTTCCTGATATCAGGGAAGAGCCACCAGTCATTATATGGAAAAATTAATATAGAAACTCCAGGAAGGTAAAAGAAATGGCCATTACAAAGGCGGAACTCGTCAGGAATCTGCATGCCAACACAGGATTCTCCAAAGGAAAGAGTGTAAAAATAGTTGAAAGCACTTTCGAACTTATGAAGAATGAACTGGAAAAGGGAAAGGACGTCCTTATATCCGGATTCGGCAAGTGGTCAGTCAGGGCAAAGAATCCCCGCAGAGGCAGAAATCCTCAGACAGGAGAAGAACTGACACTGGACGCACGCCGGGTGGTCACCTTCAGATGCTCCAGGAATTTGAAAGACGATATGGAATCTTGAAGCACTGGCTCACCCCCGGCGCATAAACCTTCACAACAGTCATTTTGGCCTGCGCTTGTCGGACAGATGCACTGACAATAACCAGCGTGCCTGCGAATATATCACCCGTAACATAATGAAAGATAAAATGTCTTTGTGTGTGCATGTCAACAACCATGCGGAGGAGAAACTATAACCTGTCAATGGTCAATGGAGGAGACCTCAGTTTTTGAGGCCTATCATTTTCTTAACCTGTTAATTGATGACGGCATGTCAGCAATAATAGTGCAGACAAAACTGCTGAATATAGATAAGGACGGATTTACGGTTCGGCATGCCTGTCATGGGATATATCGTCCAGCGCGATCGCCCGCCTTACGAAAATATACAAGGTTGAAAGAATTCCACTATTGATATATCCTCACACATATCTGAATGAAAGGAACATATCTTATGAGAAACAGTATGTAATGTTTATCATGGATATGCAGTATGGAAAAGATTTCCTGGACTACATGAAGGGAAGACTGAAGGCAAGGATCAGATTTTTCATCAGGAGATACCTGACAAAATGAACGACATTCCGCTTTACAACACAGGAAGCATAAAGATCTTCACAGAATATATAAACCAGCAGTATCCCGGGATAGATATTGAACCCATTCTGGAATACGCGGGGATTACCAGCTGTCAGCTGGAAGATGCCGGGCACTGGCTTACGCAGGATCAGGTTGACCGCTTTTACGAGATCATCGCCCGTAAGACAGGCAATTCCAACATCGCGCGAGAGGCGGGACGTTATTCTGTCTCCTCAAAGGCAGGACTGCCCTTGCAGCAATATGCCCTCGGATTTATCACCCCCGCGACCGCATATGCGGTGATGGAAAAATTGTACAACAGGGTAAACCTGGCATGCGCACTCACAACAAAACGCCTCGACAAGAACAGGATCGAAATAATCGTAACCCCGAAAGAAGACGTTGTCGAAAAACCCTATCAGTGTGAAAACCGGACAGGAATATTTGAGGCAGTGGCCAAGATTTTCACAAACCAGTTTGCCGAGGTTGACCATCCTGTATGCATGCACAGAGATGGGGATACATGTTCATACATTATCACATGGGAACAGGCCCCTTCATTCATATGGAAACGCATACGTAACTACACGACCATTCTCAGCGCCATATCATGCCTTGGTCTCTTCTTCCTGCTACCGGCCATCTACTGGATAATCCTGACGATTTCATGCTCCCTGCTTGCAACAGGCATTTACGCTTACTCGGAACACCTGGAAAAGGAAGATCTTCACTTGAAACTCAAAAGCAACAGCGAAGTGGCTCGCGACCTTATGGAACAGACCGATGCCCGCTACAACAACGCCCTGCTCGTCCAGGAGATAGGTCAGGTCACATCCAGCGTACAGAATACCGAAGAACTCATATCCTACGCCATGGATATCATCCAAAAACGTCTCGATTTCGACCGCGGAGCAGTTATGCTTGCCGACGAAGAGAGACAACATCTCGTATATACCGCAGGATATGGATACAGCCCCGACCTGGAAAAACTCGTCCGAAATATAACATTCCACCTGGGCAACCCACGGTCACTCGGGCCGTTTGTTGTGGCGTTTAAGGAGCAGAGACCCTTTCTGATAGACAATGTTGAAAAAATCAAAGATGAGGTTACGCCGAAAACACTCGAATTTCTAAGAGTGCTTGGAGTAAAATCGTTTGCCTGCGTGCCCATAATATACGAAGGAAGGTCGGAGGGGATACTGGCTGTGGAAAACCTGCAGACAAAAAGGCCATTCAACCAGAGCGATATAAACCTCCTTATGGGTATAGCGCCCCAGATCGGTATCAGCATGAACAATGCCAGGACATACCAGAAAATCAGACAAAGCGAGGAACAATTCAGGTCTCTGGGAGAAAACGCGCCCGACATCATCTATACACTGGATGCCGACGGAACATTCGAATACATCAATCCCGCGTGGGAGAAAATACTGGGATACAAAAAAGAAGAAGTTATAGGAAGGTATTTTATAGACTTCGTCAGGAAAAAAGATGTCAGTCGCTTCATATGATATTTCAAACGGGTAAGGAACGACAAGGAAGCCCTCAATAGCTTTACAGGTGTACTCCTCACCAGAGATGGGGGTGAGCGTCTCTTCAATATAAGCTGTTCTCCAAACCTTGGATTAACGGATAAAGTGACCGGGGCAATAGGAACTATAAAAGATATTACCGACATTGAAAAAAATGTGGAGAGGCTGGGAGCGGCCCTGCAGAGCACTATCGACGCCATGGCGGTCATTGTGGAATCGAAAGATCCTTACACATCCGGCCATCAGAAGAGGGTGATGGCTATCGCCGTTGCCATTGCTGAAGAGTTGAATCTCGACGAGGATAAAATAAGCGGCATTCGAATGGCCGCCATGATCCATGATATTGGAAAGATAAGTGTTCCGGCGGAAATCCTCAGCAAACCCGGACAACTGACAGATATCGAATTCGGCATGATAAAGGCCCATCCCGAAGCAGGCTACAATATCTTAAAAAACATAGAATTCATGTACCCTGTAGCCCAGATCGTGTATCAGCATCATGAAAAGATGGATGGTTCGGGCTATCCACGTGGCCTTTCCGGCAATGACATCCTTGTGGAGGCAAGGATTATAACAGTCGCGGATGTAGTGGAGGCCATGGCCCTACAGACCATCTCTGGGCATAGCCGAAGCATTAAAAACGATACGACAGGACAGGGGGGGCACCCTCTACGATCCGGAAGCCGTAGATGCCTGTCTGAAGCTCTTCGAAGAAAAGGGGCTTTATCTCGAGCAGATATGATTCACGCTCAACCAGGCTGGACCATATCATACAGCATGGATGTTGTTATCCCCGATTAACGACCCGCACCCCATGTCAATTCAATCTTTCCAAGCACGCCTGTGAAAACAAGCTCCGGCGCGTCCTCTACAGCAACATCCCCTTTGCCGGAAGACAATAATTTGGGGAATTTCACACTGTAGAATTTTCCATAAGGCTTCACATATGGGAATAATCTGGTAACAAGAGGCGTACTGTCTATCTCTCTTATGTCGAGAGGCTCCAGCGTTTCTCCTCTTACGCCGACAGAAAGCACCCTCCAAGCAGAATCGGCCTTAGAAAGATCGTTGAATTTCCGGTCGGGAACATACGCGTAAAACAAGAACTCTCTTAGATCAGACGACGTATCAGACAGGATATCTCTCCTTTGCTCTTTATCTGCGGACGTCAGGAGATAAAGCCTGGAGTATTCCGAAAGATAAGCGTCAGTAAATTCGCTGCTTTTCAACGTAGCGACAATGCGAATACTTGTCTCAAATTCGGAATATAGTGTCTTCTCTCTCGTGTACTTGTTCAGTATATCGAGATATTGCACTGAAATGGTATCATTTCTCGCAATTTGAATATACTCTTTCACTTGACCGCATCCTGAAATTCCAACGAGGCAAAACATTACTACAATCAATTTAAGCGTCTTCATTTTTTCCTCCAAACACCCTGTCAAAAATAAAATCTATCTGACCAAGAAAATTTTCCAGCCTGAATACATTCTCAATATCATCAAAGCTAAGATACGACATAACCTGCTCGTCTTCGAGAAGCAACTGCTTGAAATCCAGATCTTCGTTCCACGATTTCATGGCGCTTCTCTGGACAATTGCATATGAGTCTTCCCTCGACATTCCTTTTTCAATAAATTTTAACAACACCATCTGTGAAAACACCAATCCCCTGGTCATATTGAGATTGGCCATCATCCTTTCCGGATACACAAGAAGGTTCTTCGTAAGGTCAGTAAACCTGCTCAGCATGAAATCAAGTAGTATAGTGGCGTCAGGGGCGATAACTCTTTCAACAGAAGAATGACTTATGTCCCGTTCGTGCCAGAGGGCCACATCTTCCATGGACGCGAGCGCGTATGATCGTACAAGCCTCGCGAGACCGGAGAGATTCTCCGAAAGCACCGGGTTCCTCTTGTGGGGCATCGCCGAAGACCCCTTCTGCCCGGGAGAAAAGAATTCCTCGGCCTCCCTGACCTCCGTCTTCTGGAGATGTCTGATCTCTGTGGAAAATTTTTCAATGGAAGAAGCTATGATGGCAAGGGTTGAAAAATATTCGGCATGTCTGTCTCGCTGGACAATCTGCGTGGATATCGGCGCGGGTTCCAACCCTAGTTTTGCGCATACATATTCCTCGACGCCCGGATCGATAAAGGAGAAGGTACCTACGGCCCCAGATATCTTCCCACAACTGATCGTTTTCTGAGCGCTGATTAACCGTATCCTGTTCCTTTTCATCTCCTCATACCACAGAGCCATCTTGAGACCGAAGGTGATCGGCTCTGCATGCACTCCATGGGATCTTCCAATCATAATAGCGTCTTTATATTCAAACGCCCTATCTTTCAGGACAATCAGCAGCGCATCCAGATCCTCTACAAGCAACTCCGCCGCCTCTTTCAAGAGAACCGCGAGAGAGGTATCCAGGATATCGGAAGAAGTGAGACCCATATGTATGTATCTCGCGTCCTCCCCCACCCCTTCCGAAACAGAGGTAAGGAAAGCGATTACATCATGCTTAACGGTTTTCTCAATTTCGTCAATCCTCTGCACATCAAAACCGGCCCTTTTCTTGATATTAACAAGTGATTCAATCGGTATCTTCCCTTTGGCGGCAAGGACCTCACACGCGAGAATCTCTATCTCCAGCCACTTTTTAAACCGGTTTTCAGGGCTCCATATATAAGTCATCTCATCTCTTGAATACCTTGGAATCAATTTCGTTTCCCTCCAGTTAATTGCGTTAGAAGTGTTAGTGTTAAAGGCACTATTAGTACGAGCTGCATGGGATAGTCAAGTTTTTAAGATTCATCGTTCCCAACAATTGAGTTTTGTATCAGTGAAGGTTTATATTTAAGCGCAGAGTTCCCTTCCCCCATCTCCATTCTCCCTAAAATGGCTGATCTTTTCAGAGCACAACTCCTTAATTACCTTAGTCTTTAATGATTCATACTCTCGTATTATCTCAACCGGATTTGACATTGCGTGCAACGTATGGTAGTCGAATAAGTCATGATTAAAGAACATCCTACAAAAATCTTCACGCACAACCAATCAGTCTATTATACCTGAAAACACCTTGAAAAACTCCATCACTTGTTGGTGGCGTGGAACAACCGGATCGCGGCAAAAGTTCCGCCCATACTCTGAAACAAAGATCAGCAATTCATAGAGCAAAGGGGCCTTCAATGATAACCTATGACTCTGTAACAAAGATATTCGGTACGGGAAATGATACCGTAACCGCCCTTGATAACGTGAGCTTCACCATGCCGAAGGGGGAAGTAGTGGTGTTTCTTGGCCCCTCGGGGTGCGGCAAGACAACTACTCTGCGACTTACCAACAGACTTGAGACACTCACACGGGGAAGCATAACCATAGAAGATCAGAACATCATGGACCTCGACATCGTACAGCTCAGACAGCGTCTGGGATACGTGATTCAGGCCATCGGACTCTTCCCGAACAAAACGATAGCCGAAAATATTGCCGTTGTCCCCAAACTTTTGAAGTGGGACAAAGAACGTATCAGTAAACGCATTGATACCCTGCTTGAAATGAATAACCTGGAACCTGAACTGTACAGAGAGCGTTACCCCGCCGAGCTCTCCGGTGGCCAGCAGCAGCGAGTGGGGGTCGCTCGGGGACTTGCCGCAGACCCCGACATCCTTCTCATGGATGAACCCTTCGGCGCGATAGACCCCATAAACAGGGAAGAGATTCAAAATGAGTTCCTCAAGCTTCAGGGAAAACTGAAGAAGACAGTGGCCTTTGTCTCTCATGATATTCACGAAGCGATCAAGATGGGCGATCACATTGCCATCTTCGACAAGGGACGTCTGATACAGTATGATACACCCGAGGTCATTCTGACGCAGCCCAAAAATAAATTTGTCGCCGACTTCGTGGGTTCCGACAGGGCTCTGAAAGTCCTCGGGCTTATGCAGGTAAGCGATGTCATCAACCGGAGACCGAAGAATATCGTCCAGGGTGCCGACCGTTCCCAGGAAGCATTACATTTTCTCGACGAAAAGGGATTTCGCTACGGTATCGTGATCGAACGGAACAGACCGATAGGTCATGTCACACAGAAATCCCTCAAGTATGAAGAAGGGCCTGTACGGGATGTGGTGGAACGATATCCCCTGTTCCTGAGGGAAAAAACCTCGCTCCGGGATGTCCTCTCCTTCATGCTCATGCATGATGCCGGAACCTTCTGTGTGGTGGACGAGGATAAAAACTTTGCCGGTACGGTAACCTACAACGACATACAGAAAGCGGTAAAAGAAAGCTACGCCGATGAAGCGGAAGCTGGTGAAAATGGAGTATCGGCATGAGTACATTGCGATTCATAGTGGATAACTTTAACGAGGTTCTGTATCTCTCCTGGGAGCATGTTTGGATTGTGGGGATAGCACTCCTGATAGCCACACCCATCGGCGTGGTTCTGGGCATCGTCATTACGAAGCACGAGCAGTTCGCTTCCAGGGTCTTGAACGGCGCCAACATACTCATGACCATCCCCTCCATTGCCCTCTTTGGGTTGATGCTCCCCGTCCTTGCGATAGTCAATATGGGACTGGGAAAAGTTCCTGCCGTGATAGCCCTGGTTCTTTACAGTCAGCTCCCCATAATCAGAAATACATATACGGCCATAAAGAATGTTCCTCCTTCCCTGGTGGACGCGGGAAGAGGTATGGGCATGGGCAAGTGGAAGCTCCTGCGAGAGTTGGAAATCCCGCTGGCCACCCCCGTTATCATTGCGGGGCTGAGGACGGCTGCCGTCATGAATATTGGAATTGCCGCTATCGCCACCTATATTGGAGCGGGAGGCTTGGGCGTATATATCCAGCAGGGTATCGCCCGTGTATACCCGGAGATGATACTGAGCGGCGCCATACTTGTTTCCCTCCTTGCCATAATCGTTGACGGTGGAATGGCCCTGCTGGAACGACTCGCAACGCCAGAAGGCATCCGGGTACAAAGGAAGCTCGCGCGATGAACAGACTATTGACAAAGTTATACCAGATTAGCATTGCGGTTATCATACTGATTGCGGGTGTGACGTTCGAGCGAACGGGTCTGATAGAATTACTCTCGGATCCATACGAATATCCCGTTATCATGGAATTGTTCATCCAGCATCTGTACATGGTGACGGTCAGTATGATCTTTGCCACGATCATAGGAGTAACAGCGGGAATTGTGCTTACCAGAAAGCGTTTTCGCCGGTACGCCGGGATCTGCATGTATATTATCGGACTGGGACAAACCATCCCCTCTCTTGCCGTTCTCGCGCTTGCCATGAGTTTCCTGGGTATCGGCACAAAACCGGCGATATTCGCACTTACGATCTATTCCATACTTCCCATCGCGAGAAATACACTTGCCGGGATTACCGCGGTACCCCCGGAACTGATAGATGCCGGGAAAGGCATGGGAATGCCCCCTCTTAAAATCCTGATGGAGGTGGAGATACCGAATGCCATGAAGGTGATTCTCACAGGATTCAGGGTGGCCCTGATAATCAATATCGGCACAGCCGCGCTCGCCTATGTCATCGGGGCCGGGGGACTGGGGGACCTGATATTCACCGGAATCAACCTTATGCAGACAGACAAGCTGCTTGCCGGCGCAATTCCGGTAACGCTGCTGGCACTTTTTGCGGATTTTCTGTCTGAGCTATTAGGGCTAGCCCTGATCTCAAGGGGACTGCGTCTTTCTGATTAGGAATAGATATGAGACTTTGGCTTTCTGTTCAACAATGAGCACTTAACCCGGGATTTGAGCAAAAACAATACAACGTAATTTTTGTTCGCATCCTCAAACATTAAAGCTCTCCGGCATTCGGCCAGGAGCAAAAAAAGGAGGTATGACATGAAAAAGATATGTAAACTTGTCCTTCCGGCAATACTTATTTCTACTCTACTTTTCTCAGGCATTGCTTTTGCCAAAGAGAAAAGCCTGACAGTGGGCGGCAAGGACTATACGGAACAGCTCCTGCTTCCCGAACTGGCAAGCATTCTTCTCGAACAGGCGGGGTTTGATGTCACCCTCAAAACCGGTGTAGGCACAGTAATAGCCAGGAAATCTCTGGAAAATGCACAGACCGACCTCTATTTTGAGTATACCGGAACGGCATACACCTTGTTTTACAAGCAGAAGGATAAGCAAATTATGACCGTCCCCGAGAAGGTGTATGACTGGGTCAAAAAAGCCGACGCCGAGAAAGGTCTTGTCTGGCTCGATCCTGTAAAGTTCAACAACACCTACACCCTGATGATGAGAAAGGCAGAAGCGGAGAAACTCGGGATTAAGACCATCTCTGATCTGGGTGTCTATGTCACTAAAAATCCGGCCAAACTCATATTCGCCCTGGACTCGGAATTCTGGGAACGCCCTGACGGATTTAAAGGCATCATGAAAATGTATAATTTCAAGCTTCCTGCCAAACAGGTCAAGAAAATGTCTGTGGGCCTTACCTACCAGGCATTGAAGAAAGGACTGGTCAATTCCGCAATGGGTTTTGCCACCGACGGCAGAATCGCGGCCTTTGGTTTTGTAAATCTTGTGGACGATAAATTCTTTTTCCCTGTCTACAATCCAGTACCAGTTGTTCGCAAGGAAATCCTTGATAAGTATCCTGAGATCAAAGACATATTAAAACCGGTCGCGGATAACCTGACCACGGAAGAGATGCAGCAGCTAAACAAGGCCGTGGATGTCGACCACAAGAAGGTTCATGATGTGGCCATGGACTGGCTGAAAAGCAAAAATCTGATCAAATAGAATCAACCCGAGAATCATCGAGAGGGGAATCCACGATACGTCGCTTCCGGCGTATCGAGATCCCCCTTTCCTTTCCACTGTCTGTCGAAACATCAAATGACATCACATTTTTTTCATTAAGAAAATGGCCTGTTTTCAACACATTCTTCCAATGAGACCGAATCACATAAAATATCCCCCTTGACAACATATAGTGTTCATACTATTATGCCACTACAATATGTTGTGTTTACCATAATAGACAGTGGGGGGTAATCCATGCGCACCAAAATAAAAAAAAGAGACGGACGTCTTTCCGGGTTTGATGCCGCAAAGATCACTAATGCCATCGCAAAGGCGGGAATGGCAACCGGCGACTTTGGAGAGGGAGAAGCGAAAAGACTTACAATAAAGGTACTGAACCTGGCGGAAAAGCTCTTCGACAACAAGGTTATGACCGTTGAAGAAGTACAGGATATTGTTGAAGAGGTACTCCTTGGTTCTTCATACCGCAAAACGACCAAGGCGTACATTATATACCGGGATCAACACGCGAGATTGAGAGAAATTACCAATAAGATGGAGGTTGATCTTGTTGATCAGTACCTCAAGAAGATGGACTGGAAGATAAATGAAAACAGCAACATGGATTATTCTCTTCAGGGACTTAACAATTACCTTTCATCTGAGGTAAGCAAAGTCTACTGGTTAAACAAGATATATCCCGACGAAATCAAAAACGCTCAGATAAATGGTGATTTTCATATTCATGACCTCAGCATCCTCTCGGTTTACTGTGTAGGATGGGACCTTCATGACCTCCTGTTAGAAGGCTTCAAGGGGGCATCCGGAAAAGTGGAGAGTAAACCTGCAAAGCATCTCCGCAGCGCACTCGGGCAGGTAGTCAATTTTTTCTATACTCTACAGGGAGAAGCTGCAGGCGCGCAGGCATTCTCAAATTTCGACACCCTCCTCGCCCCTTTCATAAGATACGATAACCTCGGTTATAAAGAAGTAAAACAGGCCCTTCAGGAATTTATCTTCAATATAAATGTTCCAACACGTGTGGGGTTTCAAACGCCCTTTACCAATGTCACGCTGGATGTCAAGGTGCCGCAGTATTATGCTGACCAGGGCGTCATTATAGGGGGAAAGCCACAAAATGAAACATACAAAGAGTTCCAACAAGAGATGGTCACCTTCAACAAAGCCTTCCTCCAGGTAATGGCCGAAGGAGACGCCAAGGGACGCGTTTTTACTTTCCCGATTCCGACATATAATATCACTAAAGATTTTGACTGGGATAATCCCGATCTCGATTATTTATGGGAAATGACGGCAAAATACGGAGTGCCCTACTTCTCAAATTTCGTCAATTCCGACATGAATCCGGAAGACGCAAGGAGCATGTGCTGCAGGCTGAGGATAGATAACAGAGAACTTGAGAAGAGAGGGGGTGGCCTCTTCGGATCCAATCCCCTGACCGGCTCCATCGGCGTAATAACAATCAACATGCCAAGAATCGGGTATCTTTCAGAAACGGAGGATGAATTTGTCAAGCAGGTGGACCATCTGATGGTCCTGGCGAAGAAAAGTCTGGAGATAAAAAGGAAGGTGCTCGAAAAATTTACCGACAGGGATCTGTATCCCTACACAAAATACTATCTCAGAGATGTGAAAAAGCGTTTCAGTGAATACTGGAAGAACCATTTCTCTACGATAGGTCTCGTGGGGATGAATGAGGCATGTCTCAATCTTACCGGAAAAGATATCGGCGATCCCGAGGGACAGGAATTCACAAAAAGAATACTCGATTTCATGAGGAACAGGCTGCTTGAATTCCAGGAGGAAACCGGGAATAACTACAACCTTGAAGCAACCCCGGCTGAAGGAACATCATACAGCCTCGCCAAAAAAGACAAAGAGAAACACCCGGATATAATCTGTGCTCCCACAAATGGAGATAGTCCCGACACGTCGGCATTCTATACCAACTCTACTCAGCTTCCCGTTAACTTCACCGATGACATTTTTGAAGCGCTGGATCTCCAGGATGAAATTCAATCAAAATATACAGGGGGAACGGTATTCCATATCTACGCTGGTGAGCGTATTGAGGACCCTTCCGCCGTAAAGGTGCTGGTACGCAGGGTCTGTGACAAATACCACCTTCCCTACTTCACCTTTTCCCCCACCTTCAGTGTGTGTCCGAATCACGGCTATCTTAATGGGGAACAGTATACATGCCCGACATGTGAAGCACCCTGTGAAGTCTTTTCCCGCGTGGTCGGGTATCTGCGTCCGGTCAAGCAGTGGAACAAGGGAAAGCAGGAAGAATTCAAGGCCAGAAAGATGTTTCAGGTGTAATGAGGTGAAAATTGGAGATTTACAAAGGTTTTCTTTGATTGATTATCCAGGCAGGATATGCGCTACGATATTCACACAGGGGTGCAATTTCAGGTGCCCGTACTGTCACAATCCGGAACTTGTAATACCTTCACTGTACAGGGAAACCAAGACAGATGATGAGGTTTTCAGCTTTCTCGAAAAACGGAAGGGCAAGCTTGACGCTGTAAATATCACCGGGGGAGAGCCCACATTACAACCCGATTTTATTGAATTCATAAAACGAATAAGATCGCTGGGCTATATGGTCAAGATCGATACAAATGGATCGTTTCCGGAGGTCCTGAGGAAACTGATCGATGGTAACCTCTTGAATTATATAGCCATGGACGTCAAGGCACCACTTGAGAAATATGGAGAAGTTACCAAAGCTTCCATAGTTCCTGAAGATATCGAGGAGAGTATAAAGCTGATAATGAACTCCGGCATCGATTATGAATTCAGGACAACCATAGTGAAATCCCTTCTGACAGGAACAGATATAGAAAAGATAGGCATTCTTACAGGTGGGGCCAGATGCCATGTACTGCAAAAATTTGTGCCCTCAAAAACCCTGGACCCCGGGTTTATGAACGAAGGTACCCATACCGACGAGGAAATCGGCAATATAAAAGAAAAACTGGAAAAGCTGGTGCAATCTGTTATCGTTCGATAGGGTTTGCGAAGGCCTTCACGCATCTTGTGATTTTTTGCTTGTTGGTATATAGAGCGTGTGGATAGGGAGTAAGGGGTATGAGCGATTCAATAAAACATGCGAAAGAAGTCCTCAAGATAGAGGCGGAAAGCATCCTGAAGCTTATCGACGTAATAGACTCCAGATTCTCCAGGGCCGTCGAAATCATATATAAGGCCAAAGGCCAGGTAATCGTATCGGGGATAGGAAAGTCAGGTCTCGTTGGGAAGAAGATAGTAGCAACCCTGACAAGTACCGGAACACCTGCTATCTTCCTTCATCCGGTAGAGGGATTACATGGAGACCTCGGAATCGTGACCAGAGATGATGTAATGCTCGCCATATCAAACAGCGGTGAAACGAGTGAGCTGAACACTCTTATCCTGAGCGTAAAGAACGTCGGACTTTCCCTTATCGCCTTTACTGGCAACATGAACTCAACACTTGCCAAAAATAGCGACGTTGCTATAGATGTGAGCGTTGAAAGGGAAGCATGCCCTTTCGGACTTGCTCCTACATCAAGCACCACCGCTACACTGGCAATGGGGGATGCCCTCGCTGTTGCCCTTGTCGAAAAGATGGAATTTACTGAAAAAGATTTTTTTAAATTTCATCCCGGAGGGCACCTCGGTCAAAGGCTGATGGCAAGGGTAAAGGATGTCATGATCGGCGCCAGCGATATACCGGTAGTGTTTTTGAGGACATCTGCACTTGAATCCATTGAACAAATGGACAGAAAGAACCTTGGTTTCATATTTATAACGGACAGAGAAACCCACCTCCTGGGCATCCTGACCGACGGGGACCTGAGACGGCATATCAGGAAGGGGACAGATTTCAAGGAAAAACTTGTGGACGATCTGATGACAATAAACCCCAGGACGGTTGATCCCGGCGCATCTCTGTCTCAAACCATAGAAATTATGCAAAAGGATGAGATCACCGCATTGGCAATAATAGACAGTGATGGGCACCTTGAAGGATATGTTCACCTTCATGATATATTGGGAAGAGGCGGCACCATAAAGATTTCCATACCTTGACAGAAAAGATATGGAAACGAGATTCTGTTGATTTTTGTGGATTTTTGTTCAAGGTCAAGGCTTGCGAAAAAAAATAACCACAGGCATATAGCTGATATTCCGAATGCTCCAGAATTATTTTATTGTCCGCTGTCTAAGATGCGGGCAAAAAAACCGCATATTCCGGCGTCGTCTGAAAGACCGGCCCGTCTGTGGCAAGTGCGGGTTTCTGCTGGATGAACTTGTAGTACAGTGCCTCCACTGCGGAGCCAAAAATCGCGTACCGGAGGACAGACTTCAGGATCTTCCCCTCTGTTCCAAGTGCAAAATGCCCCTATATCATGAATACACGCCGGAAGAGTCTTCATGACACAATTGCATTAACGAAGATTGATTGTAACTGCGCAGGTGGTAAGGCCTGTGAGAGTGGTTACCATGAACAAAGACATCGTCATTAGACATATTGTAGAGCGACTGGGGACAGCTGAAATCAACTACCATGAACGAACCGTGAGACCTGATAGACGTAATGGAAAATCGCTTGAGGCCGGTGTTTTAATCCCTATCTTCTTCGAAACAGGTCATCGGGCGAACAAAGGTGATTTTTCGTTCCTGTTGAGCAAGAGATCGGCCGGTGTTTCGCAGTCCGGAGACATTAGCGGACCTGGAGGAAAACTGGAACCATTTATTGATCGCTTCCTGAGATTTTTCATCGTCCAGCTGTTCCACTCCCTTCTGAACAAAGACGCCCTGATGTACGCCAGGAGAAGAGGAAACGCGGCATTCGATAGTATTTCCCTCTTCCTCGCCAATGCCGTGCGGGAATCATGGGAAGAAATAAGGCTCAGTCCTTTCAATATCCGGTTTTTAGGACCCCTGCCCTCTTACAGTCTTAGCATGTTCAAAAAAACAATCTTCCCCGTTGTGGGTCTCGTTGGGGAAAAATGGGACTTTCATCCCAACCGGGAAGTGGAAAAGATGGTGGAAATACCACTGCAGGCGTTTTACGATGAAGATAATTATAGATTTCTTTCCATTCATTCTCCCGCAGACGATACAAAAAATGATTGGAAATTTCCATGTCTGATACATAAAGACAATGACGGAGAAGAAGAGATTCTATGGGGGGCCACATTTAATATCATCATGTCTTTCCTCAAAATAGTCTTTGACTTTAAGCCTCCGGAGATACCTACACAAAAAATTATCACCAGAGCGCTACGCCCAAATTATCTTACGGGAAATCACAAAAAGCGTTCCAAACTCCTTGACAAGATTCTACAGGACAGGTAAGTTTTCCTTTTTGAACACATAAATTGGAGAAACCCATGATTACAAAGAGAGCATCTGAGATCCCCCCGTTTATTGTTATGGATATCCTTGAAAAGGCGCATGAAATGGAAAGGGATGGAAAAAATATCATTCACATGGAGGTCGGAGAACCGGACTTCGATACGCCCGAATGCATAAACGAAGCATGCTGCAGGGCCATACGGGAGGGTAAGACACACTACACGCACAGCCTCGGAATAATAGAATTGAGGGAAGCCATTTGCGAACATTATTTCACAAAGTACGGTGTGGATGTCTCGCCGGATCAAATCATCGTAACCTCAGGAACCTCGCCCGCCATGTTTCTGCTCTTTTCCGCGCTCATTGAGAAAGGCGATGAGATAATTATATCCGACCCGCATTATGCGTGCTATCCAAATTATATCAGTTTTTTCGAAGGTGCTCCTGCCCGTGTCAACGTATTTGAAGAGAATGGTTTTCAGTATACACCGGAAGATATCATGGAAAAGATAACCCCCAGGACAAAGGGGATCATGATCAATTCTCCTTCCAACCCGACCGGAAATCTCCTCAGCCCTGAAATGATGTCAGAGATAACGTCACACGGAATCCCTGTAATCTCGGATGAGATATATCACGGTCTTGCCTACGAAAAAGATCAGGAACATTCCATCCTTGAGTTCACCGATAATGCCTTTGTGATGAACGGATTTTCCAAGGCATATGCCATGACCGGATGGAGGTTGGGATATCTCATCGCGCCGAAAGAATACATAAGACCCATGCAGAAGATCCAGCAAAACTTCTTTATCTCTGCGAGCTCCTTTGTACAGTGGGGAGGGGTAGCGGCGCTTCGGGAAGCTGAGAGCGATGCGGTTCGCATGAGGGACATTTTCAACGAAAGGAGAAAATTCATCATAAAGCGCCTCCGTGAGATAGGGCTTGGCATCACCGTGGAACCGACAGGAGCATTCTACATACTGGGGAATATCAAGGCGTTCTCCACAAATTCCTATGAAATGGCCTTTGACATCCTTGAGAAGGCTCATGTCGGCGTCACACCCGGCATCGACTTCGGGAAAAACTGCGAAGGATATCTCAGATTTTCATACGCGAACTCCATGGAAAACATCGGGGAAGGCATCGACAGGATAGAACAATACCTGAAGGCTCTCGCGCAATGAGACATTTGAAAGCTATCCTCTTCGATTTTGACGGCACGTTGGCCGAACTGAACATAGACTTTATCGAGATGCACAGGGCCGTCCTGGATCTCATGAGCGATTATTGCAAACCTTCGAACGGCATGAAAGGCCTCTATGCGTTAGAAATGATCGAAGCAGGGAAAAATCACATCTCCGAGAGCACCCCCGGAAGGGAAAACGAATTTTTCAACAGGGCACACAGGCTTATAAGCAATATAGAAACCGAAGGATCGAAAGAGGGTAAGCTGTTCACGGGCACAGAAGACATGCTGCATGAACTGAGAAGACGACACATAAAGGTCGGCATTGTGACAAGAAACTGTATGGACGCAATAAAACAGATATTTCCCGATATAGATTCCTTTTGTGACGTCGTAATCACCAGGGAATTCTCCACGAAGGTAAAACCTCATCCGGATCACCTTTTGACGGCGCTTGACGCGCTGGACACAGATGCAGAATTCGCGGCAATGGTGGGGGATCATCCCATGGACATCACGGTGGGGAAGGATGTGGGGGTATACACCATAGGGGTATTGACAGGACACTCAGAAGCCGACACCCTCCTCGATGCAGGCGCGGATATGATTATTGAGAAGGCCGTGGATATAACCCGCTTGCTGTAGCAGAAACCATCTACCAGAACATATCAATATGTATGAAATTACAGTTAAAAAGACTTTTTCCGCAGCCCATACCCTGGATATCGGTGGAAAACACGAAGAGCTCCATGGACATAATTTCAATGTTGAGGTCACCATCTCAGCCGAAGAGTTAAATGAAGACGGCCTCGTTCTGGATTTCAGGGTACTGAAGAAAGGGGTGAGTGAAATCCTTGAAGAACTTGATCACACATTCCTCAACAACCTGCCAGCCTTCAAAAACATGAACCCCACATCGGAAAACATCGCCAGATTTATATATAACAGGCTGGAAGGAAATACATCAATAATGGGTTTGAAGGTATCCCGCGTCGCGGTATGGGAATCTGAAAATTCTAAGGCAGTATATGCAAAAAGCTGTTCAAGCTCAAAGTGACAAAGGCACAAAGAATGATGATAGACGTACAAAGTCTCAAAGATAACAGGAATATAAATATACAAAAAGTAGGCGTGAAGGGGATAAAATACCCAATCATAGTCCTCGACAAGGCAAACGGGACACAGCACGTCAATGCCGATATAAATATGTATGTCAATCTCCCGCACCGCTTCAAGGGAACACACATGAGCCGTTTTGTTGAAATCTTGAATGAGTACAGGGGGCAAATCAACATAAAGACTTTTCAGAAGATACTGTGCAAAATGAAAGAAAAGCTCAACGCCGAATCCGCCCATATAGAGATAAGATTTCCATATTTCGTGGAAAAAACCGCGCCTGTATCGAATGCAAAAAGCCTTATGGAATACAAGTGTTCATTCTGCGGGGAAAGCAACAACGAAAAGAATGATTTTCTTGTCGGCATCACCGTTCCGGTTACAACGGTGTGTCCCTGTTCAAAGGAAATAAGCGACATGGGCGCACACAACCAGAGAAGTGTAGTAAAGCTTAAACTGAGATTTAAGAAGTTTTTCTGGATAGAAGATGTCATCAGGCTGGTGGAAGAATCGTCGAGCAGCGAAATTTTTTCACTCCTTAAAAGGGCGGATGAAAAATATGTAACGGAGAAGGCTTACGAGAACCCGATGTTTGTGGAAGACGTTGTAAGGACCGTCGCGGAAAAGATCAATGCGAATCATAACTTTACATGGTACAGCGTAGAAGCGGAAAACATGGAGAGCATACACAACCACAATGCATATGCCTATATAGAAAAACCGTAACTGCAGGCTGGCAGGCACAAAGTTTATTTAGATCGTCCCCGTTTCTTTTTACCCACTTTCTCAGACGTTCCGTTACCCGCATTCACACCAGTTAGTTCATAAACTTTCAAGGGGTCCATTGCGGCATCACTCTCATCGATTTCCCGCACATCGAGATGAGCCTTGACCGCTTGCAGGGTTTTATCACTGATCAAAATGTTATTGATATAAGATTTTGTGAGTTTCTGCAGTTTGAACACTGTATTGACCGTATCACCTATAACGGTATAGTCCATCTTTTTATCAAAACCTATATTCCCTACAACAACTTCTCCCGTATGAACACTGATACCGACAGCGAGCGGTTGACTTGTCTCTTCAAGCCAGTAATTGTTCATTTCAGCAATGGATTCCTTCATCTCGAACGTAGCCGTAACAGCATTATCAGCATCCTGTATGCTTGCAACCGGAGCGCCAAAGACCGCCAGAAAACCGTCACCGAGATATTTATCAATGATACCGTCGTTTTTGAATACGATTCCTCCCATAACGGAGAAGAAATGATTAAGCATACGTACCGTCTTCTGCGGTCCTTCCTTCTGGGCAAGCATTGAAAATCCCCTGATATCGATATTTACAAGCGTGACCATTCTGAATTCCTCAGCCGCAAGCTGCTCCGTTTCGGCGCCATGGATAATCTTCTCCACCACCTCTTTGGGAACAAACTTCTGAAATATATTCCGTATCTCCCGCTCTTTTTCCGCCATAGACATGGTTTCTTCATAAAGGTTAGCATTCTCTATGGCCACACTGACAGAGGATGCAATAGATTGAAGCAGTTGTTTATCACTGGAATCAAAGTCACCGTTCATCTTGTTGAGCACTTCGATAACCCCGATAACCTTGCCTTGTGATATCAGGGGCACACACAGGACAGCCCTCGTATCAAATCCGGTAACCTCATCCACATCGGGATAAAAGAGCGAAGATTTACTGACATCATTCACCATCACCGCTTCACCCCGGGCCGCAACATAACCGGCAACTCCCTGGCCTAATTTTATCGTGAAACGTTTAAGGATCTCAATGTCAATATTCAACGCCACGGTGAACTCAAGTTGATCCTCACGCATAAGGAGCAGCGAACTAGCCTCCACACTCATGGCAGCACTGATCATGTCCATGGTGTATTCGAGCACTTTGCCCATATCAAAAGTGGAAGATGCAAGGGCGCTTCCGATCTGTTTTAACGTGTCCAGCTCGCGGTCCCGTTTAGCGACATAATGGCTGATTCTGTTCCTGTCTATGGCAAGGGAAAGAGCATCCGACATACTTTCTATAAGTTCCTGCTGTTCATAAAAGAGATCGGGACCGTTATCTGAGTATAAAACCAAAACTCCCGTAACACCCGCACCACCCTTCAAAGGGAAAAGGGCGCAGGCGTGGCTCCCGGCAAAGAATTCCTTTTCGCACTCGTGAACAAGCGAAGAGGCAGCATCCTCCACGATTAACGTGATCCCCTGGCTCAAAATCTTGTCAAAAACTGTCCCCTTGTAGGAATAATCGGCGCCTTTTGATAAATGAACGGCACTGGCAGACATAAAATCAAGTATTTTTACACTATCATACCTGGTGTCATCCTTCATTAGAATGATCGCGAGGTCAAACGAAGCCACCGACTGTATCTCCCTGAGGATAGCGCGCAACAGCTCTTCACCACTGAGACTTGAATTGATAACCTGCACAACTTTCTGCATTGATTGGAGATGAGATACGCTTTCCTTTTTCTCACTAATGAGACGCAGATTTTCATAAGTGAATGACGCGTTACCAAGAAGGGCCCCCAGGATCTCCACATCATCACTGGTAAAAGGAGTATGATCGTCCTTCCTGGAAATTGTAAGCACTCCAACAACATCCCTGATAGTTTTAAATGGCATGCATACAAAGGACTTTGTTCCGTATAGCGGCCGATTTTTTCTGCCAAAACGGCTGTCTTTTTCAATGTCCTCGACGATAAGGGGCGATTTGTTGATAACCGCATACTTGGCAATGCTGTCAGCAAAATCTATCTTGTCACCAAGCTTGATTTGATCTCCAAGGCCGATGGCTGCCTTTACAACGAACGCCTTTCGATGCGGACGTTCCAGGATTAATACGGAACCAACATCCGCATTTGCCAGCTTCAGTGCCCGCTCAAGGGTAACATAAAGAATTTCCTCGGGATCAAATGTCACATAACATAGATCAGAGAGTTCTTTAATGCTTGATATCTCCGAGACCTTTCGTTGCAGCTGCCCGAATGTCGTTCCAAATTGATTCTCCAGAATACCGAAGGTATTAATGATGTTGATGATTTCGTCCTCACCCTTCTTCGGTTGCTCAACTAAGAACCGGGACTTCATCCTCTCTGACATGTCTTTGGATATCATTGTTATCCGGTCAAATATCCTCCGAAGTATGTAGAAACCGAGCAGTGAGAAAATCAGAAAGAAGAAAAAGAAGAGAGCGAGATACGTGTCAGTCAAAATGCCGTATTTCATGCCGAAAATAATGAAACCTCCTACAGGAAAAAGAAAAAAGAGGGCAAAAATTATATTCATCCAGTAATACAGCCTTTGGTCATCTGCAAACATATCATGCATATATATCATTAATTTCATCTATCTCACCTCTCAAACAGAATCCGTTTAAACATGTAATTACTCAACAAGTCAGCATCTTGTAAGCCTATCTGTCTTAATCTTCCGGCGCATCAGCACATCATATAAACAACTCCATGACCGCCTCGGCCATAAACCTGTATCCCAGAGAAACAGGGTGCACTCGATCAGACTGTACCAGGTCATCAAAACGTGAACCTTCTGATATTCTATCCTCCCAGTATTCGTGCACCTTTACCAGAGGCAATCCTTGCCGGTCGGCCAGTTGTTCAAGCTGACCATAATACCTCTTCACGCGAGTATTATCATTTTTGTTTTCGAGACACACCGAGGTTACAAGAACCATCTCAGCGACCGTATTTTCCTTAATTCCAGATACAATCTTCGCAATATTGTCCCTAAACTCCTCGGGTGGATATCCGGAGAATGCATCGTTAATGCCAAATTGCACCAAGACACAGTCCGGATTGTGTTTAAGAACGTCTCTCCGTAACCTGTACAGACCATTATCCGCGGTGCCTGCCGGCATTCCGCAATTTATCAAACTAAACCTGGAATCCGGGAACTTTTCGCCAATCATCTCGCCCAGAAAATCCAGATACCCTTTATCCACCATCCACCCATAGGTAAGTGAATCACCCAGAGCCACCATGACAACGGGAAGGCCCGATAAAAGCTTTTTTATTGTGTTTACAGGTTTGGTCTTTCGTTCCATTTCAATGACTTTTGATAATTTATATTCCAGTGATTTGTCAAGGACAATCGTAATTCCGACGAGCAGGAGCAACCCGTAAAACATATCGCAAAGCTTTTGGATTTCTTGTTGAAAATATTGACAGCATGTTTTATACTGCTGCTAGCTCTATCACAACGAGAGTAAATATACCACCGGACAGAAAACAAATGGACACCTTACAATCAAAGCAAAATCAGGACGTCAAAACAGCAACGGCCCAGATAACAGAGCTTGAGGAGAAACTGAATCTCAGCAAGGCCCTGCAGGACATAACCAATCGTATCCACGCCGCCACCAATGTCAAACAGATCCTTATCGACCTGAGAGACGACATACTCAGCATCTTCAACGCCAAATCCATCACCATATACGTGGCAGACAGGACAAAAAACGAAATATATTCCATGCTTCTCGCCGGGTCTAAATTAAAGGAAATCAGACTGCCCATAGATAACAGAAGCATAGCGGGACACGTGGCCAACAACAAAAAATTTGTGAACATACCCGACGCATATAATAGCAGTGAACTACAAAAAATATCTACTGAAATCCATTTTGACTCGAGCTGGGACAAAAAGTCAGGATTCAAGACCTCCCAGATACTGGCCGTGCCGATCCTGTATGATGACATTTTGATGGGTGTTATCCAGATATTGAACACAGAGGATGGAGAAAGCTTTACCGAAGAGGATCAAAACTCTCTCATGGAAATGGCCGGCATCCTCGGGACCGCCTTTCACAATCAGGAGAGGGTCAGCCAAAAGAGAAAGACCAGATTTAACTATCTGCTCACCCTTGGCCTGATCAAGGATGAGGATCTGGAAAAGGCCTGGGTAGAGACGAAAATGAACAGGGAAACAGTCGAGGCATATTTGATGAGAGACTGCAAGATATCGAAGGATGATATGGGCAGGTCGCTCGAAGAGTTCTATAACTGCCTCTTTATCCCCTTCAGCAGCAAATATCCAATTCCCTTCGATCTTTTGAAAAACCTGAAGGAAGAGTACCTGCGGCGCGAAATGTGGGTCCCACTGGAAAAGAAAGATGGCAAGATAAGGGTTATCATAGATGATCCCAATAATGTATTGAAACAGGATATGATTGAAAATCTACTGAGGACCCGTGCGGTGGAGTATGACGTTTCACTGTACGATGACATACAGAAATTCATCAACCATTTCTATCAGGCGGGGGACACCACCGACTCGATCACCGATATCATAGGAAAACTCGACACCGAAGACGAGTTTGAAGCCGAGGATAACGAAATTACCGAATCCGACAGCGTTATCATGCAACTGGTCAACCGGGTGATCAACGACGCATACATGCGCAACGCTTCAGATATCCACATAGAACCAAACATACAAAAGAAGAACGTCGAGATACGATACCGGGTTGATGGAGATCTGGCAACGTACCAGACGGTTCCCTTCAGCTACCGATCGGCCCTGGTATCAAGAATCAAGATCATATCGAATCTTGACATTACCGAGCGTAGACTCCCACAGGACGGAAAAATAAAATTCAAACGTTCGAAGGGAGGTGAAATTGAGCTTCGCGTTGCTACCATCCCCACACAGGGAGGGAGTGAAGACGTGGTTATGCGTATCCTGGCCAGCGGTGCAGAGATTATGAAGTTGGAGGAGATGAACCTGTCCGCCCGCAATTACGAAAACCTCGTAAAATTGCTTGAAAAACCATATGGTATGATCCTCGCGGTAGGACCAACAGGATCTGGAAAAACAACGGCCCTCCACTCCGCCCTGCACTACATAAACAGGCCGGAGACAAAAATCTGGACTGCGGAAGATCCCGTGGAAATCTCGCAATACGGTCTCAGGCAGGTACAGGTCAATCCAAAAATTGGATTCGATTTTGCCCACGCCATGCGGGCATTTCTCAGGGCTGACCCGGACGTAATCATGGTGGGAGAAATGAGGGATCACGAAACAGCAAAGATAGGAGTAGAGGCATCACTCACCGGGCACCTTGTCTTCAGCACTCTGCACACGAACAGCGCCCCTGAAACGATCGTACGACTGCTCGACATGGGAATCGATCCACTCAATTTCGCGGACTCGCTCCTGGGCATACTGGCCCAGAGGCTGGTACGAACGTTGTGCAAGAAATGCAAGGAAGAATACCATCCAACGAGAGAAGAATATGATGAGCTGGCAACCAACTATGGGGAAGAGTTGTTTGCCGGCCTGGACATACCATACAACGACAATTTCAATCTGCATAGAGCCAAAGGCTGCAGCGCGTGTGGCAAGACGGGCTACAAGGGAAGAATGGGCGTCCACGAACTCCTTGTCGCGACCGATGAAATCAAGCGGCTCGTACAAAAACGTGAAACTGTGGAGACACTGCGAAATACGGCAGTCTCTCAGGGAATGACAACACTATTGCAGGATGGAATAGCCAAGACTATAGCTGGTCACACGGATTTCGGCCAGGTACGTAGGGTGTGTATAAAATAGGTCACCTCGGTCATAAGCTCAGGGTTTGTTTAATCCGAAACCCCGTCAGTCTTTCACCAGTTTCTGCCACTCGATTATCCTACCGAGGGCCTCCATCGGTGTCGTGTTCAACACATCAAGCCCCTTTAATTCATTAACCAGTTCCGACATGCAGGGATGCTCCTCACCGGCGAACAGGTTCAACTGCCCCACATTGCCACTCTTCCGCGATGCCTTCCCCCTGGCAATTCTCGGCATGCCTATCTCATCGAGTTCGCCTTTTTCGAGGTTTTTCAAGACTTCTCTGGCTCTTGATATAACATCTTCGGAAACTCCAGCAAGACGGGCAACCTCGATACCGTAGCTTCTGTTAGTTCCACCCTCAACAATAGTCCGCAGAAAGATAACCCTGTCACCCCATTCCTTAACCGCGACGCTCAGATTCCTGATCCCATCCATGGTTCTCGCGAGATCCGTCAGTTCGTGGTAGTGAGTCGCAAAGAGCGTTCGCGCCCCGAGCTTCTCTGAATCAAGTATATGCTCTGCCACCGCCCAAGCTATGCTGAGACCGTCAAATGTGCTTGTCCCTCTGCCCACCTCATCGAGAAGTATCAGGCTCCGCGATGATGCATTTTTCAGGATACCAGCCACCTCTGTCATCTCCACCATAAAGGTGCTCTGTCCACCCGACAGGCTGTCTCCGGCCCCGACCCTGGTAAAAATCCTGTCGACTATGCCAATCTGAGCCTCATCGGCAGGAACAAAACTCCCCATCTGCGCCATCAGAACGATCACCGCCGTCTGGCGTATATAAGTTGATTTGCCAGCCATGTTAGGTCCTGTGATAATAAGAAAACGATTGTCATTGCGGTCCAGAATCGTATCGTTGGGTACAAAGCCGCCTTCCGGATTCATCCTCTCCACAACAGGATGTCTCCCGCCTTTTATGTTTATCAGGGCATCATCATTCACGCGCGGGCAGCAGTAGTTATACATCTCCGCCACCTCAGACAGAGATGTTATGGCATCAAGATCGGCAACGCGCGAGGCCGTCAGTTGTATCCTCTTTATCTCACTCGCTATTTTCCCTCTTATCTCCACAAATAGTTCGTATTCCCTTTTCTTTCTGCGTTCTTCCGCGCCCAGGACAAGGGATTCATATTCCTTCAGTTCCTGATTGATATAACGCTCTGCGTTAACCAGTGTCTGCTTCCTGACATAGTCATCTGGTACCATGTCACCCTTCGACCTTGTTACCTCTATATAATACCCGAACACATTGTTGAAACCCACCCTGAGACTGCCTATGCCTGTCCTCTTCCGCTCCCTTTCCTCCATGGTTGCGATCCATTTTTTCCCATCCGTGCCAAGTGATATGAATTTATCCAGTTCATCATCATATCCCATTTTTATCACGTAACCGTCCCGAATGGTCACCGGGGGATCATCCGCTATCGAGTTTTCTATCAGGTCAACCACATCAGTCATCCCATCAAGTTCATCCCGGATAACAGATATCAGAGAAGCTTCCAGTCCTGAGATGGAATCCTTTATGGCGGGTATCAATCGAAGCGATCTTCCAAGAGCGAGAAGATCTCTCCCATTTGCGACACCCATGGAGACCCTGCTGCCGAGACGCTCAAGGTCATAAATGCCCGCGAGAGATGACCGCAGATTTTCTCTTAACAGGTGATCATCCTTAATCTCGGAAACCGCAGCGAGCCTTGCTTTGATTTTATCCGGATCCACAAACGGATAATTAAGCCACCAGCGAAGTTTTCGTGCACCCATGGCTGTAGTTGTCTCGTCGAGGACATGAAACAGCGAACCGCGCTTTCTGCCCCCCTGTATGGTGGCAAACAGTTCAAGGTTCTGCTTCGCTGTGTCATCCAATACCAGATAATTTTTTATGTCGTAGCACAAAACTTCATTTATATGCTTCAGCCTGTCCTTCTGTGTATCCTTCACATATCGCAGAACCGCCCCCGCGGCGCCTGTCATGGCCGGGTGTCCTTCAAAATCAACTTCTTTCCCGCCATTGAAGAATTCATCAACAAGATCCAAAGCTCCATCCACTGAGAAATAATCGGAAGGAAGAAAGCTTATAGTGCACCCGCCGGATCGTAATGCAACCCCCTTTATAAGGTTACCCTCTTTTAATTCTTCGCATACAACCACTTCTCTGAAATCAAGCCCGGCTATCTCATCGAGGAATGCCTCTTTATCCTCGGACTGGGTAACGCGAAACTCGCCAGTCGAGATATCCACAAAGGCCAGTCCGAAGGTGTCGTCCAGGACTGAAATACCCGCAAGAAAGTTATTCTCCCTGGCGGAAAGATTATCGGAATCGACGACTAGTCCAGGCGTTACGATGCGCACGACCTCTCTTTTCACTATTCCCTTCGCATCTTTCGGGTTCTCCATCTGTTCGCAAACGGCAACTTTGTACCCATTTTTAATGAGCTTTGATATATAAGACGACGACGCGTGCCATGGCACCCCGCACAGAGGGATCGCGTCTTCCCTGCCTTTATTCCTGGATGTCAGCGTAATTTCCAGTACCCTTGAGGCAACCTCGGCATCTTCAAAGAACATCTCATAAAAATCTCCCATCCTGAAAAAGATGATACAATCCCTGTGAGCTTCCTTAATCTCGAGATACTGCCTCATAGCCGGTGTAAGATTATTCACTCGTAATTCCTCTCTTGTAAACACCACAATTTCTCTTTACCCACTATCACAAATAACCATCGTTTAACAACCTGGGTTGAATAATTGTGAATAATTCTTGCGAGTTCTCCCATTTAGTGATAACGTTCCCGGTGCTGAAGTCAGCGATTATTACTCCAGTCAACACCTCACAACTTATAATATTAGCGGAAAAACACTGTATGAAGAAATACTACTGCAAACCAGATCTGACCAATATGACCCTCGAGGAGATCGAAGAGTTTATTGCTCACCTTGGAAAGAAAAAATACCGGGCGCGCCAGATCATGAAGTGGATGTACCAGTCAGGTGTCTCGTCCTTTGATGAAATGACTAATCTTTCAAAGGCATTCAGGAATGAGATCAAAGAACTGGCCCGCATAACATTCCCTTTGATAGATGAGATCCAGGAGTCAAAAGACGGTACGAAAAAAGTCCTCTTAAGGCTGGAAGACGGAAGCCTTATAGAAAGTGTATTGATACGAGAAAAAAATCACTGGACCCAGTGTGTATCCACACAGGTGGGGTGTGCAATGGGGTGCAAATTCTGCCTCACCGGGAGATATGGTCTGAAGAGAAACCTCCTTCCCTCGGAGATTGTCGGACAGATTTCCGCACTTCGTTTCAATACACCTGAGGGGAAAAACATAAAGAGCATCGTCATGATGGGAATGGGGGAGCCCCTGTCCAACTACGAGAACACCCTGAAGGCGATAACGATAATCACTTCCGATGTGGGGCCGGGGGTTTCAAAAAGAAAAATAACGGTTTCCACATGTGGAATAACTCCGATGATACGCAGACTGGGCGAGGATGCTTCTGTTAATCTCGCAGTTTCGCTGAACGCCCCTGATGAGAAAATGCGAACGACTCTGATGCCGGTAAACAGACAGTTCCCCCTAAAAGAGCTCATAGATGCCTGCCGGGAATATCCCATGCCGAGGAGGAGGATGATAACCTTTGAATACATCCTGATGGATGGTATCAATGATTCGGTAGAAGACGCAAAGAAGCTCACCTCGCTGCTCAAAGGGGTCCATTGCAAATTCAACCTCATACCATTCAACGAATTTCCGGAATCGGATTTCAAAAAACCCTCAGATAAAAAAATAAGGGCTTTTCAGAATGTACTTATAAAACACCACTACACAACCATGGTCCGCCCGAGCAAAGGCAACGACATACTGGCAGCATGCGGGCAACTGAGTGGTCGTAAACACGAAAGCAACCATCACTCCTGAACCCTCCGGCAAATCCCTTGCCCGATTCGTATCCTTGTGATAACCTCCTTTTACGACAAGATAATAATCGCCGAGGTGGATTATGAAAAAGATATATCTCGCTGTTTTAATCGCTGTCTTCATATCGTGGCTGCCGGCCACAGTCTGGGCACAAGAGGCGGCAACATGGGTCGAAAAGGGCGATACCCTCGAAAAACAGGGAATATATGCTGATGCGGTGGAAGCATACACAGAGGCAATCGAATGCGATCCGGGTTTCGCTGACGCCTATCTGAAAAGAGGGATTGCACTGTTCCTGAAAAAAAAGACCAACTGCATGGAATCACTCGATGATCTCACTGAAGCGATAAAACTTGCACCCAGAAATGCCGACGCATCTTACCAGCGGGGCATCGTCAACTATTACATGATCAACAATGAGCAGGGACGGAAAGACATGGAGGCCGCTGCGGCCCTTGGACACATGGGCGCCCTTGAATGGATTGCCTCGAGGGTAGAGGCGAAGTCAGGGTCAGCAATAAAAGCAGAGGCCGTACTGACCGAAGAAACACCATCACCGTCGGGCGTGGTGAAACCCGTCATCTATTTTGACCTTGACAGAGCTAATATAAAACCACTTTACCGCACGCTCCTTGATGATATGGTCAGGATGCTGACAAATAAACACCCCCGGGCATCCATCGTGTTATCGGGTCACACTGACAATACGGGTACAGAAAAACACAATAACGCCCTCTCACTGAAAAGGGCAATCACTGTAAAAGAATATACCGTGAAGAATTCCAACATCTCTCCCGATAAAATTGACGTGCGGGCTTACGGAGAAAGAATGCCTGTAGCGTCGAATGACACCGAAAAAGGACGTGCCCTTAACCGCCGGGTGGTAATTGACATTTACCCAGCTATCAGTTTAAGGACAGGGACCTTCTGAAGGACAAGAACCTGATCCCGACTCGCCTGACTGTGCGTGCTTGTACGCAGACAGGTCGCGAAGGCCTGTCCGTCTCTGTGAGCATTTATCGCTCAGCTTTTCCAATCACGAACCAGTCATCGTCCGAATCGGAGGCCGTGTCAACCAGGAGATGTATGATTTGCAATTCGGGAAACAAATCTTTCAGGTCGTCGAGATCCACCGTTTCAAATTTGTCCTGGTTGTTCAAGTAGGCCTGTTCAGTCAGAGCATTGGACTCGTAGTTTTCTCTGGTTCTTCTGGAAATCTTATTCAGTGAATATTCCTGCGGGCACTGTGTCTGTTGGATGATGAAGGTCTTTCGATTTCTCGCAGCCACCCCGGCAGCCCTCTTCCTGAGCGACTGGGTGACGAATGTAGCATCAAGGATTACCCCCCTGCCCTGTGAAGAAAGTTCATCGGCCAGGGAAAACATCGTGTCATATACAAGCGTCCTCTTGTCCATATTGGATGCTACTTTTTCATCGAAGATATCCTCATCTTTAAGTACTTCGCGGCGTATCACGTCCGTCCTCAAAATCTGATAACCTTTCAGACGAGCTATAATCTCCGTGGTCTCGGTCTTGTTGGTTGCCGGAAGTCCGCAGGCAATCAAAACAGCATTGTTTCCTATTTCTTTATCGATAAATTCCTTAAAGGGTATCTTCAATGAATACGACTCCTTCTAAGAGGTATTTGCGCTTCATGCTGGCCATGCAGGTTACATCATACGATATTATCATGGAACTTGAATCCGGGCAGATTCAGTCACCCGGAGGCTACCGGGCACAAAACAGCGGCAATTATTCTGGAGTCCAGATCTTGATAAATGCTGACTATCGCATTGAAATGTTAATGAGGCATACTTTCAATCATTGTGCCTGCCACATTATCGGCCAGGTCAGCGAGATCAGGCTTGATGAGCCAGTAATCCTCAACCTCGTGATGTCCAGCTTCCCACATAATCCTCCCGGTCTTTGCCTCCACCAGTTTTACAGCGAAGCCAACTTTTGCCACCTTATCTTCACCTTCCGTTGTATAATTCCAGAAATCCACATTTATGACAAGGAAGGCATCAATCTTGTACTTTTCCCCAATCTCCCTGGTTAGTTCAGGATCGGAAAAGTTTACTGTTTGCAACTTGGTCAGGCAGTCGACCACAGCTTTTCTCACATCGGGGTTATAAACCATCAGACTTTTCATTCTTTCAGGTGACGCAACATCGGAAAACCATCCCTTATCAACAAGAATTCCAGCAAAGATCTGATCAACAACACCCCTCGCTTCGCCGTATGCACCCACATCTACGGGAAGAATACCTATAGTCTCGGGATGAAAATCTTTTGCATTCGGGTTGACCTGTGAATAACGAAGTCCACCACATGAAGACAGTATCAATGTGAGTGAAACAACGAGAATAAACAAAGACAGTACTTGAATTTTTTTTGGCATAACTATACTCCCTCCCGTGTTCTTTAAGCTGCGCATTTCATTGGTATCAGATACACACTAACACTAAACCAGGCAAAATTATTTTCCCGGAAATCTTTCAGACTGATACCGGAATAATGAATTGGTGTGATTTGTATCACAACGGTTTATACAAATCTACATATTATAAATACGCGGTTGCCAGGCATACAGCCTCACAGATCGACTCAATCCTTACATTTTGATTAAATTGCCAGGATCAGCGATTATGCTAACGCCTTTCATTTTTTAAACATAAGCACTTATTATCAGGTGGATTTGCCTTGAACGGATTAGGCAACACACTATTTTTTGAATATATCGGCTCTACAGATCAAACTGTTCCGCCACGTAATCGGGGATTGTGATATCACCTATAATTACAGGGCTTTGATGGCAGTCTGATCCACCTGTTACCATTAGCCCTTCTTTACGGGCAAATGCAAGGTATGACTCGATTGTCTGCCTGGTGTGCCTAGAATGCCAGCATTCCACGCCATCTATATACTCCAGCATGGCTTCACGGATGATGGCATGCTGCTGGGCTACAGAAGGGGTGAGCGACACGAGAGAGGACCCATTGGGGTCATTGGGATGGGCGATCACCAACCTTCCACCGGCGCTCCGTATCAGTTCGGAAGCCTCTTCCAGACCCAGCGACATTTTCGGCATATCACACTTCACAAGATATTTGGAGAATGCCTCCTTCTTGCCACTGACGATACCCTTCTTTATCATGTAATTCGCAATGTGCGGGCGACCGAATGAGCCGTCAACACTTGCCTGTATTTCTTCCATATCGAGCACGGAGAAGCTCTGCCTACCCTCTTTCTGGAATTCCCGGTTGATATTAAGCAGTATCTTTTTCGCCCGATTCTCTCTGAAATCACGCATCTCAAGAAGCCTGTTCGTAAGAGGTTCATTATGGATATCATACTCATATCCCAGCAAATGAAGCTCAACACCCTTGCCATCCCTGTATGCGGGATGAGCAAAGGTCACACTGAGTTCAACACCGGGAATATAGGCAATTCCATACCGGTCGGCGAGGGCGATCGCCTCATCCTGGCAGTGGATCGCATCGTGATCGGTGATTGACATAAACCGGATATTTCTTCTGGATGCCTCGGCAAATATCTGATCTAAAGTCCAATTGCCGTCCGAACCGTTTTTCGAGTGAATATGGAGATCAATCTTCATCGGTAACATACTTACAGGCGAGATCATAATATTGTTTCGCTTTTTGAAAGGCCCCGCGCCGGGAAACATCATCAAGTCCGTCGTCATCCAGCATGAATGATGTGACCTTTGCCCGGACCATGGCCCTGTAAACCTTGTAAAACAGAAGGACATCGCGCAGAGTCGCATCATCAGATTCGTCTATATAGGTATTTACAAAGATATCGCCGAGTTCACTCCTGCCGTTAAAATCAAAGTCCATCGACAAAAACGCCACATCCGACGCCACATCTCCGAAACGAAACCGTTCATTAAATTCTATACAGTCAAATACAGAGATTGCATCATCCTCAATGCATATATGCTGAAGATGGAGGTCCCCATGGCAGTCTTTGATACAACCCTGACCTGTTCTCTTATCGAACAGGGCCGAATGTCTGTCCAGGAACGACCTGCTCCATAACTCGAGTGCATTGAATGACTCTTGACTGACAGGACCTCCCGTATATTTTCTTGTCTGCTCGAAATTTTCTATCACATTGGTGGAGATAACATCCAGTGTCCCGAATGCTTTCGACCTTTCATCAGTCGGGATATTTCCATAGACACGCGCAAGATGCTTCCCGACACGTCTTACATCATCTTCTGTCAGCCTGCCCGCCTCCATGAGGCGGTACAGCATTTTCTCTTCTGGAATCCTTTTCATCTCCACGGCATACTCAACAACTGTATCTCCATCGCCAAGCTGGAGATTCCCTTCATTATCCTCAATGATTCCGATAACACCGTTATATACGTCGGGTGCAAACCTTCTGTTTAACAATACTTCCTGGTCGCAGTAATATTTTCTTTTCTCAAGGGAAGTAAAATCGAGAAAACCGAAATCAACGGCCTTTTTGACCTTGTAGACAAGATCACCGGCAATAAAAATAAAGGAAATATGGGTCTGGAAGAGTTGCACAGTGTCTGGTTTATGGGGATAAAAGTCAATCTTCGACATCGATTCGACAAGACTGGGATGATTCATTCGTTTTATCTCTTCTTTCACGGTCACGCAAAATGGCTAAAAGTACCATTTCGTATCACTCCGGCGAAATCCGGAAATCAGTAATTCCAATATGTTCGTTAAGCTGGATCAAATCCGGCATGACGGGTTTGGGACTTTTTACAAATGTATCTTCTTTGATTGTTATATCAATCAGCTTCTTCTATTTTCTTCTCCTCCTCCTCAGCGAGACGTATTTCCGCCTCGCGTATGTAGTAAGCGGTCTTATAGTCCATACCGAGTTCCGAATATCTCGCTTCAACGGTTTCAAATCTTCCCAGCGCGGCGCGATATTGCCCGATATTGAAATAAAACTGTCCCACATAAAATTCATGTTCGCCAAGCTTCTTCATGCATTCCCTTAATTTTTTTTCAGCGAGGAAGGAAAATTTACTGCTGGGGAAACGGGAAATGAGTTTCTCAAACGATGTAACAGCCATACGTGTTTCTGTCTGATCTCGATCTATCTCCAGCGTCTGTTCGTAGTGACATAATCCTATCTGGCACATTACATATGGAAGATTCTTGCTGGTTGGATGAAACTCCATAAAATCAAGGTAACTTGCCTCCGCGGACATATAATCCTTATCACTGAAATATGAATCACCCACCCCCAGCTCGGCAAAAATCGCACATTCACTGAGTGGATATTCTTCTGTCACTCTCTGAAATATTTCTGCAGCATCCTCGTAATCACCTTTCTGATACGCCTCCTGTCCCCTCATGTAAAGGGCTTCTGGCGTTCGTGTACCGGAAGTGGGAGTATCCCACCACAGACAACCGGTAAGAGAAAACATAACAACAATCGTAAGGAATATTTTTGCAAGTTTCATGTCTATAATACCTTTTTAAAGGTTACGCCAGTTGATCCCCGGACACGAGACCAAGCAGCATGTCTCCGAACTCATCTTCCCTGGAAAAGAGGGTCGCGGGCCTCCCCCTTATACCACAACTATCTGCTATAATCGGGCTCTCATCGTCCGGAAATATCAACAGACCGTTCCCCGTCAACCATTGCTGCCCCGCAGTTTTATCCTGCGGCTCAATCTATTTGCTTGTCTTCTTAATGTCAAACACTATTTCGCTGCCAGTCAAGAGCTTTGACATGCATTCTCTAATTTGATACAGGTACAGTCGGCTCAGAGAGTATGAGTACTATCATTTCAAGGAAAGTTACGATGCCGTCAGTTGGAATAATCTCCGGCACAATCCCCCTTCATGAAGAGGAAATATTCCGGTACATGAAGAAGACCGTAGTTAAAACCGAATTCGGCAACGCGCTGATCTTCGTCTCGGAGATGGCAGCATTTATTCCAAGACACGGTGTGGATGCGGACCGCAGCATTCCGCCTCATATGATCAATCATCCTGCAAATCTCAAGGCGCTGCAGGACATGGGCGTGAAGGAAGTAATAGGAATAAACTCCACTGGCTCACTGAAGAGAGAACTGAAGCCTGGAACAATTATCATACCGGACGATTATATTTCCACCTCTGTAACTCCAACTATATTTCACGACAACGCAATCCACACGATACCGATCATCGATGAAGGAATCAGGAAAAGGCTGATTCAGACATCTGAAAACCTCGGAATAAATGCACTGAAAAATGGCGTTTACTGGCAGACTGCCGGGCCAAGACTGGAAACAAAGGCCGAAATAAGGATGATATCACAATTTGCCGATATCATTGGAATGACTATGGCAAGCGAGGCAATAATCGCGGCGGAACTGGAACTTTCCTACTCAGGGATCTGTTCTGTCGATAATTACGCCAACGGTATTGTCGAAAAGCCACTTGTCCCGGATGAAATCAGGAAGGGTGCACGCAAAAATGCACGCAATATGATGGAGATTGTAAAAAAGTACGTAAGTGAGTTTTCCGGCAGCGGCAAGGGGAAGACTGGATAATAACTGAAATGTGATCGGACTCGAATTAATTCGCCGGTGATGCTAATCTCACGACAGTACGGTGGCTGCGGTTGCCGTGAGTAAGCACATTAAAAGGCCCCCAACTGGCATGAAAATATCCTGATTTCCAGCGCTTCGCAGGCGCTGGCCACGTCCATTTTGGCGATCCCGAACCGTTTCGCAATTTCCCAGCATGAAAGGCACGATATCCTGCCGTCAACCAGTACATTTCTTATGGCCTCATCCAACTCGGATGACACCTCACTCGCCGGCTTTACGATCCTTCTGTCGGGGGTATATCCGAATAGTCCCATTTGGCATTTGTTCAAACGCGCTTCTATCAGATCCACAGCCACCCCCACCTCGGCGGGTGTCTTTTTCAAATCGCTTGCGATCTTGTGCATGGCGGCACAGGAAATATGGCCGTCTTTGATTTTATCCCTCACAGCTTCCGTAATCTCGGCGGCCGGCTCGGTTCCCACAGTGTGTTTGGCGGCATAATGTCCCGCATCTTCGTGTGTCATATCATCACCCAATTTCTAACAGTTATGAATTTGTAAAAAGCTTCTCTACGCCGGCGTAACGGAATCATCAATACTTCATATAGTGAAAGGGTTCTATAGCTAAGAGAGTATGGGCGTCTAATGTTTCAAGGCCCGCATCTTCGAGTACCTTCTGGGTCTTCTCCAACTGATCCACATCAACCACAAAGACCGCCTTTTCGCGGCTTTCCAGAACAAAACCATAGGCGTTCTCAATATTGATATTCTCATCGAGAAGAAGCTGAATCAGCTTATCGAGCCCACCCGGCTTGTCCTCAATCACAACGGCGACGACTTCTTTCATGCTCACAGTCAGGCCCGCATCCTCCAGGAGGGAACGCGCGCCCTCCGGATCATCCACAATCAGATTGATCATCCCAAAGCCATCGGAGGTGGCTATCGTAATGGCGCGTATGTTGATCTTGCCTTTTTTCAGAATGCCGGTAACCTTCGCCAGCCTGCCCGGTTTGTTTTCCGCAAATACAGAAATTTGATAGGCCACCATTCTTTCTTACTCCTCTCTGTTGTCAATAACCCGTACCGCCTTCCCCTCGCTCTTGGGGAGACTGCCGGGCTCAACAAGTTCCACTTTCGGGGTTATCAGAATGTCACTCTTCAACTCTTCAACAATCCTGCGTCTCAGGTTCTCTAGCTGCTTCAGGTCGCCGGAGAAAAATTCCTTCTGCACCTCAACTCTGACCGTCATGTGATCATTGAAACCCTTTCTCTCGAGAATAATCAGGAAATTGGTTCCAACCCCTGGCACATCCATAAGTTTTTTCTCTATCTGAATCGGGAATATATTGACTCCCTTCAGAATCAGCATATCATCGGTTCTTCCCTTTATCCGCTCTATACGGGCGTGTGTCCTGCCACATTCGCACGGCCCCGGAATAATCCGCGTGAGGTCTTTCGTTCTGTACCGCAGTATGGGCATCCCATCTCTCAAGAGGGTCGTCAGCACCAGCTCTCCCTCTTCGCCGTCCGGAACGGGTTCAAGCGTGTCCGGATCAATGATTTCCACAATGAAATTATCTTCCCAGATATGCATCCCGTTCTGATACTGGCATTCAAAGGCCACACCCGGACCATCCATCTCAGACAACCCGTACGAATTGTATGCCTTGACGCCGTAAAATTCTTCAATCTTTTCCCGTGTCTTCTCCGAATGGGGCTCCGCTCCCAGAAAGGCGATCCTGAGCTGTGTGTCCCTCTTCGGGTCAACCCCCACCTCTTCAAAAACTGAGGAAAGGTGCAGGGCGTAACTCGGAATAACGTGTATTGCAGTTGTCTGGAAATCCTGCATAAGCTGTATCTGTCGTTTGCTGTTACCCGCGCCTATGGGGATAACCAGCGCTCCCAATTTCTCCGCGCCGTAATGAAATCCCAGTCCACCGGTAAAGAGGGCATACGTCATCATATTCTGGAACACGTCACTCCTGCGCATGCCGGTCATATACATGGAACGGGCCACGATATTGGTCCACTCATTAATGTCGTCAAGGGTATGAAAGATAACGGTCGCCCTGCCGGTTGTTCCGGAAGATGAATGCATTCGTACCAGTTCATCTTTGGAAACAGCGAGAAATCCATAGGGCCAGTGTTCTCTGAGATCATCCTTTGTCGTAAGAGGAATTTTTGTTATATCTTCCAGAGACTTGATTCCGTTCGAATCTAGACCTGTCTTTTTGAATAGTTCCCCATAAAAAACGGAGGCTGATGCCTTCTCCACACTCTTCTTCAGTCTCGCAAGCTGCAGTTCTTCCAGCCTGTCCCCAGGCATTGTTTCAGTCTCTTTTTCCCAGTACATCCTGTCAACCTCCACTTAGAATCCGCGTTATATATACCCCGGAAAATAAGATATCAAGACAAATATACTCTCTCACATACACCTGCCATAACACCCTTCATACGTGATCACTTGACCGGCGGCAGAAACGTCTCCAACAGCATATCAAGTGACCGGCACTGCCTGCAGACAATGGTCCCCTCTTTGTCAACCAGGATAAGGGAAGGAACACCCCTGACATCATAAGCCATCGCCACCGTTGCTTTTTCATCAAGCAATACCCTGTATTTGATGTCATGCCTGGCCGCGTAGGAGCGCACCTTCTTAAGGGGTTCCTGGATATCGATATTGAATATCACAAGTCCACTGTCACCATACTCACGGCGAAGTTCGTTCAGATAAGGCGGCATCTTCCGGCAATGCGGACACCACGTCGTGCTGAAGGCAAGAAGAACAAACTTTCCTCGATAATCGGCAAGCCTGGTCTCCTTTCCATCCAGATCCTTCAAGACAAAATCGGGCGCCAATTCTTCAATACTCGATTTCCACACACCTCCATTCTGTGAAGAGAAGGCCGGGAAAGACACAATCATAAAAAAAAATGCCGAAAACATCACAATCAAAAGAAACGAGATCCCATATCCACGCCTAAATTTTAAAGCCATAACATTCCTCCAGCTTTGAGCAAGAAATATTCCCCCATACCTATCAGTATCCAGCCGAATATTTTATTAATCCTCGTCATCCACAACCCCGATCTGGGAATACTTGAAAGAAGACCGGAGAAGGTCCCAACAATAACAAGCAGCGTTCCCATGCCTATAGAAAACACAAACATGAGGCTCATGCCGAAAACCGCGCTCTGCCTCGCCGCAATGAGACTAAGCAGAACAGCGAGCACCGGGGTTGTGCAGGGGCCTATTATGATTCCCGATACCGCCCCCACAAGAAAACTCCCAATAAATCCCCCACTTTTCTCATCCGGCCGAAACCTTGTCAGAACCTGCGGAATCGGGATAGAAAACATGAAGACACCCAACATGGAAAGACCCATAAGGATACATATATTGGCTATTATAAGAAACATCCATGGGTTGGTCTGGATCTGGCCGAATAATTTCCCTGACAGCGCGGCAAATCCACCGAGAGCCGTATATACTGTGGCCATACCGAGAACATAGACTATGGAAAGCAGAAAGCCCTTTGTCCTGGAAGAGCTGCTGCGAGCTCCTATATAAGCGATAGTGATAGGAATCACCGGATAGACACAGGGCGTAAAACTGGCCAATACACCCCCGATATAAGCGGCAAAAACGGCAATGTAAAACGTGCCATGGAGATACGCATTCGGGTTTCCGAGAAGATTCTCAATCATTAATTAAGTTCCTTCTTCTGCACTCCTGTACAATATATACTGTCAAAAGATCAGGAAAGATTACCCCATCTTTCCTCTCTTTATTACCTGTACGCGTTGATTTTCCCCAGCAACATATTCTCAGGCATGGAACCAATGATATCTCCTACCTTTTCTCCGTCTTTAAAGACCAGAAGATCGGGTATGGAACGGATACCAAACCTTGCTGCGGTCGCATTATTACTGTCCACATCAAGTTTCGCAAACACGATATCTCCCTGATGTTCTTTCGCAAGTTTATCAAGAACCGGGCCCATCATTTTACATGGACCACACCACTCAGCCCAGCAATCCACAAGCAGAAATGGATACTTTGCTATCGCTTCATTAATATTACTGTCTGTTACAACAACCGGACTATCCGGATTATCTACGAGTCCTTCCATTCTTTTGCCTCCTGATTATCTTCTTTTATTAATCATAACTTCATAAAATGAGAATTTCTCATCTGTCAAATCATCTATCTTCATTTGACACATCTCTCGAACTCTTCATCCCCTACCAGACCCAGAATAGCCTTTATGAAATCAGGCCTCCTCAGATAGTAACATCTCATGTTTTTTTCCTTTCGGCGATCGACAATACCACGCTCTTTAAGTATTACAAGATGTTGTGATATATTCGCCTGGCTCACATGCACGCATTCTTCCACAGTCCCCACACATTTTTCACCCTTTGCGAGTTCTCGTACTATTCTCAGCCTGGTGGCATTTCCTAATGCCTTAAAGAAATCCGATACCATTTCGTAATCCACTTCACTCATATCAACCCCTGTATAAGAGTAATGATATATTCTGACTCCAATATATAATTACTCTACTTCCGATTGTCAAGTGGACGCAAAATAAACGAAAAAGAATGGAGTCAGCCGACAGGGAAATAACGATCGAGGAGGTTGTTCCAAACACAAGAGGAACGATCATTAAACGAACACAATGTTCATGAAAAACCGCAGTCACCTGCGGCAACTGCGGTCAATTGAGTAATATACATTTTCGAAATCTGTCTATGTAACCGGAAGATCGCTAATCCAGGACAATCATGACACGGCATTTTTTCATGAAGGCCAGATTGCCCGAAGCTGCTTTCAGCTCCTCGGCATCAGCCATGCTGATTACTATATTGGATTTTCCAGGTCCGTCAGACTTCAAACCCTTCACAGTGAAAGGATTGTTTGTAACCCTTGAATTACTCTGTGCGGCCGTCAGGTCTCGCGCATAGCCGCTCATGCCTTGCTGAACAGCATACTCACGGTCAACATACATCGAACCGTAAACTTCATTACCATTTTCATCTATTATCTTGGGCGACATGGCCGGACGAGCCTTTATGCCGCGGGCATCCACCACCAACCCGGTATATACAACCCCCGAATCAGGCGCTGAAGGCTGAACTTTCTGTGGACTGGGAACTGCAGGCGTTGCAGGTTCTTCGAGAGGAGCTATCGGGGTAAGTCCGACAGGCTCAGGCTCCATTATTGAGGGATAAATCGCTTGAGCCAGACCACTGCTTGCTCCGTTAAGTGGCATACTCAAGGTAACTTCACACGTGCCATCGGAAAGGTAATCTCTCTTGATAATCCTGGCACCCCTGACCATCCCTTGAACCTGACTTCTTATAACATCGCTTTTTACTACATAGTCCCTGACCAGTGTGGCAGAACTTATGCGAACACCATTAGTTACCTCGAGTAATTTTCTATATGCATCGAGCTGAGCGGCCCGTAATGCCATGGGGCGGGCCTGGGGCTTTCCGTAAGCCTTCTCAGGGGGAACCCCTATACCAGTGGCTTCAATTGTTCCTGTTGTCCAGTTAATATTTCCGGCACCACCTACATTCTGGACAATCTGCCCCAGACCTGCCGGGCCATCCTGCTGAGCTGGAACTCCAGTGACCCCAGCCAGAAAAAATATCCCGAGGACAACTGTTACCAACACATAAAATCTCTTCTTCATGACATTCCTCCTTATTCTTAAAATCATCAGCAACCGATTAAATAACCTTCACCAAAAGCCTGATTATATTCATCTGTCTGAGTATGATTTTGTCCTGAAATGGGAGCATTGAATGCGGTTTATCCCAAAATCAGGATTGGAAACATACCTTGGAAAAAAGCGGCAAACAGCCTCATGCCAGACAGATTCAGGAATAATTTTCCCCTGATCAACTTTATCTTTTCCGGAAAACGCCTTCACTTCAAGGGCTCTCAACCATGGATCTATATTAATGTTTTCTCCCCATATCTGGTTTTTATCAGGCGGATCAGATCCCCACCAGTTATGACGAGCATCTACATAAATGGAAGAGAAAGACTGGATGGAAACAGAATTTCCCACAAAGTTGTTATAATGAATGATGGGCTTGGACATGCCGACACATCTTATGGCACCCTCACCAAGATTATCGGATAGTGTGTTATAAAGAATCTTGGGAGCTGCATCATTCCGACAGTATATCCCGCTTTGAGCATTGTTTGCAATGAGGCAATAGGATATTTCTGGTGTGCCGAATTGAACATCAAACGCGGTCGTAGCATGTTTAACAATACAATATTCAAAGTAACTGCTTACTCTGGTCTTTTCTTCTGTAAATCTAAAGGCATTTAAATAAAACCCGGGTGAAGGAGAAGCCCCCGACGCAGTAAATTCAATGGGGTTATCTTTCGTGCCCCTCGCTGTAACCCCTCCGTCCTTTATTATAATGGAGGTCTTCTGATTGAAGGTAATACTTACACCCGGTTCAATGTAAAGTGTTGCACCATTATCTACCACAATATCCTTTATAACCATGTAAGGACTGTTTGAGAGTGTGAGATACGAATCCGAGTTTATAGAACTATCCAAACCCGACTCCAAAATGGGAAGATCGAGTGATTTTCCCCCGGGGTAACTGTCGTCAAGTATTGATTGAACATCAATTCTCCCCGTTATTGTCGATAAAACATCAAGACCATTCGCAGAACCCCACCAGTTATTGCGTGCATTAACCGCCTCACCTTTCATTGTTCCAACTATATTAAAGGGGGTGTTATCATAAATATTGTTTTCTGTTACAGATGCCTGACTGTTAGAAATCATAATCCCGAAACCACTGTTTTGAATAATTGAGTTCTGCTTGATTACCGGTTCTGCATTATTCACCCTAATAGCACCACCAGCATTATCTCTTAGCTTATTTTTCATAAGAACAGGTTGAGCGCCGCTCGCAATCAGAATGCCTGTCGATTCATTTTCGTGTACCGCATTGCGAATAACATGTGGTTTAGAGAAGGCCCCCTCAATCTTCATACCCACGTTGTTGGAGGTTAATTCACAACTCTCAACAATGGGAGAAGACGCCCGGCATGAAATCCCGATTTTCGCATCCTTTATCTGACAGAATTTCATCGAGTTTTCTTTTTCTCTTACGTTATTAAAAAGGATACCCTCCCAGTTTTGATCTTTCATCCCCGCAAAATGAATAAGATGTTTTTCATTACCCACTGCGTT
>Ga0222696_1000166_pt1 | contig 47812 bp, 38 predicted proteins | sample AntAcemetage1400_FD_179817 | JGI IMG/M metagenome (GOLD analysis project Ga0222696, IMG submission 179817) | Saline water microbial communities from Ace Lake, Antarctica - #1400 | ecosystem: Environmental > Aquatic > Non-marine Saline and Alkaline > Saline | place: Antarctica: Ace Lake... | reverse complement strand
ATCTGTGATCGATTATCAGTAAGCAGTAAAACACTGGAACCGGCAAACCGATTACTGATTACTGCTTACTGATTACCTTTCAGTCAGTCAACGTCCCTCCCCGGGCATAGGTCCATTGAGCTTCCGCTCTCATGGCCTCGGCCCGGGCTTCCAGATACCTTTTCTGGGCCCTGACCAAGTCATCCTCAATTATAATCCAGTTGTCGAATGAGAGTAAACCGGTGGAATACTGTACCTCGGCGATCTTGGCCCGCTCTTCCCCCGCGTCCTGGAATTGCTGTTGAATGGAAACATACTCATCGGCGTCCTCCAGATTTATCCAGGACTCCCGCATATCCAGAAATACTCCGCTCCGTCCGCTTCGCTCCTCTTCCTCCGATCCGGTCAGGGCGGACCGCGCGCGGGAGAGATCATCTATTCTGCTCCCCCCTTCGAAGAGGGGCAGAGAAACAGTTAAAGAGACGGACCAGTTCTCATCCGACGGAGGCCAGTCTGAGTCACTCCGGCGGATTCCGGCGCGGCCGTATATCTCGGGAGAAAACACCGAGTAAGAGGAGTTCAGTTCTAATTGGCTTCCCTCCTTCCGGGCCGCCAGTTCGAGCACGGTGGGATGCTCATTTACCAATTGGTCAAAAGCCGGCGGCACGGGCTGGCGTGGGGAAATCACGAGTTCTCCTTCAGCCCGCTTCGGCGCAGGCCCATCCCGGCCCAGTTCCTTGCGCAGCTCTTCCCGGGAGACCTCAATATCTCTCCGGGCCCGGGTAATATCATATTCAGCCTGGGAGAGATTCGCCCGCGCCGTGAGTAACGCTCCTTTATGTTCGCGCCCCCCCTGATACCGCAGTTCCACCAACCCCGCCTGCTTCCTGCGGCGGGTGGCGATATTCTCACTGATGCCGACCAGTTCCTGGGCCTTCAAAAGAGAAATAAAAGCTTCCCGAAGACTGAGCCTGACCCCCATTGATGTAATCTCGTACCGCTGATGAGCAACGATTAATTCCTGGGTACTTTGATCAAGATCGTACCAGCTTTTAAGTCCATCAAAGATGAGCTGCCTCCCCTCTATACCATAGGAGTAAGACTCCCCCTGATCGTCACCGGAACTTTTAGAGGTCGAGGTAGCGGCATCCGCGCTGATCTGAGGAAGGAGATTGGCCCTGGTCATCCGTTTTTCGGCTGCCGCCTGGTTTACCTCCATCCCGGCCGCCAGGAGATCTGGGTTGGTTATTGCCGCCTCCCGGACACAGTCATCCCAGGTAAGCTTTTCCTGAAAGTCCGCGGCAGAGATGGGGACAGGAATAACGGCAAGCGATAAAAATATCAATATATAAGAAAGCGCTTTCATTGCTTAATTATTTTAACGATATTGAGATGAAAAAGTTTAACCTAAATTGAGCGATTCTATGCGGCGAACTGCACCAATCTTATGGTCTGCCCCGCAAGTATGCGGGATCTCCGCTACGCTACGACATTAGGTTGCAAAAATACTCGTTCGCATTTATTAATGCGTCTGCGTTTTTTGCAACCGATGCAGCCTCATAATCTTAGCACATTTCATCCGCAATAATCGCTCAACTTAGGTTTAAATAACCTTATATTCTCTCCAGATCTTCATCAGGCGGCGGATAACTGAACGGGGTGTAGGGGAATTCATAATCGGGCGGACCGCGGAAAAGTTTACGACCCCACGGGAAAGTATTTCCGGAAGATTATCCTCATTTATACCGCCGATGGCCACTGCGGTCAGGGAACTCTTCCTGATAATTTTTCCCATCAGCTCCAGGCCCAGATCCTGGTCGGGGATGGCTTTGGTGGGGGTTGGAAAGACCGGTCCCACGCCGATATAATCGGGCTGAATAGCTCGGGCTCTTAACTCCTGCGCTTCATTGTGGGTGGAGAGGCCAAATATTTTGCCTGATGTATTCCAGAGGGCCCGGGCCTCGTTTATCGGCATATCACCATGTCCCAGATGGACCCCATCGGCGTCAACTTCCATAGCGATCAGGGGATCATCATTGACAATGAACCGGGTGGAGGTATTTCGGGTTATCTCCCGGATAATCCGGGCGGTCCGGAGAACCTCGGATCGATTCTCCCCCTTCATCCGGAGCTGGAGATATCGGATCCCTTCGGAGACCGCCGCCCGGGCGCAGGCTTCATACCCTGTAACCGGATCGGTTAGGATCACATAGAGGCCGAATGATTCTTTCATAGCACTGCAAAAAATTTCCCGATAATAAACAAACCACGAAGTACACGAAGAACACGAAGAAAGCTAAAAGAGTAAATTTACCCAAACTCTACTTTATCTATTTCTTCGTGGACTTCGTGTCCTTCGTGGTTCAATAATAAGCATCGCAGGAACGAGTAATCTTTGCAATCCATTTAATCGCCGAGTTCTTCCAGGATCAATCCCGCGACCTTCCGGCCGCTCTTCAGCATCCCCCCGAAGATCGGACCCATCCGGAAACCACCGCTGACATTGTTGGCCGCCATCCCGGAGACGTAGAGACCGGGGTAGATCATCTTGGTATCCCCCACGGTCGCTTCTTCCCCGCGCTCCACCCACATCGGCCGCTCCCCCATTATCTTGCCGGTAGCTGTCTCGATTTTAATCCCGGCCTTTCGGATGGCCAGCTCCGTAATCTCGCTGGGGTGACCGGTGCTGTCCAGGACAGCTCGAGCCGTTACTACCAGGGGATCAACGTGAAGTTCCAGTTTGGTGATAGCGGACCAGTTAATAACCACCCCGCCTACCCGGTTTTCTTTAAAGACGATATCCTCGACTCCGACCGCGTTGAAGAATGATGCCCCGGCCTTACAGGCGCCCAGGATTAATGCGGCGGAAAGTTCTACCGCGTCCGCGGTATAAAGTCCATCACCGGCAGCCCGAGTGCGCACACCGAAATCATCCAGGATATTGATGGTATCTTCTTGAACCACAACTTCATTGAAGAACATCCCACCCCCCCAGATCCCCCCGCCCGGTGCGAGTTTACGCTCAAATAGGGCAACGCTCTTCCCCGCTTTCGCCAGATCGTAAGCCGCCACCATCCCGGACGGCCCGGCCCCTACTATCACAACATCAACCGAAAGGTTCTTCTGCAATTTCTCGAAGTATCTCTGAATAATCGCTCTTGAAATCTGTTCTTCCATTCTTGTGTCTCCTGTGTTTTCAGGTAAGTATACCAATTGTTTAAATTATAAAAAATAGAGTGGGTCAACGAATAGTAATCGGTAAGCAGTGATCAGTAATCGGTATGCCCGGCTCGATCCCGATGTCCGATTACTGTTTACCGATCACTGGTTACTGATTACCACCTTCTCTATAACTCTCTTATATCGAAAAAAATCGACAGGCCCTATCCCCTATTCTCAATTCCCCACTCCCCATCATCCAATCCCCACCATCGCGTTAACCGCCCGGAGCGCCTTCTCCCGGATCTCCGCCGGAACGGTTACTTCGTACTTCTTCTCTTCCAGGGACCGGAGAACCTTCTTCAGGGTAATCTTCTTCATGTCAGAGCAGACCACCAGCTCAGAAGCAGGATAGAACTGTTTTCCCGGATTGTCGCGCCGGAGGCGGGTTGTCATATCCACTTCGGTTCCTACGATAAATTCCTGATGTTTGCTCCTGGCAGCTATTCGTTCCATTCCGGAAGTCGATAAAACCTCATCGGCCAGGTCGATCACCCCGGGCGTGCATTCCGGATGGACCATTACCAGAGCCCGGGGATGAATGATTTTTTGCTCTGCAATCATTTCCGGGAGAAGCTTGCGATGGACCGGGCAATAACCTGGATAAAGGATCAGCTCCCGACCGGTCATCCTCATCACGAAAGATCCCAGATACTGATCCGGAACGAAGATAATCTCCCGATCCCGTGGTATGGATTCAACCACCGCCGCCGCATTGGCCGAAGTACAGCATATATCGGTTTCGGCCTTAACCTCGGCGGTGGAGTTGACATAGGCTACTACCACCGCGCCGGGATGTTCGGCTTTAACCGCCCGCAGTTCTTCAGCGGTAATCATATCGGCCATCGGGCAGCCGGCATCCGGATCCGGGATCAGAACGGTCTTCTCCGGGGCCAGGATCGCGGCGGTCTCGGCCATGAAATGAACCCCGCAGAAGACAATAACTTCCGCGTCCGTCCCGGCGGCTTTCCGGCTCAAACCCAGGGAATCCCCCAGGAAATCAGCAATCTCCTGGACTTCCCCGATCTGATAATTATGGACCAGGATGACGGCGTTAAGTTCCTGCTTCAGTTCATTAATCCTGGAAATTATATTCTGATTTGTCATTTATTCATTCTGCTGAAATGATAGTAATCAGTAAGCAGTTATCAATAATCAGTTCCGGCCATCCCGGTTAGTCCGAGTACCGATAACTGATTACTGTTTACTGATCACTGTTTTTTCCTATAGTCCTCAATCGCCGCCTTCAACGCGTCCTCGGCCAGCAGCGAGCAGTGCATCTTTATCGGTGGAAGGCCATCCAGGGCATCCGCCACTTCTTTATTAGAGAGGCCTACCGCTTCCTCCAATGTCCTCCCCTTAACCAGCTCCGTAACCATGGAACTGGTGGCGATGGCCGCCCCACACCCGAAGGTTTGAAATTTGGCGTCATCAATCCGATCATCCTTGACTTTGATATAAAGCTTCATCACATCTCCACAGACCGGATTTCCCACTGTCCCGACTCCATCGGGATCCTCCATCTTCCCCACATTGCGGGGATTAGTAAAGTGATCCATTACTTTTTCGCTGTACAATGCTTCAACACTCATCAGACATCTCCTTTATCCTCTTCCGAAAATGGGGAGAGGGCCCGCAGACGCTGGATAATGGGAATAAGCGCCTGCGCAGTATAATCAATATCCTCTTTAGTATTTTCCCTGCCCAGGGAAAATCTGATCGACCCCTGAGCCAGGGCGGCGGGAACTCCCATAGCACTCAATACATGAGATGGCGCCAGGGTGCCGGAAGTGCAGGCCGAACCGCTCGCGGACGCGATCCCCGCCAACTCCAGCCCCAGCAGAATTCCCTCACCTTCTATAAATTTAAAACTCAAGTTCAGGGTATTGGGCAATCTCAGCAGACGGGATCCATTCAGTTTGACCCCAGAGATACTGCCCGCGATCTCATTACAGAGACGGTCTCTCAGCATGGAGAGACGGAGCGCCGATTCCTTAATATCCTGAACAGCCAGTTCGCAGGCCAGACCGAAGCCGGCAATCCCGGCCACATTCTCAGTCCCGGGGCGCTTGCCCCCCTCATGATGACCTCCGTAAGACAGAGGCCAAAGCCGCGTTCCCTTGCGGACAAACAGTACACCCACCCCCTTGGGGCCATATACTTTATGGGCGGAGAAAGTGGCCAGATCAATCTTTAAATCTTTAACCGAAAACGGGATCTTCCCCAGTCCCTGAATGGCATCGGTATGAAAGACAACCTTGTGCCGCCGGGCAATTTCTCCGATCTCCTCAATCGGTTGGATCACACCGGTCTCATTGTTAGCCGTCATAATCGTAATCAGGATAGTCCCCGGACCGATAGCCTTCTCTAACTCCGACGGATCGACCAGACCCTCCCGATTTACCGGAAGATAAGTAACTTTGAATCCCTCTTTTTCCAGAAACTGGCAGGTATGAAGAACGGCATGATGTTCGGTCGCCTGGGTGATGATATGATCTCCCTTCTCCCTGAGGGCATAGGCCGTTCCCTGGATAGCCATATTATCCGCCTCCGTCCCTCCCCCGGTAAAGACGATCTCGGAAGGTTCGGCCCCGATGGAGGAGGCGACTCTCTCGCGGGCCTCATCCACGAACTGCCGGGCCTGCCGGCCGAAGAAATGAATGCTCGAGGGGTTGGCGGAATCCCCCCGGTAAATATCGAACATCAATTCCAGAACCTCTTCCCGAACCGGTGTAGTAGCATTATAATCTAGATATATTTTCATCGAGCTTATCCCTCGCTGCGCGCGGGCAGCGTTCTCAAGTGCCTAAAGTAAAAAGAAGTGCCTAAAGTGCGCTAAAGTGCCTAAAGTTAAAAGTTATCGCCTTCGCCTAGCTTTTCAAGCTTAAAAATTATGCTCAATCAATGTACCCGAAGTCAAATAACCGCTTCAACCGCATTGTCGCGTAACAACTTTAGGCACTTCAGAAATGAACCTCCATCGCCCGCATCGGACAGGCGGGGATACAGAGTTCGCAGCCGATGCAGGAATCCCGGTCAAAACGTATCTCCCCGGTCCGGGTATCCCTGGTGAGAGCATCGGTGGGGCATATGGTGACACAGGCCCCGCACTCGATGCAGCGATCCTTATTCCGGGTTATATCCTGGCTGAGCGGCTGCACGGATATTTTCAAACTCTTCAGATATTCAATTGCTTCCTTATAATTATTATTCTCCCCCTTTAACCCCAGCACCAGAATTCCTACCTGGCGTGGGGTAATATCGGCCTTGAGGATATTGCATTCCAGGTCGTATTTTTTCACCAGACGGCTGATAATCGGATCACTGACCAGATCGATCGGGAAATGCAGGACTATACGGTGTGATATCATAATCTATAACCAGTGATAAAAAAATTCGTATTCTTGTATATGTAAATATTACTACACTTATAAAATTCCAAATACCAAATCTCAAACCCGCCGAGCGAAGCCTGGGCTTACGAAGGTGCTTCACCAAATGGCATCGGCTCTACAATGGAGTTGAGATAAACTCCCCCCGCTTAGGTGGTGTGTTTGGAATTTTGGTCAGTCTCTCCGCCATAGCAGCATAGCTGCGACGGCTGGATTGAAATTTGGAATTTATTTGGTATTTGTTATTTGGTGCTTGGAATTTATATTTATATCGGTCTGTCCTTCAATGGTCGGCAGTCATACCCGCTCCCCGGACCGGGAAATTCAGCTACCCTTTCAGTCAGATAAAATTTCCCTTCCGCTATCCACTCCTTGAGAATTTCGGTAATCCGGCGGGCCCGGGGATAGCTGGAGAGAGATGAGACTGGAACCTGCTTATCCCTCACCTGAATCGTGCCGCTCATCAACTCGGCATAAGTAACCGATCCCAGATCCCTACTCCAGGCCTGAGGATAATCACTGCCATAGTCAACAATCGGGGCGGAAATATCTTCGTTCTTCAAGGAAGCGTTAAAACAGACCTCTTCATTCAGAATCGGAATCGGCACTCCAATCCCCACGACCAGGCTGGCTCCATAGCCGGTGAAACTGGCTCCTTTCAGCCATTCCGGGCTCATCTGTTTCAGATCCCCGATCAGGGCAGCCGTCCCGGCCGGTTCCGTAGGAACGCCGTTCTGATCATACTCAACCATAGTATTATGCTGGGTTCCCCACCAGGCGATATACCCTACTCCGCCCCCCAGAAAAACCCTGGTCCCGATTCCGATGGTCCGGTAGGCGGGATCCTTGAGCAGCGGAGAGAGTTGTCCCGCGCTGGAGTAACTGGCATTGCCCAGGTTGGGCTTTAATATACCCATGTAAGTATAGATAACCCGATCGGTACGATTTATCGCCACGTTATAGTTCTGGTAGAGGTTGCGGGGATTAAAGAGAATCGCCTGATTCATATCCCGGATATTTATCAGTGTGGAAAGTTCTTGCCGGGGGTAACAATCAGTCCCGTAGGCGGAGGCAACAAACTTAAGGTCCTTCCCCGCGACCAGATCCTCGATCACATGGCCGCCGCCATAGGCAAACCGGCCCGGATATATCTTATTCCGGGGATCATTCTCGGGCAGAGCATTCGATCCCAGGGCAAAGTCGGCCGCGGCAAAAGCGGTATAGACCGGTACGTCATTAAGCGTAGCTTTTCCGCCCCCCAGCTTCATTTTAGGCTTCCCCTGGCCGATATTAAAATACGCCCCGGAAGAACACATAGGCCCCATGGTACCGGTGGTGACCACGTCAACCTTCTTGGCCGCTTCACTGACCCCCTCCTCTTTTACCAGCTCGATCAGTTCTTCGGCGGTAAAGACAACCACCGTGCCCTTCTTGATCTTATCGTTAATTTCAGCGATTGTTCTCATTAATTTTTACTTCGCAAAAATTAGTTTTGAAAAAAGACTATCACGTTTCCATTGATTTAATGCCATAAAATAGTCCTATAAATTTCGTTTATATCTTTTTGAAAAAAACTTAATTGTTGAACAACCAATTAACTAAAAAATATATCTGTAATGTCGGCCAACGCATGCGACATCTTATTTTTGTCCCCGCCCCGAAGTATCAATCGGGGGCAGCAAAAATAAGAGTGCTCAGATACCGCTCCCCCGTATCGGGGAGGATAGTAACTATGGTTTTTCCTGTTCCCAGCTTCCGGGCCAGCTGGAGCGCTGCCCATACATTGGCCCCGGAGCTGACTCCGGCCAGTATTCCGGCTTCCCGGGCCAGCCGCAGGCAGGTCCCCCGGGCATCATCATAACTGACCCGGATCACCTCATCGATTACTTCCCGGTCCAGTATCTCGGGGACAAATCCGGCGCCGATCCCCTGAATCTTATGGGGGCCCGGTTGCCCGCCGGAGAGAACCGGTGAATCTTCCGGTTCAACCGCCACTACCAGTACCTCCGGATAGCGGGCTTTTAAAACCTCGCCTACTCCCGTGATTGTCCCGCCGGTCCCGACACCGGCCACAAAGGCGTCGATAGGAACCGGGGCATGCTCTATGATCTCCGGTCCGGTGGTCTTTCTATGAATATCCGGATTAGCCGGATTCGCGAACTGGTCGAGCAGAACATACGTCGGATTTTCTGCCGCCAGCGCTTCGGCGGCGGCAATCGCCCCTTTCATACCGCCGGAACCCGGCGTTAACACTAACTCCGCCCCCAGAGCTGCCAGCAGGTCTCTCCGTTCCCGACTCATAGTATCGGGCATGGTCAATATTAAACGATATCCCTTGACTGCCGCCACCATTGCCAGGCCGATCCCCGTATTTCCGCTGGTCGGCTCGACCAGTGTCCCCCCGGGCTCAAGACGACCGGCGGCTTCCGCCGCTTTAACCATCGCCAGACCGATCCGATCTTTAACCGATCCCATGGGATTAAAGCTCTCCAGTTTCCCCCAGACCGTCCCATCACCATCCCCGGTCAACTGCGATAGTTCCACCAGGGGGGTATTTCCTATTAATTCTAATATTGTCTTTGCTTTCCGGTTCATGATGCCTATAAGAATTATACCAGTCGGTAACTCAGGTATTTCTCATTTTCAATTGTCTGTGGGAGCGGCTTCCAGCCGCGATAATCGGGGCAGGAAGCCCCCCCACAATTTATCGATATGTTTGCCGAATGTTTACAATATTTTTAGCCCGAGATACTGGGAGAACATTTTTCGGGCAGTATCTCTGATTTCTCTTTCAAAACCATCTTCGACCAGGTTAACTTTCCTTCCGGGCCAGATAAACCTGACAGGTATTTTTCAGATCACCGCATTTCTTGATCTCCCAGCATCTTTCCCGATTGAGTACACTCTTCACTCCAACAATATTCATCCTCTCATCTTGGAGAAGATGGTGGATCTTCTTCAGCCTATCCAGATCACAATATGAGTAATAACGGTTCTTCCCCAACCGCTCCGGCTTAATCAATCCTTTCTTCTCCCAGATCCGGAGAGTGGTCTGCGTTACTCTGATCATAGAAGCTACGATACCGATTGTAAAAAGCGGCTGATTATAATTTTCCGCGTCTACTTTCATATTTATTTTACCTATATAATTAAGTTCACCTATAAACATTGTTAACAAGTGGAGGCAATCTATCTCTTCACCCCCGGATTGTCAAGTAAGTAAGTTAGTGCTTCGCGCTAACTTATTTTTGAAAAAAACATAAGAATGTTAGATTGTTGCTATCGATAGAATATTCCTGAATTCCAAACCTTTTCGAGCAAGGTCCGGCTAGACCTTGTTCGAAAAGCCTTTTTAACCACGAAGAACACGAAGTTCACGAAGGAATTTGAAAAAACAGGAAAAATTACATAGTTTTCTTTGTTCCTCTTCGTGTTCTTCGTGACCTTCGTGGTGGATATTTAGTTTTTTGAACACAAAAAGTTGAAAATACCTTTTCGAGGAGGGTCCAGCTAATGCCTCGAAGAAGGAAACACTACTGGGCGAAGGTGCTCCGGAAGACTACGGTACTGCCAATCACGTTCCTCGGTAGCGGACGCACGGGTGACGGGGGAGATTGCGGCAGTGACCGCATAGGCGGCGGCGTGGCGGGCGTGCTCAGCGACATGAGCGGTTGCTGCGGCGTGACCGGCGGAACGGGCCGCAGCTCGGGCCGCAGCGTGGGTAGCGTCACGGGCGGCGGCGTGGGCGGCAAATGCGGCGGTGCGCGCCGCGCCCGTCGCTAACTTGCCCAGCGCCCAGGCGCGGCCGGCTTCGAGTGCTTTGCGAGGTCGATCGTCTTCCGGGTACTTATCCTCAAAGTATGGAAGTACATGCTCGGCGCAGTCGACGGCCCAGAGCACCAATGATCTGTGATCCTGTTCATCGAGCCGCCTGGCGTTTTCAACCTTCACCCTCAAAGATCCTCAAATATCTGGCAATATTATCCGGTGTATCAAATTCCGGTTTCTCCGGCGGAGAATGATCCGGCTCTGGTGGAGAATCAAGACTGGAGAGAAAATCGGCTGTATTCATACTCCGGGGATGACGATAACGGACCGTCTGAATAATTTCCCGATCATCCGTCACCAGAATAATGGAACGAGGGTGATAACTCCGCTCTATCGTATCGATAATATACTGGTCGGCATTATCCACATAAATCTCACTGACCACGGAATTAACCCGTTCCCTCTGGATAATTTTACTTCCCCGGCTGTCATAGACAATAGTCACCTCCACCTGTTTTCCGGCGAAACCGGATGTAATCCGATCCCGGAACCACCCCCGGGAAGATTCATCGTGCCCCAGATCGTTTGAGATCAGAACATTATATCCGTCGATTATCCAGTGCATATAAATTAGCTCCCTGCGGTCGCAAATTTATGTTTTGAACCAAGACCGGCATAATTCGATCAGGTTGATTAAGGAAAGCATTTCAATCATTGTACCAGTTTATTGTTAACTATCGTGATTACGCTGGGGCAAAACCGAAAATATTTTTAACAATAACATTTGCCTCTAATTACAACACCGCTCATAAATTATATACAGGGAAACCAATCTCCCGGGAGAAACATTCGGTAAACCCGGTACATTGTAGCCACGGTCCGGTTTATTCCTTCAAATCAGGATAAAGCGTAAAACACCGAGGTTATCGAATGTTTACCTCTCAGACTCAATGTCGTTGCGAACCGAAGGCGAAGCAATCTCCTCATTGCCCGAGAGATTGCTTCCTGCCTTCTGCTTACCTGTCGTCGAGGATGACCAGGCTATGTTCAAAGCCTGCCCGCCTAAGCCTGGTCAAGTCCTGATTTAAAGTTGTCACTTTTCGACCCTTCTTCCCCTACCTCACCCCCTTTTTTATGGCAGGACCATTACAGTCAGGACTATTTACCTCGCCTCGGGACCTCGGGCCTTTTAAGGCAGAATAATTTGGGGCAAAATGATTAGCTTCGCCTCAGGATTTATAATTTTTTCTATTACCTAAGTTGAGCAATTATTGCGGATGAAATGTGCTAAGATTATGAGGCTGCATCGGTTGCAAAAAACGCAGACGCATTAATAAATGCGAACGAGTATTTTTGCAACCTAATGTCGTAGCGTAGCGGAGATCCCGCATACTTGCGGGGCAGACCATAAGATTGGTGCAGTTCGCCGCATAGAATCGCTCAATTTAGGTATTAATCATTCTGGTCCCCCCAAAATTATATTCGGGGCCTAAATTCTTTTGTTTTTAATCGTCCTGCCCGTAATCGTTCTGCCTAAATTCATTTGTTTGGTCGACGTTCGACGTTTATTCTTATGTTTTCAACGGTCCTTAACGACCTTCAACGTCTTTTCTCTTCAACGTCCGTCAATTCTTCCGGCACCTTGACCGCTACTACCTCGCCCCTCGCCCGGATTTCCCCGTCGGCCAAAAGTTCAGCGGTAACCACCACCTTTCGTCCTTTAATCTCCCTAGCGCGGGCGCGCACCGTGAGAAGTACTCCCAGCGGGGTCGGCTGGATATAATCCACCTTTAGTGAAGCGGTCAGAAAACGCGGGGCCGGTTCCGCCTCCACCGGCAGACCTTCCGCCCGGGCCGACGCGGCGGAAGCGGTCGCGATAGAGTGGCAGTCGATGATAGAGGCGATCAAGCCGCCATAGACATAGCCGGGAATGGCGATATGATAGGGCTGAGGCTGAAAAGTGCAGATCGCCTCCTCCCCGTCCCAATAACTCTTAATCTTCAGGCCCTGATCATTTAACCGGCCGCAGCCATAGCAATGGCTGAAATTATCCGAATAATAATCCTGGATGGCTTTACTGTTCATTTGCTTGTGCCTGCATCCCGATTTATCGGGGATCCCCGGTATCACTCACGACTCGCACCACCACTCGTACCCCTTTAACCTTGATAACCTCAATCGGCGAATCTGCCGGAACAAACGACCCCTCGGTAACCACTGAAATTCTTCGACCCGCCAGCATCGCCGTCCCGGATGGTCTGAGCGGGGAGATGGCAGTACCCCGGATTCCCACCAGTTCGGTATCTTCCTTCCTGCCAACCTGAAAACCATCCGCTGAACGGGCTTCACTGAAGAGAATTGTATTCCGGGCTAACCGGGAGCTGGGATTCTTTAAGGTCCGCAGGACAATGATCCAGAAGATGATGGAGATCAGAATAAACGCCACGATGGCGAGAATAACCGCGACCCTGAACTGATCCGGGGGAAGAGAACCGTGGAGGATGACCAGGACAACAATGATAGCGGCCAGCAAGACAAGTTTCGGGATAAGGACAATTGGGTGAAGAATCATTGTTTTTCCCCCAGAACACTATTAAACACCCGGGAAAGACTCCGGCCGAAAGCCTCTTCCGAGAATAGCTCCACTGCCCTCCGCCGGCCTGCCTGACCCATCCGCCGGGCCTCTTCAGGATTCCGAAGAATTTTCATAATTCCCCCGGCCAAGGCCGGAGCATCACCGAGCGGCACCAGATACCCGGTCTCGCCATCCACCATCAGTTCCGGGATGACACCCACGGCGCTCGCCACCACCGGCCGTTCGGAAGCCATATATTCACTGACCGCGCGGGAGTTCTCCTCACTCCCAATCGATGATGAGACACATACCGTTGCGCAGGCCAGGAACCGGCGGACATCAGCACGTCGACCGGTAAAGATAACAGAATCACCGATCCCCAGTTTTCGGGCCTGATCCCTAAGCTCTCCGGGCTGGCCTTCCCAGGGATTCCCCACCAGTACCAGCTTGGCCCGTGGGAATTCTTGATGAACAGAAGCCATTGCCTCCAGCAAGATAGGATGCCCTTTAACCGGGGCCAGCCGGGCTATCTTTAAGATAACAGGGGCGGATTCCAAAATTCCCAGTTCCTTTAAAAAGGACAGATCAGGTGAGGACGGTTTATATTGCCCGACATCAACCGGCGACAGGATCCGGTGAACCCGTTCCGGTGGGACCTTTAATCTCCGGATAACCCATCCCTCCACCCGCTTGGATGATACTATCACTCCATCGGTCAACCAGCGATAGAGGAGCCGATTTCCGGGATGACCATAGGGTCGTTTCGCTCCCCCCCGAAGATGGAGAAGAGGGATGCGCTTCCGATCAGCCAGTGCGACCAGAAGATGGGCGGTTGCCCGGGAAGGATGAATAACATCAAATCCTCCAGTCTCAATCAAGGAGGAGAGCCAGTTCACATCCTTGATAAAATCAATTATGGATCGGGATGGAGATCTCCCCGGCAGTTCCAGCAATCGGACCTTCCCGGCTACCTTCCGGGCAAAAGTACTCTCTCCGGGAGCCACCACAGTCAGATTCATCCCCATCGCCAGTTCAGCCCGGACCACTCCCGCGGCGTACTCAGTCTCCCCATTCCAACGATGTGAGTGTGTAACAAGTAATGATTTCATTATTCGTTCTTATTTATATAACTATAATAGCTACAACCACGAAGGACACGAAGCTCACGAAGATTCAAAATGAGCCTGCTTCGTATTCAAATGCTTGCTGCCAATTGGCGGAGGAGACGAGGATGAGGTTCTTCGACATTTTGGCTTCGTCATTCTTTCGTCATTCCTCATTCGGATTTCGTCATTACAAATTACAGCTATCCATACAACATGACTGAAAACACTACTTTTATTTGCCTGAGCTCTTGTTATTCCCTCTTGCCAGCTCCCATAACTTAGCGTGTTTCTCGGCTACATAGCATGATGACATGACTGCCGAAATCAAACCGTGAGCCCCATCCATAAACCCCAGGTGGAATAAATAGTTTTTGACGAAGTTAAATACCGGGTGGGAGAGAATATTCACCGGGTTTCCCTTCCGCCCCTGCCTCAAATATTTTTGGGAGGACCAAGTCGCGTACTTAATCGCCTTTTCCACGAACTCATCGATCGTACGGTGAGTAAAGTGTATCAGTTTATTATCAAAGATACCGTATTCACTCTCAGGTAGTAGAATGGGATGTACTTCATCATCACTGAATCGATAGATATCTTTTTTAAAGAGAATGTTATTCTGATCCCGTTGCCATCCGCCGTACTTCATCTCCCGGCCCAGGAATATACCCTTCCGCCAGACCCGGTATCTCTGGTAGCGCGGCGCTTCCATCTCCTTTTTAATCTCATCCCGGAGCTCCTCCGGCATCATCTCATCAGAATCAATGATCATAATCCAGGGATGAGACGCCTGAGGGATGGTCCAGTTTCTCTGAGCCGCGGCGGAGAGATATTCATGGTGGAGGAGAAGATCGGCGTATTTTTCGGCCAGTTCAACTGTCCGGTCGGTACTAAAAGAATCGACTACGATCAGTTCATCTACCCAGCTCACACTCCTCAGGCACTCTTCAATCTCATCCTCCCGGTTGAAAGAGGTAATAATAGCGCTGATCTTCTCCATTAAAATTTTCCTCTGGAAAATTTTATTGCTATATTATTCACTGAGTTAAGTTCCTTCTTCGGAATTTTCCCGAATAATCGGGATCCCGATATCATATCTTCTCAAATAATAAGTATCGGGACAATAAAACTAAAATTGTGATCGGGAAAGGCTAGTCCTTACTCGAAAAGCCTTTTTAACCACGAAGAGCACGAAGTTCACGAAGTAATTTGAAAAAACTAGGAAAAATTTTATAGTTTTCTTTGTTTTTCTTCGTGTTCTTCGTGACCTTCGTGGTGAATATATAGTTTTTTAGCACAAAAAGTTGAAAATATCTTTTCGAGTACGGTCAGGATAACTATTCTCCATTCTCCATTCCCTATTCCCTAAATTAGCGCCGCAGGCGCTAATTTATTAAGTTTCCCCGGGAGCACAACTGATATCCCATCATCGAATATATTTTAAGTCAAGAATCTTTCATTTTTGATGGAATTCTCGATAGATCTCACTCTTGGAGACACCTCGTAACCCGGCAACCAGTTTGATGGCTTCCATCCGGGTGATTCCAAGATCATTGATTGCCGACTCGATCTGCTCGACGGCGGAGATATGATCCCAGGACGGCTTCTTCTTCCTTCCTTCCACCAGGAGGACGATCTCTCCCCTGATCTCCCGGCCAGAGAGTTGATCGATCACCTCGCCGGCGGTACCCCGGATTACTTCTTCAAAGATCTTGGTTAACTCCCGCGCCACCACGACTTTTCTCTCCCCAAAAACATCCCGGACCGCTCTCAGCGTTTTCCGCAAACGCCGGGGAGATTCGTAAAAGATAATCGTCCGCTCTTCATCCCGGAGGAGAAAGAGCTTCTTCTTAAGCGCGGCCGGCGACCGGGGGAGAAATCCTTCAAATGCGAAACGGTCAGTCGCGAGTCCCGATACCACCAATCCGGCCAGGGATGCTGATGGCCCGGGGATGGGAACAACCGGTATCCCTGCTTTGATCGCTTCCGAAACAACCCGGTATCCCGGGTCGGAGATCCCCGGCATCCCAGCCTCGGAGATCAGCGCGATCGACTCCCCGGAATTGAGGCGGGCAACAAGCCGCCTGCTCTTCTGCCTCTCTTCCGCGTCATAATAACTGATCGTCGGGGTCTTGATCTCATACCTCCCCAAGAGCTTACGGGCCGTGCGGGTATCCTCCGCCGCGATACAATCAACCTCCTTCAATATCCGGAGAGCCCGCAGAGTAATATCCTCCAGATTTCCGATCGGTGTCCCCACAATATAAAGGATCCCTCCGGGGGGGATTGACTGATTTTTGCGGTCTTCTTTCATATATAAACTTCGCTTCGCAACTTTTTGCCACTAAGACACCAAGACACAAAGAGAAAGACGTAATGACGTAGAATTTCGTTTTTCCTTGTTTTTCTATTCTTTATTAGTGCCTTTGTGGCAACATTATTATCCCGATACTTTTTCACAAAAAGGTATATAATCGGGATCCCGATGGATATCGGGAAAATTACCATTTATGAACATTGCAGATCGGCTGACCTTTAACTAATATGCTGAAGATCGGCCTTTTGCCCTTGTTTTTCAACAGATCAATATCCCGAATAATATATATGCTGTAATCGTATGACGTTCCAGGTGCATTGGCGGATTCCGGCCCCAGAATCCTAATATCCGGCCGGAGATAGAAACGGGGAATATCCGGAATCATCATAGCCAATACGGTCGAGTCCGGCGGAGCATCTTCATTTATGAATCGACAGGCGGTCTTATAAGAATTCCCCCAATTTTCCAGACTGAACCGCTGGAAAGCCCCACGGGGTCCGCCAACCAACGCGTTGTAATATACTGTATAATAGGGATGATATGATAAAACCGATATAAATAAAAGAGTAAATACTGAAACCATGATTACATAGGACCACTTCTTAATATTCACTTCTATCCACCTGATCGCGAAATCCATACCGATCGCGGCAACTATACAGAATGCCGGGATAATAAATAAGAAATGTCTGATCCCGCCATAGACCCGCTGACCGGGAAGAATAAACGGAACAATCCCGATCACGATCCAGAAGACAAGCAAAAGATAGAATAATCCTTTCTCCTTCTCCTCGATCCGATGCCTGATCCAGGATAAGATAACCCGTAGAGTTCCAATTATAAAGAATCCCAGTGTGATTAATGGAGTGGTAATCACCAGCATAACCGGTGCGTAATGCCAGGGCATATCAAGGCCAGGTGTATAATCATCGCCCCAATAACGGATCAATAACCTGGCCTGGGACTGGTGATATAGATAAAACTCCGCCATTCTCTGTAATTTTATCAGGATATCAGACCAAAAATAAGGCCAGAATACGATTCCCATGGGGATACTCATAAGAATAGCGGCAAATAGATCCCATAATGAGATCAGCTCATGGATTATATGTTTTGCATTTAAATTTTTTATACATATATATATTATTGTATATGATAATAGCATTGCCGGGATTATCACATACTGAATCCTGGTCGCGAATCCGATAGCCCCGGCAACTATCAGGAGCAGACTGAGCTTCTTCCTGCCGGTGGTCAGACGGAGATAGTAGAGGTAGATCGATATAACCGATATACAGACCAGTGGAATATCTTTCGGATTATTGAAAGAATGACCGAGGAAGCGGGGAAAGGCGATTAAAAATAAGACGGAGAAGACCGCGATCCGGGTAGATAGCGCTCTCTGGACCAGAAGATAGGTGAAAAATACGGTCAGAACACCGGATAGAAGGAGATGCAGATGGCGGGCGTTATCTTCTGCCAGTATCCCCAGCTTTTTATAGAAAAGCCGGTAATCAAAGGCTCCCCAGATATCAAAGACAGGGCCGTAATACTGCATCGACCCCTGGAAATCACCATCGGAGAATGAGATCGGCTGGCCCGAATCAAGAATCCTATCGAGATAGAGATCGCCGGAGGCATAATGGACCGGCTCATCCCAGGTAATCCCGAAATCGTCGAGCGCATATAACCCGAAGATGAGAAAGATAGCCGCGATAATCGCCGCCCCCGCCACCGGTGGGAGTCTCCTTATCTTGATACCGGCGTTCGCGGGCATTGCTAATTTATTGCTTCGGAATTTTAATAAACCGCGGATTTAACGGATTGTTTTTTCTCTAATCCGCATAATCCGTATAATCCGCGGTTAAATAAGTTGCGGAGCTGATCTGCTTAGAGCCTTACATCAGACCGCCATCATGGTAAATACCATCACGAAGAGCGCTACCGTCTCGATAACACCCAGCACCATGATATAATTTCCAAAGCCCTTCCCGGTCTCGGCCAGGGCGTCCGAAGCTCCGGCACCGGCTTTCCCCTGCATCAGAGCGCTCATCCCAATGGCAATACCCGCCAGAATCCCGGTCCCCCAGAAGAAGGAACCGCCTCCGGCGCTGACTTTACCTGCCAGTTGCTGCATCAAGATAAAACCATAGATGGTCTGTGATAGTGGCGCGCCCACGAAGACCGTCAGCATGAACGGCGCCGCCTTGTTCTGGGCAAAGCACTTTTTCCAGGCTCCGACCGCCGCCATCCCGGCAATTCCTGTTCCCAATGCCGAACCGATGGCCGCGAAAGCTAACACCGCTGAAAATCCCAGGTCCTGAAACTGCATCAATACGCTTCCTTCCATTGTTCTTCTCCTCCTTAGTTTATTTATCTGTTATTTGAGATTTCCCCTTAAAAGGGTTGTATTTATGACCTGACCACTCCATACCCAGATGACTGGAGAACTCCAGCACATTGAGTCGTACCCCATGAACCAGTATCGCCATCCCCCCCAGGATCATATTCAGAGTATGCCCAAAAAGGAGGATAATCGCGGCGAAGAAACCGGTTATCACTGTAGACCATCCCAGGCTGGCGGCCATGTCATTGAAAGCATCGGCGATGGCAACGGTAGCCAGACCGACCGCGAAGAGACGGATGTAGGAGACCACATCCGCGAAGCTGTTTATCACACTGAGAAAGATAGTTATCAGCCGAACGAATAAATCCTTAAAGAAGTACTTGGGTGGGATTGTGAAGCCAATGATCAAGATCAGACCGGCGATCAACAGTCCGATCGCGAATTGGGGGAATGGATTTTTCAATATGAACATTCCAGCCACATAAAACATTGTCCAGATAATACAGATCCAGCCAAGATCGGCCAGAGCCAGAATGGAAGGAGCTTTCCGGATCACTCTCCATAGGTGGGCGATCGACAGTTGGATGGCGCCGATCAGGAAACAGAGCCATATTACGTTATCCCTGACCAGAAGCCAGGGTACAACCGGCTGGACAGTCTCCGGGAGCCAATGCTGGCCGAAGAAGGTACCAGTCAGAATCCCCCAGATGATCGTGGCGATACTGAGTATATAGAGGAGAAATAAGGGTTTCTTATCCGGAATCTTAGCTCCCAGCTTCCACTGGACCAGGATGGCAGCGATCAGAAATACCGCTCCATAACCAGCATCACCGATCAACATCGCGAAGAAGAGAGAGAAGAAGATGAGAAAGACAAAACTGGCATCGATCTCCCGATATCCCGGCACCGTATCTATCAGCGCGAATACCGGTTCAATCAATCTGACCCACCGTGGATTGGTAATCAGGGTGGGCGGCGCGTCTTCGTAATCAGGGTCATCCAGCATAAGACCCCATCGGTTCTTCTTTGCCGCCTCCTTCAGGTTCTCGGAATCCGTTACCGGGCAGTAGCCCCGGAGATATGAAAGTTTACCTGATTCTCCCATCCCGGCGAGGGCCTCTTCAAACTCAAGCTCCCGGTAGAGTCTGCCGGCCTCTTCTTCCAGAGCAAACCGGAACCGGGCCAGACCGATAAGATTATCTTCCAGCGCTTGTATCTTCTCTTCGGTCTTCTCCTGGTCCTTTATCATCCCGGAGAGACGTTTTCGGGGCAGTGTATGTGTTTTAAAATAAAAATATTTGATATTATCGGAGATAATCCCGCAGTAAGCAACACCCCCCTTGCGGGCAAAGACCTGGACAGTTACGTCATCGGGCAATCCCACCAATTCTTTCTCCGGCAGTTCGGCTAAATAAACCCAGATCCCCTTACCGTTTAACTTCCGGAGCAGATCAACATCAAAATCACCCCAGATCAACCACTCATCGATCAGTCTCCCGCGTTTTTCCCGCTCGGCCCTCAGTTTGGTCAGATCATCCTGGATTTGATCAATCTCTTTTATCAGACCGGGAAGATCTTTAACGGGCTCCTCTTTGATCCCTTCAGAAGGTTCGGGGATATTATTCAGGGTCTTCTTGATAACATTAATATTATCCCCCACCTCATCGACGGAATGACCACCCGGATCTCTCAGATGTTCGATATGGACCAGCCCGAGCGAAGACAACTGGGTAAGCGCCTCCTCCCGATCCTTAGCCTGGACCACAATCGTAACTTTTTTCATCCCCGTGATCATTATATTTATTTACTCCAAATAAAACGCTGAGATTTTTATGCTAATCCATTAAATCCCACCTTAAAGAACAAAGTGATCCACCACGAAGGACACGAAGATCACGAAGGTCTTTATAAAATAAGTGAGATTATGATTTTTTCACAAACATTCTTCGTGTCCTTCGTGGTTTCAATCATCCCTGAGTATAGTTTTGCCAGCACTTAAGCGGCGGCCTGGACCTCTTCAATCTTCTTCTTCGCGATCTTGCTCCGGCAGACCGCGTTGGTATCCTGGTCTCCCAGGTAGATCCGGATCACCCGGATATTATCCTTGCATTCCGGGATCTTAACCTTCTCGAAGAGATTCACCCGCTGCATGGTTATCCGGAGTTCATTGCTCAAGAGTTTTAATTGCTCCTCAATGATATCTGTCTCAGCGATCAGTTCGGCCAGCTTCCGGATCGCATCGACCGCCGAATCCACCCAGAGAGGGGTCATAAAAAGGTCGTAATCAACCTTCGGAAACTCTGCCTGTTTCAAGACCGGGATGGTGACACCGGCAATATTCGCGGTGGAAGTGATTATTTCTTTCGGCCGTACCCAGGGGGAAAGATCGACATCCTTATCTCCCAGAATCCCGATCCACTCACTCATATCCTCCTTAATTCGATCAATCTCCACCCTCTTCAGGTAGAGAAGTTTCTCGACATTACGGACTTCGAGCTGAAGCTGCTGCTGTTTAAGCTGCAAGGTAGGAAGATAGCGTTCGAAACGATCCTGGGAATCCCGCTGCCGCTTAAGCTCCCCCTTGGTAAATTTTACTTTTTTCCGAGCCATTGTCTTATGAAACCACGAAGATCACGAAGGATAGTAAAAGAAATATAGGTTTAGTTATTTTTTTATATAACCTTCGTGATCTTCGTGTTCTTCGTGGTTAAAATAATTTTTGATTTGCCTGTTGGATTATGGAACTCCTACTACCTTTTCTTCCTCATTCACTTCCGTTGAATCCTTATCAGCCGCTTCCTCCGGACCCGGGACGGAATCGCCTGAGAGAGCTTCTTCCACGACCTCATCGCCCACCTTGTCGGAATCGACCTCCAGCAGATCATTAACCGCGGCCGCGCCCGCCTCTTCCGCGTCATCGCCGAGATCGCTGACATCCCTCCCTTCATTCCCTCCCTCCGGCCAGAATTTATCGATCATCTCTGTCTTAATCCCGGTCTCCTGGGGGGTGAAACAATCGGCCATGATCTCCCACCCCAGGTCAAGCGCCTTCTCCAGGGGAATATTTACCGAGAGATCCATCATCTTACCCTCGAACTCCACTCCGTATTTCAATAGCTTCCGGTCCCATCCACTCATCTGAAAACCCATTGCTTCCTTCTCTTTGGTCTCTTTGTAGTCGGCGTAGAGCTGGATCATGGAGTTCATCACGGTCCGATGATCTTCACGGGTATCCTTGTTTACCTGCTGCTTGAGACGGCTCAATGATCCGAACGGCTCGATCCGTCCGTTCTTGAGATAAAACTGTCCCTCGGTTATATATCCGGTGTTATCCGGCACGGGATGGGTTACGTCATCACCCGGCATGGTGGTCACCGCCAGGATAGTAATGGAACCCAATCCTTCAAAGTCAACCGCCTTCTCATATCGCGAGGCCAGCTGACTGTAGAGATCCCCCGGATAACCGCGATTGGAAGGAATCTGTTCCATGGTGATAGCGATCTCTTTCAGGGAGTCGGCGAAGTTGGTCATATCGGTCAGGAGTACCAGAACATCCTTCCCCTTGATCGCAAACTGCTCGGCGACCGCCAGGCACATATCGGGAACCATGGTACACTCAACGGTGGGATCGGCCGCGGTATGAACAAAGAAGATAGCTCGGGAGAGCGCGCCAGCCGCCTCCAGTGTATCCCGGAAGTAGAGATAATCGTCATATTTAAGCCCCATACCACCCAGAATAATAATATCAACCTCGGCCTGAAGAGCGATCCGGGCCAGCACCTCATTATAAGGTTCGCCGGCGACCGAGAAGATGGGCAGTTTCTGAGAGACAACCAGGGAGTTGAAGACATCAATCATCGGGATCCCGGTCCGGACCATTCTACTGGGTATGATCCTCTTGGCCGGATTGACCGAAGGACCGCCGATCTCGATCACATTCTCGGCCAGAGATGGACCATTATCCCTTGGAACACCGCTCCCGTTGAAGATTCGCCCCAGAAGATCATCCGAAAATGATACCTCCATCCGGTGCCCCAGAAAGCGAACTTCATCCCCGGTGGAGATCCCGCGGCTTCCCGCGAAGACCTGAAGATAAACCTTTTCTCCATCGAGACGTATGACCTGGGCCAGTGATTTCCCCCGGGAAGTCGTTATCTCAGCCAATTCCTGGTTCCCGACATCCCAGGCTTCAACAGTAATAACATCACCGGCTATCTGCAATATTCTGTTATATACTTTCTTCATATAATGTAGCCCTCACACAGTCTACCCCAATTTATCGGGGTTCGGGCAACTGAAGTGCCTAAAGTGCGCTTAAGTGCCTAAAGTTAAAAGATTCGCCCCACTAATAGAGCAGGCATCAAATTGTTTTAGTTCCCCACAACCTTCAACGTCTTTATTCTTCAACGTCCTTTCTTTTCAACGTTAAGTTAGCGCAAAGCGCTAACTTATTTCTTCAACCTTCTCTCTAAGTTCCGCTTCCAGTTTTTTAAACTCATCACTCTCCCAGGGGGCAGAGTTCCAGTTTCTGAAGATCTGACGAATCCCATGAAAGAAACTCCGGGCCGATTCTTTATCCCGTAATTTCAACTCCGCGGTCAAGATCTCATTAAGAACGTTAAATACATATTTCTGCCTCTCATCTGAGGTCGCGTCATCAACCTCGTCATAAGCATTCTGCTGGAGATATACCTCATCGATAAATTCACCTTTCAGGTAATCAACAAAATCATTCAGGGAAGTCCCCTCTTCTCCGACCACCTTCATCATTTGATCTATCTCAGAGCTCTTGACCAGAAGATTACGGGCATAGTCAATCTGTTCCTGATCGACAAAACTCTTGTATTTACTCCAGGAGTCCAGAACATCGATCGAGGGGTACCTCCGGGCATCCGAGCGTTCCCGGGAAAGACCAAGGAATGCCCCCACTACCTTCAGCGTAGCCTGTGTCACAGGTTCCTCGAAGTTGCCGCCGGCCGGGCTGACCGCGCCGCCGATGGTCACCGAACCGATAGCCCCGTTATTCAGCCGGACCAGTCCCGCCCGTTCATAGAATGATGCTATCCGCGACTCCAGGTAGGCCGGGAATGCCTCTTCACCGGGGATCTCCTCCAGCCTTCCGGACATTTCCCGCATTGCCTGCGCCCAGCGGGAGGTGGAGTCGGCCAGGAGAAGCACATTTAAGCCCATCTGCCGATAATACTCAGCTATTGTCACCGCCGTATAGACACTGGACTCCCGGGCGGCAACCGGCATCGAGCTGGTATTACAAATTATGATCGTCCTCTCCATCAGAGACTTTCCGGTCCGGGGGTCGATCAGTTCAGGAAACTCTTTTAAGGTCTCCACCACCTCGCCGGCTCGCTCGCCGCAGGCGGCAATAATGACAATGTCAACATCGGCGTTCCGGCTGGTGATCTGCTGGAGGACGGTCTTCCCCGCCCCGAACGGACCCGGAATACAGTAGGTCCCGCCCCGGGCGATCGGAACCATGGTGTCAATGATCCTCACCTTGGTCACCAGAGGTTCTTCCGGCTTTAATTTCTCCGCGTAGGCGATGATGGGAATCTTAACCGGCCAGATCTGGATCATGGTAATCTCTTGAACCTCTCCCCGGGGATCCCTGATCTCGGCAATAGGATCTTTAATCGTGTAGGATCCTTCCGGAGCCACCTTAACCACTTCATACTCCCCCCTCAACCCGAACGGCACCATAATACTATGTTCAAAGATCCCTTCCGGGACCGTCCCCAGGACATCGCCGGCCTTAACCTTGCTCCCTGCCTCCGCCTTCGGCGTGAACTTCCATTTCTCGGTCTCGGAGAGCGGAGACATGTAAAACCCTCTCTTTAAGAAAAAACCGCATTCTTCCGCTAAATCCGGTAATGGATTCTGGAGGCCGTCATATATCTGGGTAAGAAGTCCCGGTCCCAGCTCAACCGAGAGCAGTTCTCCGGAAAACTCTACCGGATCGCCGATTTTTAGTCCCTGGGTATTTTCAAAGACCTGCAATTCAGCCTTATTCCCCCTGATTCGAATCACTTCCGCCTTTAATCTCTCGTCACCGGTGACTGCGTATGCCACCTCATTCTGGATAACTGTGTCGTCGAATTCGACAACCAGCATATTCCCGTTAATGCCCGCGATTCGGCCTCTTCTCGTACTCATCGGTTAATCTCCTCCGGTTTTAACAGCTCATCCAGCACGGCCCGGCCCTTCTCAGCCCGGATGGAATCCCATTTATTGAGGATCTGTAATTTAAGATAATAGACAATCAAGAATTGAAGATCGAAATAATGCTGGAGCTCTAACTCCTCAAGTTTTTCCCAGCGGGCCAGATCGATTCTCCGCTCCACCAGCAATGGATTATCGGCCTGAGCCGCGGATACAACCATGGCCGCGATATATGGATCCGGGACATACTCCCCCCGGAAGTACTTCCCCGCGTCACGCCCCAACTTCTTGGCCCGGAAATTAACCAGCTCATTGCGCGAAGCATTTTCGAAATCAATCCAGCGGGAGAGAGTGGAATTTTTCTTCCCGTCTTCCTCGGGAGGGGTCAGGAGAGAGTTTTCAATTACCTCCCGGTCACCCCGGGAGAGATACTCAGTGCAGCTCGCCAGGAAATCTTTGTTGGAGCAAGGCGGCCTGGTCCCGAAAGTAAGCATGGGGAGAGTAGCCGCGAAATAATAATAGTTCCGACTCATTACTAAGAAATAATCTTTTTCAGTTGACCGCTGATATAGGTTGAGAGGAGTTGCTGCAGCCCCTGATCGGTAAAATCATAGCTGGACTCGCCCCCATCGAAACTGATCATAAATCCCGCGTCAACCGACGGTACCGGTTTTATCTTTAATCCCTTGCCGGTCTCTTTTTTAAACCGCTCGATCAAACTCTCCGCCAGCTTCTTCGCGTCATCGGGGCTGACCAGGACCTCCACATCTTTATCCCCGCTGATCTGATCTGCGCATCTCTTCCCGACCGTAACAATAACTTCACCCAACTTATCGATTGTCAATGATTCTCCAATCTCCGCATTGAATATCCGGTCAAAATACTTCCGGATCTCATCTTGCAGAGAGAGCATAATATTCCTGAACGATTGCCGGATCGCCTTCTCCGCGTTCTCCTGAAGTTTTTTTGCCTCCGACTCCGCGTTCTTGGTCAGATCTTCCGCCGCTTTCTCGGCATCCGAGACAATCTTCCCCGCCTTCTCTTCCGCCGCGGAGACAATCTCTTTTCCCTTACCATCCGCCGCTTCAACCCCTTCCCGGTTTATCCGTTCAATCAATTCCTGTAGCTGTTCAGTCATCGTGTTGTCTCCTTAAGTCAACGCCTGGGGCGCTGACTTAATGCATTTGAATTAATGCCGTTTTTCTGGATATATTTCTCAAGGACTACAATATCTCTATTTATGATTTATTACCAGTAATTAAAATACGGATTTTCTGCTCCCCTGTCAACAATAAATTTTAGTACCGGTGTCGCGTCTTGACATTTAACTTAACTGTATCAAGTCTGCTCAAATACCCGGATTTTGTAAGATCTCAGTGGCAGCAACGCCTTCTTGAGGCTCTCCGATAAATTCAGGTAAAGATATCACCCTGGCCGCCATACATTTACTTGACATATATTTACATGAATTTGTCTCCGCCCCCGATATTTGTGCCTAATTGTGCCACGTGGCACAATTCTATGTAATAATACACGAGCCTTTCAAGCATACCAAAAGAGCTGGGCAGCCATAGTTCTTTAACGTCCTTATTTTTCAACGTTCTTACTTTTCAACGTTCTTTGAATTCAACGTTCTTTCTCTTCAACGTCCTTATTTTTCAACGTCTTTTCTTTTCAACGTTCTTTCTCTTTAACGTCCCTATTTTTCAACGTTCTTTCTCTTCAACGTTCTTCATATTTAGTAACCCACACAGTCTATCGAGTTCCTCATCGGTATAGTACTCAATCTCTATCTTTCCCCCTCCTTTTCTCGAAGGAGATATAACCACCTTTGTCTTAAGTGCATCCCGCAGAACATCTTCCGCATATGCAATATGAGGATCGACGTTGGCTGACCGCCCCCTTGTGGTAGTATTTTTTGTTCGAACTCCCACCATCTTCTCCAGCCTGCGAACCGAAATCCGCCCGTCGGCGGCCAGACCGGCCAATTTCAGCTGCCTTGATTCATCCTTCTCCGAGAGCAAAGTCCGGGCCTGTCCAAAATTAAGCCGTCCCTCTTCAATCAATTTTTTTATTGGATCCTGGAGTTCCAGTAGGCGGAGTAGATTAGCTACCGATGATCGATCTTTACCTACTCTCTCGGCAATCATCTCCTGGGTCTCATCAAATTCACTGATCAGGCGCCGGTAACTCCGCGCTTTTTCGATCGGATTCAGGTCTTCCCGCTGGATATTCTCGATCAGAGCAATCTCAAGGAGATCTTTCTCGTCGGTGATTTCTTTTACTATCGCCGGAATCTTTAGCAGCCCGGCTTGACGGGCGGCAATCAGCCTCCGCTCACCGGCAATCAGCTCATAGCCATCTTCAACCTCTCTGACAATAATCGGCTGGATCACCCCTTTCTCCCGGATCGACCGCGCCAATTCACCGATCGCTTTCTCTTCAAATCGATACCGCGGTTGATATTTATTCTTCCTGATCCTGCTTTCGTCAATCTTCTCGATTCTCTCCCCCCGCCCGGAAGGCATGATATCCCCCTCTCTAATCAGAGCATCCAGCCCCCTCCCCAATACACTCTTCTCCATAATCTCTTCCTTATTACGTACTGATTCTGATTTTTAATTAATTAGCCACAAAGGCACTAATAAAAAATATGAATGTGCAAGCATTAAACCAACATTACAGCCTGATTTAAACCTAAATTGAGCGATTCTATGCGGCGAACTGCTCCAATCTTATGGTCTGCCCCGCAAGTATGCGGGATCTCCGCTACGCTACGACATTAGGTTGCAAAAATACTCGTTCGCATTTATTAATGCGTCTGCGGTTTTTGCAACCGATGCAGCCTCATAATCTTAGCACATTTCATCCGCAATAATCGCTCAACTTAGGTTTGAATAAATTCGCGTAATTCGTAGTTCATTTTTTCTTTTAATTCGTGTAGATTTGCGAGATTCGCGGTTTAATTAGTTGCGAAGCTATGTTCTTTGTTTATTATTTCCCGGGCCAGTTCAGTATACGCCATCGCCCCGGAAGATCTATCATCATAGTACTGAATCGGCTTCCCGAAACTGGGCGCTTCCCCCAGTCTAACATTACGGGGAATAACCGTTTCAAATACATCACCCTTAAAGAACCCCCGTACTTCATCGATCACCTGCTGCGAGAGACGGGTCCGACTATCACTCATTGTTAATAGTACCCCGCTGATTCTCAGATCTGGATTTAACCTCTCCCTCACCAACTTGATCGCTCCCATTAGCTGCGAGATCCCTTCCAGGGCATAATATTCCGCCTGAATCGGTACTATCAGTTCATCTGCGCATGCCAGTCCGTTGATAACCAGGATATTTAGTGAGGGCGGACAGTCAATCAGAATAAATGAATATTTATCCCGGATCGGATTAATGGCTTCCTTTAATCTATACTCCCGCCCCAAGAAGCTGATCAACTCAACCTCTGCCCCGGTCAGATCGGGATGAGACGGTACCAGTGAAAGGTTTGTGAACTCGGTAGCCCGAATACAGTCTTCAATCCCGGTCTGCCCCAGGATAAGCGGATATACACTTCTATCCCGATCATCTTTAGCCACTCCAACCCCGCTGGTAGCATTCCCCTGAGGATCAAGATCGATCAGGAGGACCGGATAACCAGCCAGCCCCAGGGCGGCAGCAAGACTTACACTGGTGGTTGTCTTCCCAACCCCCCCCTTCTGATTCACAACAGTAATTATCTTTGATCTGGTCATTCTATCTATGTTTCTCAGTGCTTTTTGTGGATAGACAGTGTCTAAACGGAAAACCCAATTTTTGGTAGCCGCAGGCTTTAGCCTGCGTTTATTGGCATAACGATTGCGCAACTTAAAAGTTGCGGCTACCAGGAAAATCCCAAAAAATAATGGTTTTCGTTTAGCACTAAATAGTATCCACTCTCCCTGTATTCCAGGGAGAAATACCACGAAAGGAGCACATACTACTCAAATCATATCCCCCCGGCAATACATTTTTTGGCCATGTGGAATCCAATGTCGATTGGAACTCCTGGAATGGTTGTAGCGACTGGAACGTTTTAATCATCGGCTAATTTACTACTTCGGAATTTTAATAGCACTCGTAGCGGCGACCTTCAGGTCGCCACTGGCTGCAGCCTGAAGAGGTTGTCACCACGAAGTTGTGCTTAAGGCGTTAGGTTCCTGCTTCAGAATTTCCTCTCCCGAAATCCTTCGGGATCCCGAGTTTTTTTAAATTAAGTCTCGGGACCGAAATACTTCGGGATCCCGGTTTGTTTAATTGATATTACCGGGACAAGAATTGCAAATAAAATGGTAGCTGCAGGCTATGACTTACTTTTAACGTTTTTTTTCTTCAACGTTTTCATTATTTAACATCCGTATTTTTTAACGTTAGCGCCGAAGGCGCTGTGTTCTCTCCCACTTCCTACAGGTATCAACATATAACCTATTTCTTCCTCAAATCCCCTATCCATCAACATCAATCGTCTTCAATATATCAATTAGCGCCAGAGGCGCTAATTCACTATTTTAGAATTACCTAAGGTAATTCAAAAATAATGTTCCACGTGGAACATCTCAGCTCAAATTTATAAAAAATAATCCTTGTCCAGGATGGACATCTGATGTACAGTGTCCATAATACATTGGACACGATAGCGGTCATTGTCTGGGACAGTGGCTTTAATAATAATTTTTATAAATTCAGCAACCTGGACAATCAAGATTACCAGATCGGGGAGGGGAGAACTACCCTCAAAATCCCATGTCCACCATTGTCCATCTATTCACTGCTTGCAAATTTGCTCTATATGAATAGGAATTCCTATCTTTTGCCTTCAGGTAGTTCCATCCAGCGAGTTTCTAGAGCTAGAACACCATATAAAAGCGAATAACTTTAGGCACTTAAGCTCACTTAAGGCACTCTTTAATAACATCTCTAATAAATAAAGAATATCTAATAGAAAAACAAATAATCCAGCAACCATTCCCCATTCCCCAAATAAAATGAACCATCAAGATAATACAGAATCAGCAATAAACTGGATTCCACTGAAAGATGCCGCCCTATTATTAGGCTGCAGCGTCAAAACTATCCGGCGCCGCATCAAAGCCGGCACCTGGCGGAGCATGATCGAATATCAGGGGCAGAAAGCCATCCGTCTGGTCGCCCGGGAAGATATTCTAAAGGAGACATACATCCAGAAGCAGCCTTACTACACGTCAATTGACTCGAATCTGGCCGTTCATGCTCTGGAAAATGTCCATCACCAACTGGACAAAACTGTCGGAACCCATCTTGACCAGCTCAATCGGAAGTTCAGCGCGGCAGTCTTCGGATCGAGAATATATCTTATTGTCGCCCTTGCAATTACAGCAATTATCATAATAGGATTTATGGTCCTATTTTCAGATAGCCGGGAGGAAGTTATCGGAGAGCGTATGATAGACATGCAGGATGAACTGTCCACCATCATTGCCAATAACAAAAAAGCATCCTCCCGGGCCGCGAATCAAGCCACTCAGCAATATGAGAAGGCCCTTACCATCACTACCGACTCCAATAGAGAGATAAAAGCCACCCGGGAAGAGATTAAAAAACTATCTTCTACCCTTGATTCAAATGAACTGCAATCCGTCGAATCCCGGCAAGAGATAAAAAATACCCGCGATGAAGTATCCGCCCTCCGGCAAGAAATTGCCGAACTCCGGACGGAGATCAACTCTCTCCGTACTGTTTCTCCGGTTCCTGAAGAAACTGAACCGGTTGCCGAAGTAGTTATCCCACCTGTTGAAAAAGAAAAAGAAAAAGAAAAAGAAAAAGAAAAAATCTCTTCCTCTACCCCCAACCCTCCTACTACTCCCCCGGAAGAGAAAGAAGAAGAAAGCTCCGGCTTCCTGGGTATTTTTTAAGATGATCACAGCCACTCAAACTAAGTACGCCTCCACATAAATACGGAAGATATTTGCTGCGATCATCAAGTACCTTAAACAACGTCTTTTCCGCCTGGTCGATTCTATTCAAAGAACTTCCCCTCCCGTTCCGTCAACTTTTTAATCTTTAACGCTTACTCGGACCCCAAGGATGGAAATTAAATAAATCAAGAAACAATTGAAGATTTGAAATTGTCTTCACCCCTAAATTAGAAATATACTGTTCTTTGCGGGAGATAGGGAGGGAGAAGTTATTTAACTATTTAACACCGTCCCTTATTTTACCAACCGTATTCAGAAAGGTTTTTGAGGAAGAAGAAGTCTATGCGAATATTGCAATTACTATTGCTCGACTTAGAGAGCGCAGTGGAATAAGCCAGAATGAACTGGCTCGAATGGTAGGTACAACCCAACAGACTATCTCCCGGATCGAAGATCCCCGAAATCATAGTATTACGGTTAATACTCTGGTGAAAATTGCCGGCGCATTGGGGAAAAAGCTCCAGATTAAAATAGCTTAATCCTTGGATTAGTTATTCTGCACCATCTATTCTGATCTTATCCTCGAAAAATCCACTAACCCCAAATAGTTATTTTTCAAAAAATTCGCGTAATTCACGAAATTCGTAGTTCCTTAAAGGGGCTGTGGTAGGGGCAGCACTCAGTGTAAATCTGTGTGGTCAGGGGTCAAGTCTTCCCTTTGCTCTTTCCGATATATATTACAATGTCACTTAGTCCAAGATTCACTATTATCCCTTGAGCGAAATTATATTAATTGTCTAAAAAGATCGAAGAGAAGACCCCTATCTTACTGATATTTTTACAGCGTCCATATTCCCATCAGTGTCCGTGCAGGCGATTGTAGTCATACCATCTTCAATCTCCCAGAACATCTGTGTGCCCAACCGGGTTCTTCCGATTGAAACCCCGTTGACGAACCAGTAGATATCTCTGCCGGTTCCTCCTGAAGCTTTAAGGAGTATCATCTGATTAAAGGTTCCCTCGCCGGTTATCTTGAGGAATGACTCTCCATCCAGCGGGGATTTGATTTTCAGCCGGGCCATAGTCTTCAGTTTATCTTCCTTATGCTGGGTCGAAACGGATCGATAGCTCAGACCTTTATCCTCCAGAAAATCGGCGAGCTCCGGCGGCCAGTGCTCAACCATCTTGCTCCCGTCATATTCGTGGACCCGGCAGATCCCTGATGGGGTGATGCCGGGAATATGATATCCCATCCGCCGGGCCGGGCAGTTATGGTTGGGGGGGAGTCCGGTGATCGAGCAGACCTCTCGTTTTCTCAGACCTTCGGGAACCTCAAATCGGGGCGAATCTCCCCGGGGATATATCCTCCGAAAGATTTCGTTAAGAAGTGGTGCGGCTGTCTCAAACCCTATTAAAGATGGCGATGGTCTCCCGTCCGGGTTTCCCAGCCAGACCCCAACCGCGTACTCCGGATTATATCCCAGGGCCCAGGCGTCCCGATATCCGTTTGAGGTCCCGGTCTTACCGGCAAACATCGGACGGGAGAGGTCATCGGGATTATCGATCCGGGACCATAAGCCGCCGGTCCCCTCCAGGATATCGGTAACCAGGTAGGCCGCCTCGCGGCTTACCAACTCTCTCCCTCTTAATTTATCCGAACTCTCGAATACCCGATAGGGGAGATATTCTCCCCCTCGGGCCAGACAGGCGTAGCTATTGGTCAGATCGAGTAAAGTAACTTCACCGTCGCCGATCGCGATCCCGGCTCCGTAATCTCCGGCCGAACGGTCAAGTGTACTCATCCCGGCCGACCGAAAGAACCGGAGCAGAGCGGGGATCGAGATCTTCCGGGCCAGACGGATAGCCGGGATATTCAGAGATTGATTGAGAGCTTCCCGAACCGTAACCGGGCCGCGAAACTCGCGATCATAATTCTCCGGCCGGTAACTCCGCCAGCCGACCGGGATATCAAATAGAATAGTATCCGATCCGCATAGCCCCCGATCAAGCCCATACCCATAGATAAACGGTTTCAGTGTGGAACCGGGAGATCGCCGGGCTGCGGCACAGTTGACCTGCCCGGATATCGGGTCAAAGTAATCCGGAGAGCCGACCAGGGCTCTAACTTCTCCGGTCGGAACATGGATAATGACTATCGCTCCGCCCGATATCCCGAGACGGCCACGCTCATCCGCGTCCCGGGCCAATATATCTTCAACAATATTCTGAAGAGCAAGGTCGAGTGTTGTCCGCGATTCCCGTACCTCCGGGCCGGACTTCTTCAATACCAGATCGCAGAAATGCGGGGCATGGAAGGGGAGGGCAGGGGCAGAGGAGAGAGGGGTCTGGCCGGAAGTGGATTGCAACTCTTCTTCAGATATTAATCCCTCCCGGAACATCCTATTCAGAATCGTCTTCTGCCGCCGCCGGGCCGCTTCCGGATGCCGGTCGGGACGAAGGCGGGAAGGGGCCTGCGGGAGTCCAAGCAGAAGCGCCGCCTCCGAAAGTGTCAGGTTCCGGGCGGATTTACCGAAGTATCTTCGAGCCGCCGCCTCGACCCCGACCAAGTTGGAGCCGAAGGGTGCCCGGTTCAGATATTGAGTAAGGATCTCCTCCTTATCCAGTTGCCCCTCCATCTGGAGCGATCGAAACGCTTCAATAAACTTGGTAAAGATATTCCTCTTCCGCCGGGGACCCGTCAGCTTCACCACCAAAGTACTGATCGTCGACGCCCCGGAGACAATCCTGCCGGAAGAGAAGTTCTGTCCGATCGCCCGGATAATCGCGATCGGGTCAACCCCGGGATGCTGGAAGAACCGCTTATCCTCCGCTGCCAGCACCGCCTTAACCACCCAGTCCCCAACCCCAGCCAGTCCGATCGGCCGGCAGATAACATCCCCCTCACCCAACGTCACCCGGAGAATCCCGCCGTCACGATCATAGATAATTTTTGAGGCCAGATACTGCTTGATTGAACGGCTGTCAAATGGGAAGAGATGCGAGAGGATGAGAAGAGAGAGGATGGTGGCGATGATGAGAAAGGAAAGGATAATTATCTTGTGTTGTTTTATTCTCATAAATGCTGAACATCGAACATCGAACTTCGAACTTCCAACGTCGAACTCCGAACAAAGCCGCCAGAAGCCGGTGCCTCTATTATCCCCGGTCAACGACCACGGCTACAACGCCGGGCTAAAGTGTCTTTGCGAGTAGCATAGCGATGGCCACCGCGCCATAGTGCTTGTTCTTGTGCTTGCATCCCGATGGCTATCGGGGCATCCCGATCATTTCGGGGTATCCCTAGCTTAATTCGGAGCTTTAGCGAAGGAATGAAGCAATCTCCTTTCTAAAATCCGAACATCGAACGTCGAACTTTCAACGTCGAACTTCGAAAGTGGCAACCGGCTAGAAGAGTATCTTCAGTGCCTGGCAGATTGCTTCGCTATCGCTCGCAATGACACATGGATAAACCTTCGGAAAACTAGTTAGACCTTGCTCGAAAAGCCTTTCTAACCACGAAGAACACGAAGTTCACGAAGGAATTTGAGAAAACAGGAAAAATTACATAGTTTTCTTTGTTTTTCTTCGTGTTCTTCGTGCCCTTCGTGGTAAATATTTAGTTTTTTGAACACAAAAAGTTGACAAATACCTTTTCGAGTATGGTCTAGTTAGGAATTTTGAATTTTGTTTTTGGAATTTATGATCCGAATTTGAATGTTTGAAATTTTCTGCAACATAGAATTATCGTAAATCAATGCGTATCCTTCCACCCCCCGAAACACTTCTCAAAGCCGGATCATACATGGCTTCCACGCTAATCGGAGGATAGACATAGACTCCCGGTGTCACCGCCCTAATGAGGTAATAAAAGACCTTCTTCCCGGAGAAACCGCCGGCAAAGACGATCAGCCGATCATCACGGCTCTCGGTATGCCTGAGGGGAAGGGTGCTCTTCTTCTTGACCCAGGGGACCAGACGAGAAGTCTTTAAAGCGGCATTCTCAATCTCCAACCCGGCCGGGAGGAGATCGGTGATCACCAGGTTATCCATCTCATCATCCCCCGCGTCAACTGTGATCTCGGCCACCGCCAGATCGCCCTGGCAGAGAGATGAGATATCAATCTCTTCTCCAGCAACATCAATAAACCTCCGCCGGATAACAATCCCCCGGTCCTCTTCCTCCATCATCCCGGTCCCCGGAACCCCTTCCGATCTCCAGGAGTAATAGACCGTTCCGGGACCGTTATTGGTGATCCGGATGGAACCGGTACTATTGCCGTCCCACTGAAAAAATGATTCATCCTCTTCCCCGAACTCTACTTCATCCCTCCCCGGTATCCCGGTGATCACGGCTGTAAATTGATCCGGCTGACCACCGCTATACCGGCAGTACTTCCCCAGCGCCATCAATACCATCGCGTTCTCCTGGGTCGTCAAGCGGCTCTTCCCTGATAATCTACGGACCAGGACCGGTATCGCCGGATCCTCCGGATTGATATCGAGACGAATTGAAAGTTCCAGAGCTTGGTCGCGGATTCTTGACCGGAGACAACCGCCCCGCTCCCGGGGTGAAGCTATATCGTTTACCGGCGGCAGCAGCGCCAATAGTTCCAATGCCTCCTTCCTCCGCCCTTCCGCGATAAACGCGCCGATGAGGTAGAGGAGGCCGCTCCGGCCGAGGAATTCTTTCTCCTCCGCCAACCGCGCCGTCCAGCCCGGTTCCGCTCTCCCGGCCAGAGCCAGGACTAGACCAGCGTATGATTTGATAGTCCGAATGTCCCGGAGCCGCCGGGAGTTATGATCATCCACCGGGGGAGGAGAGATATTAAGGAGATCCCGGAGAAAACCGCAGGCTGCCGCGAGCCGGCCTTCCGGAACCCGGTATCCCGCCTTCTCCGCCTCTACCAGAAAATGGGTGGCGTAGATCGAACCCCACCTATACTCTTCCTTGGCCGAGGGCCAGTAACTGAACCCTCCGGAGGCAAGCTGCATGGAGAGGATCCGGTGGATTCCTCCCTCAATCAGCCGGGAACACTCCTCCTCCCCGATCGCGCCCGGAAGAATCTCAGCGGAGATATCCGCCAGATAGATCAGGGGGAAAGCTGTCGAAGTCGTCTGCTCTATACATCCATAAGGATAATTTAGCAGACTGGTAAGGCTCTCACCAAGACGCACCGCGGCCCGGCCGGAAACCCGGAGCTGATATCGTCCGGTCCCTTCAAACCAATCATCCGGTATTTCAATCTCCTCCGTCTCGCCCGGCCGGACCATCCCCACACCCGATCTTGATTGGAGCGGGGAGACCGGTCGAACACTCAACTCTATCTCTTCCTCATATACTTCATCTCCCAGTACCGCCCGGATCCGGAGCGCGGTCAAACCGGGGATAGGAGAGCCTATCACAGTAAACTCCACCGCACCGCTCTTCCCGGCCTCCAGGAAAATATTTTTCAGCGCGTTCTCCACCCGGTTCCCGGCCGCCTCGATCAGCAGGCCGCCCAAACACTCCGCCTCGATTCGGACGGTCCCATCCTCTCCGGTCTCGTTAAATACCCGAACCGCCATCCGGCACCGATCCCCGGGGGCCAGAAACCGGGGGAGCGAACTCTGCACCACCAGGGGACGTTTTACCGTGACCGCCTCTTTCGAAGCGCCAAAAGCGTCCCCGGAGACAGCCAACGCCATCAAGCGGAGTTCACCGGTGAATTCGGGGAGTTCAAACCCAATCTCCGCCCGGCCATCCACGTCCGTCGCCACCCAACCCGAGCGAAGAGCTACCGGATTGAACCGTCTGGCCCCGACCGGGTTGAGACGACTTTTCAGGGCTTCCTCCTCGGCCATATCACCGCCCCCAGGCGCGGAGGATGAACCGTCAATCCCCGGTTCAATCTCCGGCATTAGAAGAGAGTACATATCAAATAGTTTTACCGAGAGAGAGCGGCGGCCCAGGAAGAAGGCGAAGGGGTCGGGCAGCTTAAACCCGGTCAGGTTACAGATTCCTTCATCGACCGCGGCCAGCGCGACCAGGGCCGGGCCTCCAGCTCCCTCTTGATTGGTAACCTCAATTGAAACCGTCAATCTCTCCCGTGGCCGGATGGTCTCCGGCGACCGGAGCGACACTTTAAGTCTTCGCCCGGAATTATCGAGCAGCAGCGGAATCGAGCCGGATGCCCGGTGAGGAGCCCACTTCTCTCCCGGAGAGACTCTCCGGATCACGGTGATCGAGCAGTAAGCGTTCGGGGTGTAACCAGGCTTGATCGGGATCGGGATCTCGGCGGTATTCTTAGAGAGCGGGACAATCCAGCGGTCCAGAACCTTATCTGACTCCACCGTGACCAGAGCCAACCCCGGAAATGGGGAGTTTACCAGAAGCGACGCGGTATCCCCCGGCAGGTACTTCTCCCGGTCGAGCGATAGTTCCACCCGCTCCGGACGCTCCATCGACCAGGCGATCCACGCCTGATCCGGCGAACCGGCGTATAATATCAGCGAAGTGGACGATCCGGAATCGCTATCCTCCACCTTCAGGAGATAACGGCCGGGCTGGGTCGGAGTAAAACTTATCTCTCCCCTCCCTTCTTTGAGCAGGATGATAGCCCGGTGGACCGACTGGAGTCGGCGCTCCGAGTCATAGGAGTATCTCCCCGAACTATTCTCCTTCAATACCGTCATCCAGCTAATCCGGCTCACTCTCAGCTCCAGTTCTCCTACTCTTTCTGAGACCCTGCCATCCGGCCGGACGGCGGCCACCTGAAATTCAATCTCTTCCCCGGCCGGGTAATACCCCCCGTCCCCTTCCGGGCGGAGACCGATATAGAATGGGTACGGATCGACAATCCGGGACGCGTAGGCCGATATTGGACGACCGCCGCTCTCAATCACGGTACTGCCGAACCGAGCCCGGAGCGCGGCCGGAGGAAAAAGTCCATCCGGAATCTCCACCGAAAATGACGTCATCCCTTTCTCATCAAGCCGGTCGTCTCCCAGCTTCCGATTTATGACCGGGCTGCTCTTCTCCGGGTCGCCGAAACGATAACCCGGCCAATCCGGAGGCGCAAACCCTTCCGGACGAAATACAACCCAGCTCTGGACCAGATTCCCCACCGCCGGAGAACCGAAGAGGTGGCAGGCGGCGACGGCAAAATCTAGTTCTTCCCCGACCCCGGCTCTGCCTTCATCCGCCAGCGCTTCCACCTCAATCCGGGGCGGGACAAACTCTTCCACCAAGAAGAAGATCTTCCCGATCGGCTTATCACTCCCGGGGACCAGGCATTCAACCCGGTATCGACCGGTCATCGCGTAATCGGCCAGTTGAAATTCCGCCTCCGCAGTCCCCGCGTCACTCAAAAGAGCGGTCACCGCCCGGTCCTCCTTTCCGTCAGGGCGCACCAGCCGGAAGATAACCGGAAAGGGGGAGGGGGCCTTAAGATCCGCCGCCCGGACAATCGCCGATACGGAAGCCTCCTCTCCGGGCCGGTAGACACCCCTGAAGACAGTAAGATAGGCTTCATATCCTTCTCTCAGATACGGACGGCCGGCCGGCTTATCAAGCCCGGGAACTTCAGATCCTGAGAGCGCGATATATGAGATATCTTCCCCATCGCCGACAGTAACCAGGAACGGAACTCCCTCATCCCCTACGCCCTCCAGCGGTATCTGAACCAGTCCATCCTGATCGGTCACACCCGAGGCAATCTCCTGATTGGCTGAAGAGTAGATCCGGACCTCAGCCCCGGCGACCGGAGCAAGAGTACGGATCGAGTTGGCCCAGACCAGGATATCCCGGGGAGATACCTTGACCGCGATCCCGGTATCGGTAACCACCACCAGGTGTTCCTCGGATCCTGTATCCTCGGAATCCACCGTAATCCAGTAAGCGCCGGATCGATCCGCCCCCGGATAGGTCTTGAGATCTATCATCGACTCATAGGGTTGATTCGGCGACGCGGCCACCGCAATCTCTCTTTCCCCGACCCGCTCGGTAAGCCCCTGGTTTGCCATCCCATAGTACCCGGAATAATTATCCTCCTCACGCATCGCGAACTGGACCAGGTTATTGGGATAGATCCGGTCGATCGTCACCTTAAACTTGTTGAGATTCACCGTGGTAACCGGAACCAGGCGGCTCCCGGAAATGGATAAGTAATGGCCGCGATGAGAGAATGCAAGCGAGGCCGGCCGGTCCGGGAAATAGACATTCCGGACCACATCTTCAATCAGCCCCGGTCCGTAAAGCCCGGGTAATCCCTTCCGCAGTCTCAGGCTATAGGTCCGGCCAGGCTCGAAGTCACCCCGAATCCGATACCTTGATTGGGAACCATAAGAGTACCTCTCCTCTATCGTCAGATTGACCGGGGGTTCAAATGAGATATACTCCAATGCCTCATCCACCTTGAGCGGCGCGGTAAATGAGACTTCAATCTGCCCCCCAGAAACCCGGTTCATCCGGGGCTTCAGACTCAAAAGTTCCAGTTCCTCGCTGATCGCGACTCTCTCCCGAACCATCTCGGTAAGACCCCGTGGTCCGGCTGTACTCCGCAACTCTTCATCCAGTTCAAGATTCAGATACTCCCAGTCGGCCGGCAATGAATCAGTCTTTATTACCACCACCTTCCCGCCGGCCCGCCCTTCAATCCGGTAGTCCACCTCTACCCCGCCCGGTCCGGCGAGGGAGAGGTATGCTTCCAAAAGATCCTCCGGAACCGGACCATTAAATTCAAGCCGGAGCGAGACCCGGCGGCGGTGGCTGATATCGGTCTGGCTGACAGTCAGAAGCCGGAGCGGTTCCGACCCCATTTCAAAGACCCGCCGACCGGCCAACTTCCTTCCATCCCGGGAAGTCAGCTCCTCGTCGAGTGTCGCGATCAGGGAACGGCAGTACCCCCAGGGCTGGGCCGGAATAAATACCAATTGATCAGGGCGATCCCAGCAGAAATGACCGTTAACCCGGGGAGTAAACCGGACCGGCCCGATCTCCAGCCAACGATCGACCTCATCCGGTCCCGCCATCTCGGAACTGAAATCCCATCGGATCTCATCCGATTTCCGCAGGTAATCCCCATCGGAGTGGGAGACCGCGACCACCCGGACACTCCCCGTATCCCAATGGAGATACTGAGTCACCCGAAAAATCCCGTACCCGTTAATCAGCAAAAACAGAACCGCTAACAAAAACCACCGATTTCTCTTCATATCCATATCTTCTCCTTAATTAAATCTATTACTAATATCAGGAGAAGATATACCGAATAAATAAGGCAGAAATATGACTGCGATGTGATTAATAACGACAGGGAGAAACAAAATAGAGGAAGGAAATGAAGCCTTCTTAACCCCAAAAAAAGCCCCTGCCGGTTTACCCGGCAGGGGAATAAGTTCAATAGCTAGACCATACTCAAAAAAATATTTTCAACTTCTGGGGTTCAAAAAACTAAATATTTACCACGAAGGGCACGAAGAAAAACAAATAAAACTATGTAATTTTTCCTGTTTTCTCAAATTCCTTCGTGAACTTCGTGTTCTTCGTGGTTAAAAAGGCTTTTCGAGCAAAGGCTAACTAACAAGACACTTGACCAAAAGAGGTTCTTGACATTACCGATCGGCTCAATCCTCCGGCCGCGGCATCTCCATCCATTCCCCTTCACTATCTTCCGGCATCAGGGACTCGATTACCTGGTCGGCAAACTGAACAAAGCGAGCGATTTGAAGATCATCCCGGACGGCGGGGAGCCGTGCGGCCGCCCGGGCAAACTCGCCTATAGTCATTCCGGAGAGTTTTCCCAGTTCAATCATCTCGACCGTTATATTGACACCCATCGTCAGCTCTAAAGAACTGATCGAAAGCACCAGATTCCGCTCATCAAAGTTCGCGGTCACAATATCGGCCAGCGGCATATCAGCCGTGAAGTATCTCTCACTCTCGGAAAAGAAAGTCAGTATGTGGATAAACAACTCCTCATGTTTTTTATCAGATGATTTCACCCGTCTTTTAAACATGGCCTCTCCTATAATACAAATACCTGCTTCTGGATTTTGCGTCTAAAGTCAAATCTATAATTCTAATTTTCTTCAGGAAAAATAAGAATGTGCAAGCATTGAATCAATATTGCAAGTAAATTATTAATTTACCCTCATTTTTCAACGTTGTACTGAGGAACCGAGGAATTACCGACATCGCGACGCGGGGACTCAGGGAATCTCGTAGGTTAAAAAGTCACACTTGAGATCACCGTTCGGGAGCGGGACCTTCTGGCTGGGACGGAGGGAGATCGAGCACTCGTAGTCAGGGGAACCGGCCAGCAAGCAGACCCGCCAGCCGTGGAGACGGCTGAAGACGGCTCCGACCCGGCGGAAGAAGTCGGGACCGGTTCCGAGGCGGACGCCGTACGGAGGGTTGGTGACCAGGATTTTGCGGGCGCCGTCTCCCTGAAGGTCGAAGACCGACCGGCGCTTGAATGAGATCCGCACCCCCGCCCGACGAGCGTTCGACCGGGCGGCAGCGAGGACGCTCTCATCGAGATCGAAGGCCAGGATACGGGGGACCTTTCCGGAGGTAGCCCCGCGGAGTTCCCCCCGCAGTTCACGCATAATCCGCTTCTCCTCATCCCCGAAATCTGCCCAGCGTTCAAAGCCGAACCGATCACGGGCTAGCCCGGGTGGCCGGCCGGACGCCCAGAGAGCGGCTTCAATAGCGATGGTGCCGGACCCACACATGGGATCGACGAGCGGGGTGGAGCGATCCCAGCCGGAGAGATGGAGGATGGCGGCGGCCAGGGTCTCCCGAAGCGGCGCATCGCCGGTCTCCATCCGGTATCCTCTCCGATGGAGGGACTCGCCGGAGAGGTCCAGATAAATCGAGGCCCGGTCTTTCAATAGATAGAGGTAAATGCGGACATCCGGGTCTTCCCGTGATACCGAGGGCCGCTTACCCCCATCACCGCGGATCTGGTCGACGATCGCGTCCTTGACCTTGAGGGCCGCGTAGCCGCTGTGGCGGATAGATGAGGCCCGGCAGACCGCCCCTACCGATATGGTCTGCCGCCAGGAGATAAAGGGCCGCCAGTCCACCGCCCGGACCCCGGCGTAGAGGGCTTCTTGATCAGGGGCGGGAAAACGGTGGAGGAGCACCCGGACACGCTGAGCGATCCGGCTGACCAGGCAAGCGCGCCACCCCTCCCTCCACGTCCCCCGGAACGGGATTGCCCCCCGGTTGAACCGCACCCCGGAGAAGCCGAGCTCCCGGAGCTCATCACAGAGAACCCGCTCGGTCCCCGGAATAGAGGTGGCTAAAAACTGCTGAGTGTCATGCGTCAAGCGTTCTCCGGAAGTTGTAGATGGGTCCATCATATTAATAAGAGTGCCTGGCTGCGTCTGTCTATCAGTCTCAGATATAATTCTTTTTGATGGGCGGAAAGGAAACTCACATCGATTAAGGCTTTCCATTGGGGAATAGCTTTCTGAAAAACAGACAGAACCATCTCAAGTGCCTGGCCCTGAAGACCAAGTCTTTCTGCTCCATAGTATTTGACCCAGTCATCGCGGGTTAACCGTTTTTTCTTACCTCTCAGTGGCAGGGCAACTTCCTCAATCTCTTCTATCCGTTTTCCAAGTTCTTGATATGCCAGAGTTGAATTGAGAAAATCATACGCCGGGGCTAGTTCAACCTTCCCATCAATGGAAATCAAAGAGAAATTTTTCAGATGCATATCCTCATTCCCAACGAGAAAATTAAAGAGAGCCCTGGTAAAAAGTTTACTTCTCTCAACAGCCGGGAAAGTACAGTAGTTGAGGAGCACAACGAGTTTCTCCATGCTGTAATCATATTTAGTCTCGCGGTCCAATCCTGCGAGTTGCGCGAAATCTTCTAACGGGATTCTTCCGGCTCGGCCGACCCGATCAAATCGTTTCACAAAATATGAATATGTGCCATCCATACAATGCAGTAACCCATGGAGAGGTGTTTTTATACCCGCTATGGCAGCGAGACGCATAGTTACATCCTCGTTCTCCGGGAGATTTAAATAGTCAGCGTGCTGAGGTTTAATAATGAAACGGCCGCCTGCATCAACAATAATAAACCCGGAATTTTTCAGATCGAGCCGGGCGCTAAGCTTAGGCTGCATCCCCTGGATTGACATCTTGCCGACTCGCAAGAGAGATTCCTGTCTCTGTTCCGCCGCGTTATAGGGAAAATCATTTAGAGATTTCAGCCTCGGGTTAATTTTTCTCAAACCCCTCCGGCTATATCTCTCAGGTCCACACTCTTCATAAGTAATGGGACAGATCTTCATTTAATTTCCTCTACGGTCACTGCTCCAACCAGATCCCGGCCAACAGCCATAAGTTGGCTGAATAAATCTTTAGCATCGATCTTAAGTTGACGTAATAGACCACCTAACATTTCTCCCTCCGGAAGAAGACCTTCGAAGAATGGCGGGAATCTATCATATTCATAAGTTTGTCTATTCCGCGGCATTGTAAGAGAGACAGGAGGTCCATCATAATCATCTGAATATATAAAAGTATATTTCGTCCCCAGTACTCTTTCCCGCAGAATACCAGCAAATCTCCCCTGTAAAAAGATTTTTGCTTCTCTCATTCGACTGGCTCCTCATCTATAAGATCGGATATTATAGGACTCTTTAATTCAAATATTATATTTAAAGTAGCAAATACTTTCAGGAGCGTATTAAAGCGAATAGATGGCTTCCCCTTCTCAATGTCAAAAACAGTTGTCTTGCCCACGCCAGACAATTTTGAGAGCTCTTTCTGGGTTAGCCCGCTCTTCTTCCGATGAGATCTAACAATCTTCCCGATTTGTTTTGAGTCAAGCATGAAAATATTCTCCTGATCAGATAGTTCGTACGGTATATATTACCGTTATAACAGTAAATATAATCTTCCAATGACTATAGTCAATGATTATTTTGAGATGTTCAGGGATATTTACCGTTATAGCGGTAATTACAGGGTTTCCATGGTGGCATTCCGCCTTCTTTCGGAGACAATTGGAGGATATTACCGGGATAGCGGTAATTACTGTCTAACATACGATAGCAGAAGGTCGGCAAAAAGAATGCGGAGTGGGAAGGATGATCACCACATTCGGTCTTCCTTTCCAGGGTTAAGATAATTTTTTCAATCGCTTCCGAGCTTCTTCCTTGGAGAGCGACTCTACTTTAGCCCAGGCGCGGCGGGTACGGGCCTGGAGCTTGAGGTTTCCCCTTTTCTTCTCCCAATTGGCTACGGCGGAGGAGCTCACTCCCAGGAGCCGGGCAAACTGGGGTCGGGAGATTCGAAATTTTGCTCGGAGCCGCCTTACTTTGGCGGCCGCGATATTCACGGATTTTCCGGGCCGACGGGCCGGTTTTTTCCCGGTCGGTGATACGGATTTCTTGATCTTTGGACTCTTCTTTACCGCCTTCGGGCCAGCTGAGCGCTTCCTGACCGGTTTAGCAGTACCACGGCGGACGGTAGTTGACTTTTCGCGTCGTGTCCTTTCTCCAACGGCGGTAAGAGCGCTCACTTTAGCGGACTGATCAACCGCCACTCTCTCATCTTCAGCCATCTCAATACCGAAGACATTCGCCAGCGCTCCTTCGTCAATCCGGCGGCGGCCGCTCTTCTTTCCCGCGTTCACGGTCGCCGCTATCGCCGCCTCGGAACTGATCAGTTCCTCGAAGTCGACACCGCGGAGAAGAAAAAGCAGTTCCGGGCACTCATCAAGACGCGCCCCTACTCCGTAAAGAACCGCCGCGACATGCTTGCACATGACGGCCCAATCCGGGCAGTTACACTCCAGCTTGATCTCCCGGGGATGGGGAAAGATACCCCGGTCACGGTCGGTCACCACCTCCATTACATGCTGAGAGATCCGGCCCTGAAGCAGTTCCATCAGAGATCCGATCCGTCCCGCGCAGTGTTTCTTGACCAATTCCCACTTCGCTTTCGGGAGCTTCTTGATAGTCACTTTTACATTATAGAGCCGGGAGCCTATCACCATGGCTTCTACTACCCCCCGTTTTATATCGAGGTGGCAGACCGAGCCATGGCGGACATAGGACCGGCCCCGGGGGAGGCGATTTTCATAATCGCTGAATTTCTCCAGATGTTTACACCAGGCCTCGCCCCAGAAGCTGCGGGCAATCTTTCTCCCCTGGATCTCGATCGGCCGTATGACACGGCCTTTCTTGCGGAGCTTCTCCACTTTCCGGCGCGCTTTCGCGCGCCTCTCACCTACTGAGACATATTTAGGCCATCCATATTCGTTGTATCGGCTCATGGGAGAGAAAAAGTGCCTAAAGTGCGCTTAAGTGCCTAAAGTTAAAAGTTATCGCTTTCGACTGAGTCTCCAAGCTGTCCAGGAACTTAGCCCTCAATTCGCTCGGGCAACTCATTTAACCGCGGATTACGCGGATTATGCTGATTAAGAGAAAAAACAATCCGCCCAATCCGCTTAATCCGCGGTTAAATAAATTCCGGAGCAATAAGTTAAAAGCTTGCTCTCTCGATGTCAAGGGATACGATGCTGAGGAGTTTCTTGTCGCTCATCTCCGTTAACATGGTCCCGGCGCCGCCGGAGAGGATACCGTCGGCTAATTCCGTCTTCTCCTCGATCAATGCGTCGATCTTTTCCTCGATCGTTCCCCGGCAAACGAACTTGTGTACTACCACGTTCCGGTGCTGGCCGATGCGGAAGGCACGATCCGTGGCCTGATTCTCGACGGCCGGGTTCCACCAGCGGTCAAAATGAATTACATGCGAAGCGCTGGTCAGATTGAGCCCGAGGCCGCCCGCCTTAAGGGATAGAACAAAAAACGGGGGACCGTCTTCCCGCTGAAACGCATCAACCATGTTCCTACGCTTCTTCACCGGTGTTCCGCCGTGGAGAATAAGTCCTTCGCGGCCAAAGACCTCGGTCAGAAAGGAGAGGAGCGGATCGGTCATTTCACGGAACTGGGTAAAGATAAGCGCCTTCTCCTGACGCGATGATATTTCTTCGCAAATCTCCCGAAGACGATGAAACTTGCCGCTCTCGGCCGGATTATATCCCCCGTCACCGAGAAGCTGGCTGGGGTGATTGCAGATCTGCTTGAAGCGGAGAAGAGAAGCCAGGACCATCCCGCGCCGCTTTATTCCAGACGCTCCATCCAGTGAGTCAGCCAGTTTCTGGACAGTACGCTGATAAAGCACGGCCTGCCTTTTCTCCAGGCCGCAGTAAGCCTTCATCTCGGTCTTATCCGGGAGGTCGGTGATCACTTTTCGGTCTGTCTTCAATCGCCGGAGGATATAGGGACGGACCAGATTGCGAAGAGGCGCGTAGCGATCTTGCTCGCGGCTCTCCAGGGATTTTACAAACTTTTTGAATTTCGTGAACGATCCCAGCAGCCCCGGGGAGAGAAAATCAAAGAGGGACCAGAGGTCGGAGAGACGGTTCTCAACCGGTGTCCCGGTGAGAGCGATCCGGCCCTCAGCTTTGAGTTCCTTGACCGCCCTGGTCTGCCGGGCGGATGGGTTCTTGATAGCCTGGGCCTCATCCAGAATTACTAATCGCCAATCCATCTCGCGGATCCATTCCTGCCTCAGAAGCATTCCGTAGGTCGTCAAGACCACATCAACCTCCAAAAGAGACTTTTCAGGATCAGCGGCCAGATCGGCTAATGAGGATCTGGACGATTCAGATAGGTGAATATATCGAGCTTTGAGCGTAGGTGTGAAACGGTTCAGCTCAACCTTCCAGTTCGCCAGGAGCGAGGCCGGCAGAACCAGGAGCGACGGCTTCCGGGGTGGTTCCTCCGCCTCCTTGAGAGTCAGCAGAAGCGAGAGTACCTGGATGGTCTTCCCCAACCCCATATCATCGGCCAAACAAGCACCCAGTCCCAGGTTCGATAAGAACCAGAGCCAGTGGTGGCCGATCTCCTGGTAATGCCGGAGAATCCCCCGGAAGTTCCGGCTTATCTCTCCCTGCCGGAGTCGATCCGGATCACGGAGACCGGAGAGGATATCCCCGAGCCAGCCTCCAGCCGTTACAACAGACCACTCCGGTCTCCCGCCCGTCGGATCAACCGCGTCATCCAGATCCGTGGGAGCCCCGGCCAGCATGCGCATCCCCTCCACAAAAGAGATCCCGTCCCGGGCCACTTCTTCCTCCACCTGTCTCCAGTGTTCCAGGGCCGCGGAGAGACGCTCCCGGTCAATCTCAACCCATTGCCCCTTAAGATAGGCCAGGCCGTTATCGGAGGCCATGATCATCCTCCACTCCTCTTCGGTCAGTTTACTATCTCCTACGGCCAGCCCGATATTGAAGTCCAGCATCGTGGCGGCGCCGAATCGGTTCTGCTTCTTCTCCCCGATTGTCACCATCACCCGGGGTTTCGGCCGCCGCCGCCACCAGTTGGGAATTCTGACCAGGATCCCGCTCTCCTCAAAGGTTGGGATCTCCTGAAGAAAGCAATAGGCCTCCTCGGGACTCCAGGCCAAAGGATGAAATATCTCGCTCGATTCTAAGAGCTCCCTGACTAAATCACTCTTCTCCGAGGCAAGCTGTATCGGAAAGAGAAGCTTGAGGAGAGCTTTCTTATTCCTCTCACCGGCATACTCCGTTAGCGCCTGCCCGAGAGGCTGGTACTGCACCCGGCCGACTCTGGAGAGCCGGGGCGCGTAGGTAGCCATAAACGCGAAGGGGTACTCTAAATCACTCTTGTTCTCCGCCAGATGAAAACAGATCCGTCCAACCTGATGATAGATAGGAGCGCGCTTCGTCAGCCAGGCTGCCAGGGTCGCACCGGAGGAGGAGACTTCATCGCGCACCCAGGTATCAAGCCCGATCCAGAGGTTCTGAAGAACCTCTATGGTAAGATACTCTCCCCCATCCATCGGAGGAATACTGAGAATCATAGTCGCCAACTCCGCCTGAGTGGGCAACTCAACCGGAGGGAGAGTATCCCCGGCAATCTCCGGCGTGCGGCATAGTTCGGTCAGATATTTACCGGCAAAATCCCGCCAGAAGGTGA
>Ga0222696_1000154_pt1 | contig 50179 bp, 31 predicted proteins | sample AntAcemetage1400_FD_179817 | JGI IMG/M metagenome (GOLD analysis project Ga0222696, IMG submission 179817) | Saline water microbial communities from Ace Lake, Antarctica - #1400 | ecosystem: Environmental > Aquatic > Non-marine Saline and Alkaline > Saline | place: Antarctica: Ace Lake... | reverse complement strand
TCAGCCAGAAGCTTTCAGGCTCCTTCTAGGAAGTGCCCAATTTACCTGAGACTTTTTTCGATGATGTCCCATCTGTCTTTATAGCGCTGAAAGGCAGACTCCTTAAAAGCACCATGCAAAGAGTCCCATCTCTTTGGGCGTATTCCGTTGTGTTTTGCAAGATAAGCCTTATGGTCCCTTGCACACATATTACGTAGTGAAGACCATCTAAGGATATAGTATTGATCTGCCCCATTAGGGTCGATCGCGACGAAGACAAAGACAAGATTCTTAACCGAACATGGCTTTAATCGTCCGATAATCTGGCGTTTACCTTTGAAGGAGATTTCAAAAAACTGCGTAATATTGCTGAATTGCCAAGACGAACTTCTACTAGCTTTAACTTGAACAGAGACGTGTTTGCCAGACTCATTCGAAGCGATGATATCGTAATGAGGCACGTTCCCCGTAAATGTGGTTGCGATGAGGCCCCGTCGCGACAGTTCAGCAGCAACTAAATATTCGCCAGTCTGTCCTACAAGCTTATTGCTACGTCCCGTTGCCATGTTTTTCTCCTGTTATTTGTGGCCATTTAAAATCAGCCAATTTGAAGACCTCAACAATTGGGTAGAATATCTCGGTACAAAAGGCAGGTCTGCTCATGGGGAATTATATCAAAGGAGAGCTCAGGATCACACCCCAAATAATAAGTCTGTAAAGCAGCTGCTCTCGAATTTAAGTTCTAAAAATACCTCCCTACCCGGGAGGTTTCTTCTTGCGTAAGTAAGACTAAATAGGTACACTTTTTACCTTCCGCTTGTTTCTACTCCTTTAGCTATATACGAGACAGGTGACTGTTTGCGTTCGGGTAATCCTTCACCGGCGTTGATTAATTGCTTTACATCATGGCTGACTAGATAGGGCCATATAAAAAATCAGGGTCTTCGGAAGCTTGGAGAAGAGGTGGGAGGGATAATCGCTGGCGGCTTAACGCATACTCATCAGCGGATCCAGGACAGCATGAAGAAAGATAAAAAGCTATTTCAACCAGTGAACCGGATTTATCAAGAGATTATTAGTCAATAGTCAGGGTTTGATCCTGATTTTTTTGTTAGTCAATAGGTCGGGGTTTGACCCTGATTTTTTTGAAGAGGGATATATTATGACTCCGTAAGCGGAAATCTATAACCTTACAAGAATATTTCCGAAGATTTTTTATATTTGATTAATTGATAATTCGAGATTTTGTAGGTGTCTATAAATATTGCAGGTAAAAGGTAGGGTGCAACCATGGAATTGATTGATTTTAAATATATAGATAATTTTGGAGATCTAGAATCGAAAATAAAGATTGATTTTGTTAATAGCAAATCATCGAGAATATATCTCAGGAAGTTAGAAAGGATATCTCAATTAGCAGAAGATAAGCTTAGAAATGTATTTAGGAGATTCCCCTTATTCTCAGGCCATGGCATAGAACATGCATATTCAGTAGTCACATATTTAAATGTTCTAACTCAAATAGTCAAAGAGATAACCGACCCTCTTAATTACAAAGAACTTTATTATTTATATTCTGCTGGGTTCTTACATGATATTGCTTTGTCGGTACCAGATAAAGGTAGTCCATTAGAACGTGAGTGCAATAATGCCGCGAAATATCTTAAAGCGCTTAACATATTTGATGAAAGATATTCTAGTACTAACTGGCAAAGAACGTATCATCATAAATTTGCACCGGAAATGATTAAAAAAATGTTTATGGGTGATGCTAAATTTAAAAAGCTAACAGGAAGAAATCTCAAAAAGGATATAAGGATAATCGGTTTAATATCAGAAGGACATCGCAGGGCTCCTCTTGATGATGATAAATATATGAGCTCTCCCCATATAAGGCTAAGGACACTTATTGTGCTATTAAGAATAGCAGATGCTATGGATTTAACTAGTAGACGGATAAAAAGCCAAGAAAAATTATATGAATTCTTTAGTGATAGCATGACTTCTAATGATTTAGCTCACTGGGTTAAGCATGCAAATGTTATAAAATTTGAATTATTAAAAGAGAAAAAGTCCTATGGACTAATTCTTCATATAAAACCAACTCTCGCCATACCAAAAGACTTAAAATATAAAACCGATATAATAGAGTTTCTAAAACAACCTTTTCACCTTGTAGACAAAGATATTGATTCTGTATTTAATGCGAAATTAACTTTATGTTTTAATCCAGATTCATGCCAAAAATGTAAATACGAATTAAGCAAAAAAGATTGGGATACTGTTATTGATAAAATGAAGTCCCATGGTAAAAGCGAAAAAGTAATAATAAATGCAGTTCATACAATTATTCACGGTAGAGGAAGAATCCCTTACACCTTGAAGTATTTTATAGACTTTAAAAAAAGAGATGATTGGGCAGTAATTGTTGGAGATAGAAATCTCTATCCTCCGATGAAAGAAGAAAAATTGAAAAGAACCGCCTCGCCGATGGATCTTTTTCCAATCATTAAATCTGGATTAGGACGTAACCTAAGCGTTTATAGTGATAAAATAATTTTAAATGATCCAAATCTAATTAAAGGGAAACATATTATTATTGTTGGCGGGAACTTAGTAAATCTGCTTTCTCGCAAAGCTAATCGTGAGACAATATTTAAATTCACGCTATCTGGGAGCGCATTTAATTCATTATTCAAAATAGATTTACCGGCGTTATTCAATGTCAAAAAAATTCCAAATAAAGAAATAACAAGAATCAAAAAGGTGCTTAGAAATGAAGGCTGCTGGAAAGATATTATTAGCAAAGATATTCTTTTTACAGAGAAATATTATAAGATATTATCCGAATATAAGAACCAATTAGACATTATCTCTCCTTTTAAAACAGAGCCGATTAAACCTTTTTTCAGAGGACCAATCAATTGCGAATATCGCGGAATATTGTCACTTTGCAATCATCCAATCTCAATCAATAAAATGGCGATTATCTGTGCAGGGACATACTTTATATCGACGATAGGGATTTTGAATTTTCTATTTAGCAGTAGTAAAAATGAATTACAGAAACGACCATTAGGAGGAATTCTTAGCACTTATAGTCATCGGGCTCCAGATGACTATGATAGCCACATAGTTTTAGATGATTACTCTTCAGAATGGAACACGAAATCATACACCGTAGCGAGTCTCAAACAATGTTTTCATAAAATGCTAATAAGTGGTGAATATCTTAAACATGACTATGCCCCAGAAGTGCTTAATAATTTTCTTACTTCACTCAATAGAATACAGAAATAATTATTGGGGGCTGACCTGCCCAAGGGAACCGGGGTTATAAAAAATCAGGGTCAAAAAAAATCAGGGTCACCCATTAAAGGTTTTCGTCAAGGGTAAATTTTAGAACAAAGTTCTCCCTGGACGGCGCTAAATCACAAAACGCTGCCTATAAAAATTGATTTTGATTTAATCGGCTTCACAATCAACTCCAATCACTTATCCCACGCCTGTTACTTCGTCGGGTTTTGGATTAAGAAGTAGTTCTTAAAGAACTATTCCGTCCAGTCACCCATCTGGTTCTAGGCGGTCTTCGATCCTCTACTATTTGATAACTCCCAGGAGCCCCACGCATCAATACCGGGATTTTTTAGAGATCCTTGATGATCGCCATAATTCAGGCTCAACGCTGATCACCAGTAAGTTCCCACTCCAACATCCCCCCAAGAGCAGCATTCCCTCATTATAAAAAAAGGGGGACGGTGTTAAATAGTTAAATAACTACTTCCCCTCTATCCTGTATACCGCTATACGCTTGAGAACTTTGTTCTGACCCAAAAAGAGATCTTCCAACCTCCGGGAATTCTCCCCCGAACAGTTTAAAACATACCATTCCGACCGCCGAGCAAATCCGTCCTGTCAGTTGAAATGAACCATTCCTCCCTCCGAGATTTACTATCACTACCCTCCCCATTAAACAAAACAAGTAATACCATAAATGTTCATTTATGTGTTTTCCTCGACTAAATGCATACTCCGGAGCAAAGTAGCCACCGAATCCGCTCCAAAGTAGCCACCTAATCCGGAGCAAAGTAGCCACCGAATCCGCTCCAAAGTAGCCACCCAATCCGGAGCAAAGTAGCCGGCAATTCCGGTCCAAAGTAGCCTGCATATTCCGGAGCAAAGTGGACACCCAATCCGCTCCAAAGTGGACGCTCAATCCGGAGCAAAGTGGACACCGAATCCGCTCCAAAGTGGACACTCAATCTGGAGCAAAGCGGACACCGAATCCGTTCCAAAGTGGATACCAATTCCGGAGTCAAAGTAGCTGAAGTGGCTCCCAGGCATTCAATCTCAACGCTATTTCAGCCCAAAACAATCAGGGTCAAGCCTCGACGGGTTGTTGCTCAAACGGAATTATTGCAGTTCGGTAAATGATTAAACCACTTGCCTGTCATTCAAACGGTGTCATAATTTATAAAATGTCATCGCGATGAGTTTTGCCTGGAGGGATCAACTCCGCGACGAAGTGACCTCAATCTGTTCGTAGAATATATTGCACTTCAAGGGGTTGAGATTGCTTCGTCTCCCTCACTTCGTTCGGGGTCCTCGCAATGAAAAAAAGTAGCCTAAAATATCAATTGCGACACAGTCTGAATGACATGAAACACGCTGTATCGATTTGGGCAACGGCCCGTCATGGTTTGACCTTGGACCCTGTTTTATGCAGAATGAGTAATTTGAAATTATTTCAAAGATAACTTCTATGATAAAGAAAGAACTCAATTTCAAGCAACTTATCAGCCTGACCTTCGCCGCGTTCGGTATCCAGTTCGGCAGCGCTTTGCAGATGGCTAACATGAGCAGCATCTACAAATACCTGGGCGCGAACGTGGACAACCTGGCGTTGCTCTGGCTGGCCGCGCCGCTCACCGGATTGCTGGTTCAGCCGGTCATCGGTATGATGAGCGATAAGACCTGGTGCCGTTTCCTGGGGCGTTGGAGCCGGCGGTCCCCGTATATACTTGGCTGGGCTTTTATCGCTATGGTGGTGCTCTTTCTGATGCCTAACTCGGGCTCCCTTTTTATGGCTGCCGGTCTGCTCTGGTTCATGGATTCGGCCAACAACGGGGCGACTGAATCATTCCGTTCTCTGATAGGAGATAAAACCCCTCGAAAACAGAGGACCCGGGCCTTCGCACTCCAGACAATATTTGCCACCGCTGGAGCGGCCATTGCCGCTTTGCTCCCATGGGCTATGATCCATATTTGTGGTATTAACCCGGCCGGCGGCACTCAAGGCGCGATTCCCCTTCCCATAAAGATGGCTTTTTATATCGGGGGGGTGGCTTTCTTCCTTTCCGTCCTCTGGACTGTGCTCTCTACTCCTGAAGATCCCCCGGAGGATCTCGAGAAATGGAAGGAGGAGAAAGAGAAAAACCGGGGACCTCTGCTCAAGAAGATAACCGGTGGGGGAAAGGAGATGATAGAGAACATTAGAAAAATGCCGCCGGTGATCAGGGAATTCTATCCGGTCCAGCTCTTCAACTGGATGGGGATGTTCTGCATGTGGCTCTTCTTCGGAATCGGGATATCCCAGAATGTTTTCCATCTCCCTCCCGGGGCGGCCGTCTCCGGTCATCCACTTTTATCATTGGAACTGGAAAAAGGCGTTGCCTGGTGCGGGGTGGCTTTCGCCACCTATCAGGTGGTAGCCTTTGCCTACTCATTTTTTATCCCCGATCTGGTCCGCAAATTCGGGGGGAGGGGAACGCATGGTATCTCGCTCATCTGCGGGGGTATCGGGATGATGGCCGCTCTCTTTATCCGGACCCAATGGCCGATCCTTCTCTGCATGATCGGGGTGGGAATAACCTGGGGGAGCATTATGACCATCCCCTACGCCATGATTTCGGCCGAGGTCCCGAAGAAGAAACTGGGAGTTTATATGGGGCTCTTCAATATAACCATAACCGTTCCCCAGATTATCTGTGCTCTTCTGCTGGGTTTCGCCTCCCGGAAATTTTTTCACAACAATGCTATGGAAGTGGTCTTCTTCGGAGGGATACTCCTTTTTATCGCCGGGAGTTTAATGATCCGTCTCCAGATCAGGCATGACCGTAACCGGAAAACCGTACAGGAGCTCTAAACTGTTCTAAAATAGTTTCGAGCAGAAATTCTAAATTTACTCTCTTTTCATGAAAGATTCCCCCTCCAAGAATAACCACCTCTGGTATCGGGATGCGGTCATTTACGAAGTTCCGGTCCGGTCTTTTTGTGATAGCAATGGAGATGGTACCGGAGATCTGAAAGGATTGACCGGGAAACTTGACTACCTGCAGGAACTGGGGATCAACGCCATCTGGCTGCTTCCCTTTTACCCTTCCCCCATGAGAGACGGAGGGTACGATATCGCTGATTATCTGGGGGTTGATCCCCAATACGGGGATCTTTCCGACTTCAAGGAGTTATTAAAGGCAGCCCATGAGCGCGGGATTAGAGTTATCACGGAACTGGTTCTCAACCATACCTCCGACCGGCACGAATGGTTTCAGCGATCCCGGAGAGCAAAGCCGGATTCACCGTGGCGGGATTTTTATATCTGGAGTAAGACTCCGGAAAAATACTCGAAGGCCCGGATCATCTTCAAGGATTTTGAGAATTCCAACTGGTCCTGGGATGATCTCGCCGGAGCCTATTACTGGCATCGATTCTATTCTCATCAGCCCGATTTGAACTATGACAATCCTCTGGTGCGGGAAGAGATATTCCGGGTGGTCGATTTCTGGCTCGAGATGGGGGTGGACGGTCTCCGGCTGGACGCGGTTCCTTATCTCTTTAAACGGGAAGAAACCGACTGTGAAAACCTGCCGGAGACTCACGATTATTTAAAAGAACTGCGGGCTCACATCGACTCCCGGTTTGAAAACCGGATGCTCCTGGCCGAGGCCAATCAGTGGCCCGAAGACGCTCGCGCCTATTTCGGCTCGGGTGACGAGTGCCAGCTGGCTTTTCATTTCCCTCTCATGCCCCGGCTGTATATCGCCCTGCAGAGGGAAGACCGATCACCGGTGGTGGAGATCCTGGAGCGGACCCCGCCGATCCCGGATAACTGCCGGTGGGCGGTTTTTCTACGCAACCATGATGAGTTGACTCTGGAGATGGTAACGGAGGAGGAGCGCAAGTTCATGTACCAGCATTACGCGCCGGATCCCCGGGCCCGGATCAATTTCGGGATCCGGCGCCGTCTGGCGCCGCTCCTCAATAATTCCCGCCGCAAGATTGAGATGTTGAACCTGATCATCTTTACCCTCCCCGGTATCCCGGTGCACTATTACGGTGACGAGATAGGGATGGGGGATAACCCCGACCTACCCGACCGGGATGGGCTTCGGACCCCCATGCAATGGAGTTCGGGAATTAATGGAGGTTTCTCTTCCTCCGCTGCCGCCCGTCTCTATCTGCCCCCGATTACCGATTCCGAATTTAACTGTGAAAGGGTTAATGTTCTGGATCAGGAGAGAGATCCCCGGTCTCTTCTGAAATGGATGAGTCGACTGATCCGGATCCGGAGAAACTGCCGGACGCTCAGCCGCGGCACCCTGCGTATTCTAACGCCAGCTCCTTTTGAGATACTTGCTTTCCTCCGGTGTTGGCAGGGAGAGGATATTCTGGTCGCCGTCAATCTTTCCCCGACACCGCTGAAAGCGAAGCTGGACCTGAGAGACTATAATAAGATAATCCCGGTCGATGTTTTCCGGGGGAAGAAGTTGCCGCTCATAGGGGAAGACCCCTATCCTCTCACATTCGGTCCCCATGAATATTATCTGTTGTCATTGAGGGAGCCGGGAGAGGAATTGGGGGCATAAGCGCTGATGGCTTGACGCGTACTCATCAGCGGATGCAGGAAAAAATGAAGAAGGATAAAAAGCTATCTCGTCGAGTGAACCGAATTTATAAAGAGATCATTAGTCCATAGTCAGAGTTTGAACCTGAGCCCTTGGAATGAGCAATGGATTCAGCCCTAAGCCTACCAGGACAATTGTCGGGAAGAGCGCTATAAATGTGACAATAATTGGTGGCGGAATTGTTAAGGGTTTATCCGGCAAGAAACCGGATGATCTCCTCGATATCCGGGACTTCACCCAGTTCATATATTTTGATAAACGCGATCGATCGATCCTCATCGATGAGGATGTTGGCCCGGCCGGAGATACCGCTTTCTTCCAGAAATAGACCATATTTTTTCGCCATCCCGCCATGGGGCCAGAAGTCGGCGATCAGCCGGGTATCTTTCATCCCCATCGAGAGAGCCCAGGCTTTTTTGGAATCGGAGCTGTCAACACTGACCCCGAGCGCGACCGTGTTTAACTCTTGAAACGCCTTGTGCTTTAATTCCAGGGTCCGCATCTGGATCTCACAGACCCCGGTCCAGGCCAGTGGGTGAAAAGAAAGGAGTACTTTCTTCCCCCGGAGGGATTCAAGGCTGACTTCTCTCTCTTCCTGGTCGGGGAGGGAAAATTCTGGGGCCAGATCACCGACTGCTATATTTAATTTATTCATAGTAACCTCCTTTTATAAGGATTATAGGCCAAGAGAGATCGGCGGGCAAGCAACTTATAATAATTCCATCTTTGAATCGGGAAGATAACTTTAGTATAATTTTCCCGTTGAAAAAATCGATAGTGTTTTTGTGGTCGCCCCAACTAGTTGAATACCAATGGTTTCCCGGGAAACACCCCCCTGTTTTTGCGTAAGCTTTCAGTGAACCCCGTTGCCACGTGCTCGTAGAGGCGACCTTCAGGTCGCCATCATGTGGCAGCCTAAAGGCAGCCGTTACGAGAGACGGGGTTCACTGAAAACTTACGTTTTTGCCCTTAAACCCTCAGTTTTGATACCAAAATTGGCCTTCTAAGGATGATTATCTCCGATTTTGACCGGTCTCACCCCAAAAAATGAGCCTGAGAAGTAGCAGCTCTCGAATCTAAGTTCTGAAAAACCCCGGGTCAAATCCAGGGGCCGTGAGCACTCCAGTTTTTAGGAGATGCTTGTTTGGAAGAAATGGATGAGATAATAGGGGCAAGAAATCTATAAATCACAATGGCGATTTTTCCGAATTCTTTCGGAACATGTTCTTGCTTGAGTTTTTTCCGAAATGCTGCCCACTGAATCTGTTTTAATTCAATAAATGATTCATCTAATATCTCAATTTCTATTGGTATTGTCGTGCCGCGTCGTTCAAATATTAGTCGGATGGCTTCAGCCAGGGTGGTCCCGACAAAGTCGAACTGCCTGGACAACATCCAGATATCATAAAAATCCTTCATCCGACTATTCAGCCCCCCACGCTTGACCATTACTTCAAACTTTTCAGCGAGCAAGCTCTCGCGGCTGTAACAAAGCATTCGTGCAACTGGAAAATCAAGTAAGGTCGGCAGATCCGCTTCTCCGATTTCCGGATAGACTACATCACCGAACCCGATATCAATCTGCATATGGATTTTTGCAGTGTCCAATTTGCCGGAAAATAGCAGCCTGATTCCCTCGTAATCCGCATCTTCAGTAATCCGCTCGGTTTTTATGGAATCGGCATTGAATGCTAGGCCGTCCTCTTCCACGTCCACAGCAAGAATGTCGCGAATCTGTTCAACAAGTCTATATTCCTCGGTAACGGATCTGCCCAGCAAATCAATATCCATCGTCGGGCGGAGTTCAGGCGATCGCCAGACTCTCAACATTAAAGCTCCTTTGAGTATAAATTGATCGGCATGAGCCGATTGAGCTAGCCTGTATAGGAATCGCTCTATGGCGTAGTATTGAAGCAGTTCATTAAATGGCCGGTGCTCATTTCGGGCACGGTTGAGCAGCCGTTGCCGAACAGAGGCTGCTATATTTTTCAAGGAGTTCATATGGTAGCCTCCAGATATGGCCATATTACATTTTCAACCTGGCATATCCTGGCGTATTCGAGAAGTTCAGCTGAATTAAACTTCTTTCGAATTCTATAGAGCTTGAGCGCCTCCAGGACAACATCCATTCCGATCTTATTGCGGAATTTAAAACAGTCCACCAGGGTTTTCTCGGCGCTGTAGATCTTGACGGGCGCCCCATCGATAAGATATTCCACGATGCCCGCTTTATATGACGCATGGGAGAATCTGTGGGGGCGTATAGGAGGAAAGTCAAGAGAAGGTATCCGCGAGTTCCGGGGTACCGCAATGGAAACTTCATGCGGGATCTGGGTTGTAATCTCATGATAAGACAGCGCGGAGATCAGACAAACTACGGCGTTGGGAAAGCGGAGGCTCACGGTGACCAGATCAGGGTTGCTGATAGGAGGGAGTGCAGCCAGTCGGTATATACCTCTGCTTATTTGTTCGATTACGCCCTTATCCCGGAGAGAATAGAGCATATAACGAGAGATGCCGAACTTTATGGCTTCGCTCATTCGAAGCTGGCCGCCGTGTTGGCGAAAAATCTTTTCGGGTTGTTCTTTCATGCCTGCCTCCAGACAAAGTGTATCCATTTGTTGTTATATGGAAACAATATGTCTGATCCCGTCCAGTAAATCAAGAAGAATCTGACAGAAAATTCAGTGTCACTCCGGTATGAAAGAACTAAAGAGATTGGTACCGGCGGAGAAGGTATGACGGAGTTTGCGACATATTCGCGACAATCTTTGAGACATGCTTGAGACGCATCTGAACGACATCCCGCAAATGCAAATTCCCCGGCGCCGCAGCATTGAAAGAGAAGATTGGTATAGTTTTCGGGGGCAGACTTGACTTTTGACTTTAAGACGAATTCGTCAAGATATTTTCCTGCGGCAGGAAAATTAGTTTACATATAGAACCGCGAAGTAAGATCGACTGTCAGCGGGCACTTAAAATAGGCCACTAAAGAACGGTTTAAAACCAGCCATTCCGACCGCCCGGAAATCACACCCTAAAACCTTATTAAACAAAACAAGTCATACCGGAAATGTTTAATAGGAGATCGACTGAAGAAGGGGAATTGGGGGCAATCTTATTCAGGGCCGCCGGAGAGATCCGGGCTTTAACGAAAGGTATCGAATAAATACGCCAGAAGACGTACCCCTGCATTATAGTCACCGCGATTATGAGGAAAGTCCCGAACATATCACCCCCGAGGAATGGATTTGTTTTTTGAAGAAATCAGGATAACATCTTAAGCCAGAAGTAGGGAGAACAGTTTGTAGTTTTTGGGGCCTGAACCCAAAAACTAATATTGATTCACTCCCGGGGAAGCGATATAATCGGCGGTAAACACATATGAGTGCTTTATAGAAGATCATGAATGTTCAGCCTGTTGCCAATTATATTTTTGCAGTATTAGTAACCCTCCTGTCCATCTATCCCGGCATTTCAGTTGGCCGATCCGACGCTGCAGAGCCGCCGAAAGCTCATCCGGGACAATGGCATGAAAGAATGGTCATCCGTTCCGGGGAACTGGACCAGAAGAATGAGGCCGCGCTTCAGGTCGCTCAAAATGCCGCCGACGAATGCAGCCGGGCCCTGGAAAAAGCCATCGATACCGGGATCAAAACAGAGAAGGAAGTATTCTCTACGCTCTATTTTCCCCGGACACCCCTGACCTCACCCCTAACTTTCACCACTTTTTACGATGATTACACGGATATAGTGATCCCCCCGATTGAAGACCGCTATCTGAGCCAAAATCCCAACCTGTTATATGTTGTACTGCTGGACAGGAATGGATACGTGCCGTCCCACAACAGCATTTACGCGCAACCACCGACCGGTGACCCGGTGACGGATTATCACTACTGCCGTTCCAAGCGAATTTTCAATGACATGGTGGGGTATACTTCCTGTAAAAACACCAGCCCATTTTTAATCCAGATTTATCATCGGGATACCGGAGAAAAACTGGTCGATATCTCCGTGCCCGTCCGGGTTAAAGGAAAACACTGGGGAGCCCTGCGGGTGGGTTATCTCACCGGAGAATAAACATGTTCAAAAAGCTATCTGTCCGACTTTCGCTCGCCATCATCATCGTCATGGTGCTGGTCCTCGGCCTATTCACCGCCTATCTGGTCCGTGATCGGTCGCGACAACTGCAGCAATCCATCATGGACAAGGGAATAAGCGCCGCCCAAACCGGGGCGACCGTAATGGGCAAGATGTTCGACACCATCATCGATAATGACTTCTTTACTGTCGCGGAAGTGTTCGATTCAACGCTGGTTCCAATCGAACTGCCGGAAAAGATCGTCAGGGGATATGTAGATATTTCCGACGAGCAAAGGAGGGCGATTCAAAAATTTCATTATGCCACCGGGCTGGATTCCTATCTGGACAATGCGATCAGCGAAATTCAGGACCAGTTTTTGGAGGACCCCCAGGTCAGCTACGCGGTCCTGATTGACGTCCACGGTTATCTACCCTCTCATAATTCCGTCTATTCTCAAAAGTTGATTGGGAAATATGAACACGATCTTAATTACAACCGGACAAAAAGGATCTTCCAAGACGATGTGGCGATGCAGGCGGCGCGGAATCAGGATAAGGCCTGTCTCCGGCAGATATATCACCGGGACACCGGTGAGGTGATGTGGGATTTTTCATCTCCCGTCCCGGTAAAAGGAAAACACTGGGGTGTCTTCCGCGTTGGTTTTTCCCTGGAAGACACCCGGAAATCCATTGCTGCCTTACAATGGAAAATCATCTTGCTGATGGGAGTCTTATTGATTGTTCTGATACTTGTGGTCAGCCGGATCACTAATGTGATGATGCGTCCGTTGGGTCAATTGAACACCGGGGTGCAGCAGGTAGCCAGAGGAGACTTAAGTTATCAACAGAAGGTCACTTCCAACGACGAAGTGGGTGACCTGGCCCGGGCGTTTAATACCATGGTGTGCGATCTGAAGAAATATATCAAGGACCTGACCGAAACCACGGCGGCCAAGGAGAAAATCGAAAGTGAATTGAAGATTGCCCACGATATCCAGATGGGGATTCTCCCAAAAATATTTCCGGCGTTCCCCGATCGGAAAGAAATTGATATCCATGCCGTAATTACTCCAGCCAGAGAAGTGGGCGGTGATTTTTTCGATTTTTTCTTTATCGACGACCACCACCTCTGCTTCACCATCGGTGATGTTTCCGGGAAAGGGGTGCCGGCTTCTCTTTTCATGGCGGTGACCATCACTATGCTGAGAGCAAAAACAGGCCCGGGCATGATGCCGGATCAGATTTTAAACAGAACGAATATCGACCTCTCTGCCGATAACGAAAACTGCATGTTCGTGACAATCTTTTGCGGGATACTCGACATAAGGACCGGAGAACTAGCCTATAGCAACGGAGGGCATAATATCCCCTATCTGCTGCATCGGAATGGAATGGTAGATCCGCTGGAAAATACGGCGACCATGGCTCTAGGTGTCAATCCCGATTTTCAATACCAGACAAAAAAAGTGCAGCTCCGGGTTAATGACGGCATTTTTCTCTACACGGACGGCGTCACCGAAGCCCTATCCGAGGAGAAGGAAATGTTCTCGGAAGACCGTTTGGAAAAAATGTTGGAATCGGCGTGCCGGTGCAGCGCGGAAGAGATTAACCGGCAGATCGAAGAAAATCTCCGGAAATTTATTGCGGCTGAACCTCAGTTTGACGATATAACATTGATTACTTTGAAGTATTTCGGAGTGAAAAACGGCGCGGACGAAGGGTCTACCAATCCGCCGTTGTCCTCCACCATGGCTCTTTAGACCCACATTTATAAGGTTCTCAGTCGTTTTGCGGGGGGAGCAATATATATTATTTACCACGAAGGACACGAAGATCACGAAGGAAAATACTGACAAAGAGACTCTAACCTTCAAAACAAAGGTTCCCCCGTACTTCAAATCACTCCTACAGGAGTCTCGAGGACCGCAGAAACAATCATGAGTGAGCAACAACCCAATAACCCCCTGCACGGCATTACCCTGAAGCAGATTGTGAATAGCCTGGTTGATCATTATGGCTGGAGCAAGCTGGGAAAATGCATTAATATCAGGTGTTTCAACAGCAACCCCTCAGTAAATTCCAGCCTGAAGTTCCTACGCAAGACCCCCTGGGCAAGGAAAAAAGTTGAAGACTTATATATGGGAATAGGGGGAAGGATGTTGAAACATAAGAACGTTGAAGATCGTTGAAGAACGAAAAATGGGCAGTTGAACTGTCGACGCATACGGGATAGGTAAGGCTATTTTCTATGCACATCTCCTTCGTGATCTTCGTGTCCTTCGTGGTTTTAATTAGTCTTATAACCCACACAAAACAACTGAGATCCTATTTTTGATAGGTATAGTATAATTGGCATACAGATAAGGAGGAATGGCATGAAAATGATTGTGAGCCAACTGGTTTTAATAGTCTCTCTGGGGATGGTTTTGAACGGCTGCGGGACGACTCAACCTCAGAAGGAAGCGCCGGCTGAAGGAGAGGAAATCCTGGTCGGGGCCTTGATTCCCCTGACCGGGGATCTTCTTCTCGATGGGAAGTCGGCTAAAATCGGTATAGAACTGGCGGAGGAAGAGATAAATAAAGAACTCGCCGAAAAAGGCGTCGGTCGTCTCAGGGTAATAATCGAAGATACCGAAACCAAACCGCAATTGGGAGAGGAGAAACTCAGAAGCCTGAAGAAGCAGGGAGTGATGCTGGTGGTGGGTCCTGATTCCAGCGCCGAGGCCGCCGCCCTCAGAGAGTGCGCTGACAGAGAAGGAATGATCCTGCTGAGTTTCGCCAGCACGGCGCCTTCTCTCGCTCTCCCGGGAGACAACCTCTTCCGCCTGGTGCCCGATGACCGGCTCCAGGCCAGAGCGCTGGCGAAGATGCTTTCCGACAGTGGAGTTGAATTATTAATCCAGATGTGGCGGGGCAACACTTACGGGGACGGCCTGGCGACGGGTACGAGAGAGGCTTTCGAGAAGACCGGCGGCCGGGTCGGGGGAGGGATGAGATATGACCCTGAAACCAAGGACTTCTCCAGCGCGGTCCAGTATCTCGACCAGCAGGTAAGCGAAGCGCTCAAAACTCACGGATCCGATTCAGTCGCGGTTCAGTTAATAGCCTATCAGGAGGCAAACCAGATTCTGCGGGAAGCGAAAAAGTATGAGGTTCTTTCCCGGATCAGTTGGATCGGCAAAGAAGAGATGATGATTGAAGATAAAGAGGCGGCCGAATTCGCCGCTGAAGTGGGTCTCCAGTGCCCCCGTTACGCCTGGGGAGAAACAGAAAAAGGCCGCAGGATCGCGGACCGGATCGATGAAATCGCGGGGGAGAAGCAGAATGGTTATTCAATCGTGGCCTATGACGCGCTCTGGCTTATGGTCAAAAGCTACCTCTCCGCGGGGGATAGAAATGATGCCGATTCTTTGAAGAGAGAGTTGGTCCGCACGGCGGATACTTATTACGGAGCTACCGGCTGGACAGGGTTGAATGAGGCCGGGGACCGGAAGATTAAGAATATCGATTTTCTGAAGATAGAAAAAGAGGATGATAAATTCAACTGGAAGCCGGTTGCCAGGTACTACGCCAACACGGATTCACTCGTCTCGCTGGCCCCGGAATGATGAAGAGTAGGGATTAGCAGGGAGGAGAAAGGGGGTAGAAGGTATGAAGAGGTGTTTTTTAGGCGTTTTTATTTTAACGGTGACGATGGCGTTCCTTTTTGCATCGGCTCTCCGGGCGGACTGGACGTTCATGGTTTATTTGGACGGGGACAACAACCTGGAGTCGAACGCAATTGACGACTTTCTGGAGATGGCCCAGTTCGGTTCCACCACCGATCTCGATATCATCGTTCAGTTCGACCGGATCCCGGAGTACGACAGCAGTTGTGGGGACTGGACTACGACCAAGCGGTTCCGGGTGACCAAGAATATGACCCCAATCACCGAAGACCAGATCGAAGATATCGGTGAGGCGAATATGGGCGACCCCCAAACCCTGATCGATTTCGTTACCTGGGCCCAGCAGAGTTTCCCGTCCGATAAATACGCCCTCATTTTATGGAATCATGGAGACGGGTGGAGCAAGGATAGGATAAGGCCCGAGAGAGAATCCGTCTGCACGGACTCTACCGATTCGGATAAGTTAAATATGAAGGAACTTCAGAACGCCTTCAGCTCGATCGGGGACCGGCTCGACCTGATCGGTTTCGATGCCTGCCTGATGTCGATGATAGAAGTGGCCTATGAGATCAGAGACTACGGCGACATGATGGTGGGGTCGGAGGAAGTCGAGCCTGACGAAGGCTGGCCTTACCAGATTATCCTCGAAGGTCTTCAGGCTAATCCGTCGTGGTCCGCGCAGTCACTCGCCGTAGCGATAGTTGAAGCTTACTATTCCCAATCCGTTGAGTGGGATGTTCTGTCCGCGATTCACCTCAATGCCGTCGGCGACCTGGCCATGGCGGTGAGCGATCTGGCCCAGGCGTTGATCGACCACCGGGCCGGCGACTACAGTGTCGTTGCCGCCGCCGCCGAAACGGTGGAGACCAGGATCGATGAAACCGTCCTCTATGAATTGCACGGGGCCAGCTGGCCCGGGGCCCACGGTCTGGCGATTTACTTTCCTCAAAAGAGTGTCGATTTTGATATAGACTATAACGATACCGTAATCGATTTCCCCCGGGACACGCAATGGGAAGAATTTTTACAGGAATTTTACTCTTCCATGGGAGATAGCTGGATTTCGAACCAGAGAACTATAACCCAGCAATTTTATGAGGACAGCCATATCGACCTCTATAACTTCTGTGAACGGCTGCAAACCGAACCGGGGTTTTATTACATCGAATCACTGATCAATAACGAGTTTGGCGGAGGAGGTACCCCCCGGAACTGGAAGGGTGATGATGAAAGCTGGATATATTCGCTTCCGTTCCCCTTTCCCTTCTTTAGAGAGGAATACAGCAGCGTTTACGTTCACTCCAACGGTTACCTGGATTTCGCGGTCAGCGAGTCGGACCCCACGCCTTCCATGAGTAAACTGGCCGATAACCTCAGGATCGCGCCTTTCTGGCAAAATTTGCGGACTAATGGAAGCGAACAGACCGGGGAGGATATTTACATCGCCGAATTCGACGATCGGGTGGCGATCCGCTGGGTAGCCGAGCATTATAACGGGGAAGGCGGTTGGGTGCCGGTCAATATGGAAACCATCCTTCATCGAAACGGGAGGATTAAATTCAACTATGGTGAGATCGGTTCTATCGAAGTGGTGCCCACCATCGGGATCTCCAAAGGCGATGGGACCAACTACTGCTTTTCTTCCTATAATGACCAGACCAACCTCAGCCTGGTTGCCACCGATCTCTATACGCCGGTCTCCGCGATGCTCTCCACGGTCCATTGTGGAGACTACGACGGCGACGGGACCTCCGACATCGCTGTTTTCCGTGACAGCACAGGATACTGGACGGTCCGGGGCATTACCCGGGCCTCCTTCGGCACCTCCCCGGACACACCGGTTTCGGGTGATTACGATGGCGATGGGACGGCGGAGATCGGCATTTTCAGGGCAGCCTCAGGCCTATGGGCAGTCAGGGGAGTAACCCGCGTCTACTTCGGCTCCTCATCCGATATCCCGGTCCCGGGTGATTACGACGGTGACGGCAGGTGTGAAGCGGGCATCTTCCGATCCGGGTCAGGTCTCTGGGCGATCAGGGGATTTACCCGAACCTACTTCGGTACGGCCGGGGATCTCCCGCAGCCGGGGGACTATAATGGCGACGCCACCAGTGATATCGGGCTCTTCCGGGCCGGCACCGGCCTCTGGGCCCTGAGAGGGGTCAGCCGTATATATTTCGGGGACAGAATCGATATCCCCATCCCCGGTGATTTTAAGGGGGACGGAACCTGGAGTCCGGCAATTTTCCGGCCGGCCGTCGGCTTATGGGCCGTCCGGGGAGTGACCCGGTGTTACTACGGCCGTTCTTCCGACTACCCGGTCCGGGCCGACTACGACGGCGATTCCGCGGACGATATCGGCATATTCCGTTATTCTTCCGGGCTCTGGGCAGTAAAGGGGGTTACCAGGGCTTATTACGGTAGTTCTGGGGATATCCCGGTGACGAAATAGGGGATGGAGGGGTCTTAATATCCAATAGCCAATAACCAATTACCAACTTCACTGAGATAATGGAGCATAGCTTTACGCTTCACGAGGTACTGGAAAAAGCGAATATCCAATATCCAACAGCCAAAAAAAATACAGGGTCACACCCCAAATACTAAGTTTGACGAATAGAAAGGAACTTGTTATAGGGAACATGGTTAGGACCCTGAGAATTGAATATCCCAATGCCTGGTATCACGTGACTGGTCGGGGAGTGGCACGATCGACCATATTTAAAGATGATAAAGACAGGTTGCGTTTTCTCAAAGCATTGGGAGATAGCGTGGAAGCCTTTAATGTGGAAGTGCATTGCTATATTTTAATGAGCAATCACTTCCATTTTTTATTAAAAACGCCGGACGCGAATCTCAGCCGTTTCCCGTCTAAAGTCCGTCTAAAGCCGGATCTCCGACCGGATCTCCGACATGCAGCGGTTCAACACAGCATATAGCACCTATTTTAATCTTAGGCACCACCGTGTCGGACATCTTTATCAGGGACGTTTCAAGGGTCTCCTGGTGGAGGCAAACGAATATTTACAGGAGTTAAGCCGATATATTCATCTTAATCCAGTCCGGACAAAGAAGTATAGCAAGCTCCCACTAGAAGAAAAAAGCAAGCTTCTCAGGGATTACCGTTGGAGTAGTTTGCCCGGATATATTCTGCTTAAAGCCCGGGATGAATTTATAAGTTATAGTATGGTGTTGGGGTATAAGGAAGGGGATACTAAAGAAGGAAGGCGGAGATATAGAGAGTACGTTTTACAGGGATTAAAATATAAAATTGATGATCCGAAAGAAGATGCCAGAGCAAACGCGATCCTGGGATCGGATAGTTTTATTGTCTGGGTGAAGGAGAATTTTATCAGTGAGATCGGATTTTCAAGCCGGGATTTTTCCCATTTAAAAACGATTAGAACACCGCTTCCGATCAAGAAAATAGCAGAGGCGGTAGCGGAAGAATATGGGTTAAAGTCAGGGGAGATAATAAAAAAATATTCTAAGCATCGTGAGGCCCGGCTGGTATTGTTGGAGATATGCTATCGGCTAAATCTAAGGAAGATGAGCACAGGGGAGATGGGAACTGATCTGGGAGGCATAAGCGGGGAACAGGTCAGTCAGGTCCACAAGGTGATGCAGACTCGGATTAAGCAAGAGAGGAAGCTGGCAAAAAGAGTTGAGAAAATCATATCCCGGCTTCAAACTTAGTATTTGGGGTGTGACCCTGAATCTTCTTCGTGGTTTAAAAAGCTTTTCGAGCAAGATCTAGGGAAGACTTGTTCGAAAAGCCTTTTTAACCACGAAGATTTTCTATAGATAGAACTTCGTCCTATCTCGTTACCGGTATATCACCGGTGGAACCGTAATATACTCTGGATATCCCCCGGATCGCCCAGAGACCGGAACTGGAACGGAAGATTCCGATATCGTCAGTTAAGCTCCCGTCATAATCGGCCGGGATTGGTTGGTCGGCGCTGTTCCCAAAGTATCTCCGGGTCACACCTCTTATCGCCCAGAGACCGGAAGATGGCCGGAAGATGCCTACTCCCCAGGAACCCATACCGTCATAATCACCGGGTATGGTTACGTCCCCGGCACCACCGAAGTAAATCCGACTGATTCCTCTAAGAGCCCAGAGTCCGGAGCCGGCACGGAAGATCCCGATGTCCTTGCTCCCGTCTCCGGCATAGTAACCGGGAACCGGAGTGTCCCCGGATCTCCCGAAGTAATCCCTGGTCAGACCCCGGATTGCCCAGAGGCCGGCAGGTGACCTGAAGATACCAGTATCGCAGCTTCCATCTCCATCATAGTCACCGGAAACAGGAAGATCCCCGGAAGAGCCGAAGTAAACCCGGCTGATTTTCCGAAGAGCCCAGAGGCCGGAACCTTCCCGGAAGATCGCGATGTCGGCGGTTCCATCCCCGTCATAATCACCGGAGACCGGGCGATCGTTAAGGGTTCCGAAATAAGTCCGGGTCAAACCTCTAATCGCCCAGAGACCCGAGCTTCCCCGAAAGATGGCAATATCGGAAGTGCCGTCGCCGTCATAGTCCCCGGAGTCGATTATCACGAGCAACGGCGAAGGAGTCGGCTGGGGTGGAGCAAAATAACCGCAGGTGACCGCCTCGTAGTCGGTGCCGTGAGTGAGCAGGCGAGGTGTGCAGAGGTGCGCATTGGTTTTGTCGATCTCCCAGAGCCGGTCATTCTGCTCGATGATGGTCTTGTTCCCGGTCACCCCCCAGAGTTTCCCGTCGCATCCGAAGCTGAGACCTTCAAGGTCGTTGATTTGTTTCCCCTCGATCTCGCAGTAGGTATGGCCGATATCGGTGATTATTGATCCGTCGGAAGGGTCGTAGATAACCAGGTGATTGTGAGTGCCGCTGTTATTTATGCTGGCGTACATCTGGCCGTCGGAAGGGTCAAAGGCTATATCATCAACGTCCTTGAGAATATACTTCGCGGTAACGACCTCCTCCATAACGGCATAGTCGTCGCCGTTGAAAGCACCCGGAATATGCTGGCCGGTAGCGAGGTCAACCTGAATGAGGAGATCATTACTCCCGGGATCGCGAAACGTGACATAGAGAATTCCAGTATACGGGTGAAATGACATCCCGTCGATATCATAAAAGAGCTTGTAGCCATGGGCCCCATATCCGGCACCAATCGAATCAGCCGAGACAGGGCTGAAGAGTCCGGTTGCCTGGTCCAGGATTCCTAGCCGGTCATAGTTCACCGTATAGAGCAGACCTGACTCGTTATGGTAGGCGATCGTCTCAATCCCGCCCGTCCCGGTCGAAGTTCCGATATTGGTCTCGTTGGTATCGGGGTTAAAATCGTAGGGATCAACCAGAATGAGCAGATTATCATCGCCGCTTCCAAATCCTACCTGAGGGACAACATAACAACGGCAGGGCGGTGTGGATGTGGGTGTCGTGGAGGCGGTAGGAACAACCGAGGGAGTTGGGGACGAACTGGGCCGTGGCGTGGTCGTTGGTGCCACGGTTGGTGTCGGGGTAACCGATGCGGTCGGGGTCATTGAAGGCGTTAGGGTGACCGAGGGTGTCGGCGTGGGGGTGATCGAAGGCGTCGGTGTCGGACTCGGCTGGAGACAAACTTCGATCCGGGAACAGAACGATAGCATGACCAGGGATAGGTTGCCGGTCCTGATTCCCAGGTTGGCGTCAGTGGTGGCGTGCCGCATGTACCCGACGTGGGTTGTGGCGGACCAATCCGTTCCCAGCCCATATATGCCCCCCGCACCGATATCGGACTGAGCCGAAAGCAAACGATAAAGGGTGCTGCTTATCGATATCCCGTCGAGTGTGGCGTCATACATGGCATAGTTGAAGAGGCCCGTGCCGGATCCGGTCTGGATATTAAAGCTGGAAGCGATAAAGACATTGGTATCTCCTCCAATTACACCGTTCACTCCGGTCATGTCAAGCTCCAGCCGGCTTGGTTCGATATTGATCAAGCTGGTTGAATTTGTCCCGGTCCCGGTCGAAAAGTTGGCTTCCGCCGCAGGGATTACATATCCGCTGCCCGCGTCATCGACCAGGGCAATCCCTACCAGGGTGGCATTTAAGGTCTTGATCGGAAGCGCGGCGTTACTGGTGGCATGCCTCATGGTGATAGTATGAGTCCCGGGGGCAAGGAGGTCAGAGAGCCCGGTAAGAGAGATGGCGCCGATGTCATCATTACTGCTCAGGTAGCGCTCAACCTGCCGGCCGACGGTCTGGCCGTCAATCTGGAGATCCCAGATGCCGTAACGGTCGCCGGGCACCCCGGTGGGATCGGTACTTGTATTGAACGCGGCCGAGACGAAGATACGCCCGTAACATACCAGATCAACCGTTGTACTCAACCCGGCCACATCCTCCAGAATGGTGCTGGCAGTGTCGTAACCGGCCGCTCCGAGAGCGACAATCCCATGATCGTAGCTCGCGTTTCCGTCGCCGGTCACCAGCGGAAATACCACCAGATTGGCATTGCTTACCCGCATCCGGTCATTGGCATCACTGGTAGCCTGGCGGAGTCGAACAGTGTGTTCGCCGGCGGAAAGACCTTCAAATGTGGTAACGGCGGTAACCATACCAATGTCGGAGACAGCGCTTAAGTAACGCTGAAGCTGCTGACTGGCGGCACCAAAATCGACCTGGAGGTCGTAGGTGCCGGTCCGGGCACCGGAGCCAAGACGCTGCGGTTCACCCGCGATACCATCCACGTTAAAGGAAGCAAAGGCAGTTATCGCGCCACCGCCTAATGGGAGATTAACGGTGACCTCTAACCCGGTATCGGTCAGGGAGATAAAATCCGTCACCGCGCTTGTCAGGTTCGCCGCGACAGCGGCGAGGCAGTATTCGCTGGGTGTGGGCGTGGAGGAGGGCACCGGGGTTGGGGTTCTGGTCGCCGCCGGGGTGGGAGTAACCGATGGGGTCGGGGTGACCGATGGCGTCGGGGTGACCGATGGCGTCGGGGTCGGGGTCGGAGTGACCGATGGCGTCGGCGTCACGCTTGGAGTGGGTGTCACTGATGGTGTCGGGGTAACCGATGGGGTCGGGGTCGCGCTGGGTGTCGGCGTCGGGGTTACGGAAGGGGTCGGCGTCGGGGTGACCGATGGCGGAGGCGTGACGCTCGGAGTCGGAGTCGGGGTCATGCTTGGAGTGGGCGTCGGCGTAACAGAAGGTGTCGAGGTCGGGGTAACACTCGGCGTTGGTGTCGATGTCACACTCGGCGTTGGTGACGGCGTCACCGATGGGGTCGGGGTCGGGGTAACCGAGGGTGTCGGCGTAACGGAAGGTGTCGGGGTCGGGGTTACAGAAGGTGTCGGCGTCGGGGTTATTGGGGAGACTGTCGGTGACGGTGTAGGTGGCACCGATGGTGTTGGTATTACCGGCGACGGGGACGGAGTCGGTGTGATCGGGGTCGGGGTAACCGAGGGTGTCGGCGTAACGGAAGGTGTCGGGGTCGGGGTAACCGAGGGTGTCGGCGTAACGGAAGGTGTCGGGGTCGGGGTTACAGAAGGTGTCGGCGTCGGAGTGACGGATGGAGTCGGGGTCGGCGTGCGGGTCGGGGTCGGAGTCGGAGTCACGGAAGGTGTAGGCGTAACACTCGGTGTCGGCGGTGGTGTCACCGAAGGGGTCGGGGTCGGAGTAACCGATGGTGTCGGGGTCGGAGTAACCGAAGGTGTCGGCGTCAGAGAAGGCGTCGGGGTCACGGATGGTGTCGGTGTCACCGAAGGTGTCGGGGTCGGAGTAATCGATGGAGTCGGGGTCGGCGTGGACAGAGCACAGGTATCGGGCCGGTAGCACATCGAGAGCATAACCAGGGAGAGATTCCCGGTCCTGATCTCCAGCCCACTGTCACTGGTATCGTGGCGGACGTACCCAACATGGGTGTCAGCGGTCCAGTCTTCGCCCAGGCCATAGAGACCGGCCGATCCAATATTGGATGTCGGGGTGAGAAACCGGGCAATCTCACTGGTCACCGATGTGCCATCGATGGTGGCGTCATAGGACGCGTAGCGGATTAAGCCGGAACCGGAGCCGGTCAGGACGGAGAAACTGGAAGCGACAAAGACATCGCTGGTCCCGCCGAACAGACCGTTGACGCCGGTCAGATCGATCTCCGCCCGGCTGGGCTCGATATTCACCAGAGTGGTAGAATTGGTCCCGGTCGCGGCCGAGAAGGTAGCCTCCGCCGCCGGGATCACATAGCCGCTACCCATATCATCGACCAGGGCGATACCGAGGAGGGTGGCGTTGAAGGTCCTGATCGGAAGCTGGGCGCTGCTGGTGGCGTGCCGCAGGGTGATGGTGTGTGTACCGGGGGCCAGGATACCGGAAAGACCGGTCAGGGAGATAGCACCGATATCGTCGGCGCCGCTTATATGCCGCTCCGTCTGCTGCCCGACGGTAGCACCATCGACCTGGAGGTCCCAGGTCCCGTACCGGCTGCCGGATCCTCCGGCGGGATCGGTGGAGGTGTTGAAGGCGGCGGAGACGTATATCCGACCGTAACATTCCAGGTCAACCGTCGTGCCCAGTCCGGCCACATCCACCAGGCTGGTGCTGAATGTGTCGTCTCCGGTTGCTCCCAGAGTGTCAACACCGTGATCAAATGCGGCGCTGCCGTCGCCGGTTACCAGGGGAAACGCCACCAAGTCAGCGTTGGTGACCCGGACTGCCAGAGCCGCATCGCTGGTGGCATAGCGGAGGCGGATGGTGTGGTCGCCGGCGGAAAGTCCCTCGAAGATATTCACGGCGGTAACGATGCCCAGGTCGAGCGAGCTGCTGAGATAGCGGTTCAACTCCTGACTAGACGTACCGTAATCGATCTGGAGGCCATAGGTCCCCGTCCTCGCTCCGCCGGGGAGGCCATCACTGTCAAAGGACGAGAAGACAGCCACCGCCGTGTTGTCGGCCGGAACGGATACAGTAACCTCGAGCCCGGTATCGGTCAGGGAGGTGAAGGTGGTGGTGGCGCTTGATAGTGTATCTTCTATCCCGCCGAGACAGTACTCGCTCGGCGTCGGTGTGGTGCTCGGTGTCGGCGTCACAGAAGGAGTGGGTGTGGTACTTGGTGTCGGTGTGACTGAAGGAGTGGGTGTGGTACTTGGTGTCGGTGTGATCGAGGGTGTCGGTGTGGCTGAAGGCGTGGGTGTGGTACTTGGTGTCGGTGTGATCGAGGGTGTCGGTGTGGCTGAAGGCGTGGGTGTGGTACTTGGTGTCGGTGTGATCGAGGGTGTCGGTGTGACTGAAGGAGTAGGCGTCACGCTCGGAGTCGCGGTCGGACAGGGCGGTTGGCCCAGATTGGCGCAGGAACCGAGGAGAACGAGTGTCAGCTCATGAGTAGTGATACCCCGATTCGGGTTGTTGGTGGCGAAACGAATATAACCGGTATGGGTATCGGCCGAGAAATCCACACCCAGGCCGAATATGCCGCCGGCACCATGATCCCCGGTCTCCTCGAAAAAACGACTCACTGTCTCGGAAACGGGGGCCGTGTCTAATTTGAGATCGAAAAATCCATAACGGTCTCCAGGGCCGCCGGTATAGGTGCCGTGGGAACCAAAGTTGGAGGCGACGAAGATGTCGCTGTCGGTCTGCAGGTTCAGAGCCACCTCACTGGTCGTGATATTAACCAGGGTTGTCGAGGTAGTATCGTTGAATGTTGTGGATGCCGACAGGGCGGCAGGCAGTTCCAAACCGCCGGCATCGGAGGTGCTGAGGGCGATGCCGAGCAGTGTCGCGTTCAGTGTTCGGATGGGGTCGGCGCCGTCACTGGTCCGGTGCTGCACGGTGACGGTGTAGGTCCCCTCGCAGAGATTATCGGTAAGCCCCTGGAGCAGAACCGCCCCCAAGTCATTAGAGCCGCTCAGGCTGCGATGCTGTTCATCGACCCCGACTGTCGTGCCTTCAACCTGAAGGCGCCAGTAGGCGGACCGTTCTCCGGATCCGCCGGATGATTCTCCGTTCAGCGTGCAGGAGACCAGGATCTTGCCCGGGATGTCAAGCGTTACACTGCAGCTTAACCCATCCACATCTTCAAAAGAGGTGCTGCTGGTCGTGTCCCCCGTCGAGCCAAGAACGCTCGTCCCATAACTAAACGATGCCGATCCGTCCTCGATCGTCAGGTCGTAGGCGACCATATCGGCATTACGAGTGGCAATCTGGGGGTCGGTCGCCCCGTCGGACTTCTGCCGGAGGCGGATGGTGTGGTTGCCGGGACTGACATTCTCGAATATGTTGACGACCCCGGCAAGTCCCTGGTCCTCGGTTCCGCTGAGATATCTGCTCAGGGTCTGGCTTGACCAGGTGTTATCCATTCTCAGATCCCAGTAACCGTTCTGAGCCTCGGTGGAAGTTCCGGTATCGCACTCGAGGGAGGCGAAGACCGCGATCGCGGTGGTATCTGGGGCCCAGAGGGTCAGATCGAGGCCGGTATTGACGAAGGTAGTGGCACTGGTGGAACCGGTGGAGAGTGTTCCATGCTCCGTCCTCAGGCAGACGGTGCTCAATTCCGGCGTGGTGGTGGGAGCCGGGCTGGGAGTAACGGATGGGGTGGGATCAACCGGGGATGGAGAGGGGGTAGGCGTCGCGTCGATCTGAACGCAGGCTTCTATTGATTCATAATCCGACCCCTCGGTCAGGTGATCCACTTCCGTCACGTAACGGGTCGGGTCGCCGGAACCGTCGGTCTGGAAGAACCAGACCCGGTTGCGCTGGTCGCGATCGGAGGCATTCTGGCCGGTACTTCCCCAGAGAGTGTCATTGCAGTCAAATGAGAGCCCTTCCATGTCCTCCACGTCTTCCGAATCATCGCTCCGGCGAAGGCGCCCCACATCTGTGGTGACTCCGGTATCTTTATCGATGATGACCAGGCGGTCTTCGGTTCCGCTATTGTTATTGATGGCGTACATAACGCCGTCGGAGCGGATGGCAATATCATCGATGTCGTCCAGAGACGGCCCCTGGTTCTGAATTACGATGTAATCGGTATTCGCGCCCCAGGCAGATGCTACGTGGGCGCCGGTGGCGTAGTTGAGCTGGATGAGAAGGTCATCGCCTCCCCGGCGGACATTCCCGTACATGACCGCCGGGTCGATGGTCTCATCGAAGTCGACGCCATCGACGTCATCGAAGGTTATGGATCCGATCGCTCCGGTACCTGTCCCGTATGTGGAGGCAAGCCCGGAGGCGACGCCGCTGGTCTTGTTGACTATATAAAGGCGCGCTGCGGTGGAGCCGTACATGGTCTCGGTAGTGAAGCTACCGCCGGGATAGGTGGTCATCCCCTCCATGCTGGAGGTTCCGGTACCGGTCCCGATCGAGGACTCGATGCCGGTCGAAGTATCGAGTAAAGTGAGGAGATCGTTGCCGGGGGGGCCTCCGCCGGTGTCAGCGATAAGGTAAAAGTATTTGCTCTGGCCGAAGCTCATGGCCGGCAATAGGACTGTCATAACAATGAATATGACTAACCACCATCTGTTATCTCTCATTTTTTTCTCCCTTCTGTAGAAATATTCTTATTTTTGGTCATTTATTTATTAGTTCACGCCTTCGGCGCTAATTGGGTTTTGAAAGCAAATTCTTCTCCATCAATTTTTCCAGCATGAGCGGCAGGTCCTCTATCAGCGAACTCTTCGGAATATATGAAAAACCAAGGAGATGGGCTTCAACCCGGTATCGGTCGTCATCGTGGAGTGTAATAAGGATAACTCTTGTCCCGGGGAAACGCTCCTTCAGAACCTCGGCCATTTCTATCCCACCCATTCCGGGCAGACGGATATCGGCGATCATGAGATCGGGCGGTTCTTTCTCCACTTCCATCAGTGCTTTCTCCGCCGAATCCGCCTCAGCAATGACGCTGATAAAATCAAACTTGGCAAGCAATCCCCGGAGAAATTCGCGGAAGGCAGCGTTGTCATCGAGAATAATTGTATTGAGCATTTTTTTAGCCATGGAACCATTATCCCAGAACAGGGAAATTTGTAAATCCCCCCCAGGGGGGGATTTTTTAAAAAATATAAAAGATGGGAAATAATGGGGAGTGGAGGAAAAAAAGTTTAAAGTGCCTAAAGTTGTTCGCCTTCGCCTGGCATTTGAATGTTTCAAATTATCGTAGATTCGCGACGCCGTTTTCTTCGAGGCAGGAGTTAGCGATTTAAAGACGGGGGCCGAGGCGAAGGAAGGTTGACAGTTGTCAGTTGACGGTTGACAGAAAAACAATCAGTGTAAATCTGCGAAATCCGTGGACTGAAAAGGGGTCGAGGTAGGGGAAATTAGGGAAATGAATATTCAATATCCAACAAGGAATATCCAATGACCAAATTCGAGGGAAATCTGAACTTCGAACCAGCCGTCGCTAAAGCTATGGCGGGCAGGCCGTCGAACCACCCTTCGCTAAAGCTACGGCGGGCACAGCTTCCAACTTCGGCCATTTAAGACAGGACGATTGCAGACCCCGAATTTCATTCGGGGTCTGTAATGGTCCTGTCATAAAAAAGGGGGCGCTATTCCGGGACGGGTCCGAGGTTCTGGTGGTGGGCGAAGGCGATCAGCTCGGAATGTTTGTGGAGATGGAGCTTACGCATGAGGTTCTTCCGATGAGTCTTGACTGTCTCCGAACTTATGAAGAGCTTTTTCGCGATATCGCCCCGGGAGGCCCCGGTCGCGATCAGGCTCAACACCTGCCTCTCTCTGGCCGACAGATCTTCCAACCGGCTATTCACAATCTCCCGTCCGGGATCCATCAGCTCATCAGCCACGATCTCCCGGAGGTCCGGGCTGATGTAATGCTTACCATCCATCGCCATGCCTATGGCGTCCACCAATTCGTCCACCGCCTCGCTCTTCAGGAGATACCCCGAAACGCCCAGGCGAAGGGCGGAGACAACGTACTTCTTTTCCCGGTGGACGGAGAGGATGAGAATTTTGACCCGGGGAAGAAACTTTTTAATCTGAGATACGGCCTCCAGGCCATGCAATCCCGGCATTCCGATGTCCATGATGATCAGGTCCGGTCGGTGCCGACGCGCCTGCTCCACAGTTTCCAGGCCGTCACCTACCTCGGCAACGATAGTATGGTGGGTGTACTTTTTAATAACCATCGCCAGACCCGCCCGGACAACTTCGTGGTCGTCTGCCAGTATGATTGTTTTTATCATAACGCTACGCCGAAAAAATGGAGTTAGAACTTAGCGCCTGCAGCGCTAATGTTGAAAATTTATTACGTTAAAAATACTGGTTCTTAGTCATATTGTGTGGCTAGCAACATATATTATTTACCACGAAGAACACCCCGCAAAATGAACTTTGTTCATCGCCGGGCATGCTCCGATCACGAAGGAAAATAATGACATAGGTTAGAACCGATTCGGCAAATCAACCACGGTTTGATAGTTTTTGAGGTATTAGTTAATACAAGTATTTAAAGTACAAGCCACTATATTAAATGGGCAGTTGATCTGTCGATGTATACCGCATTGGTAAGGCTATTTTCTATTCACATCTCCTTCGTGATCTTCGTGTCCTTCGTGGTTTAACTTAGCCTTAGCAGTAGGATAACTGCATAAAACCGGGGATTATGAAGATTAATCCGAGGTTTTTTTTACTACCGGAAGAGGAAGTTTAGCTTCCAGGATAGTTCCTCCTCCAGACTTTGCTTCTATCCGCAGGACACCCCCCAGTGATTCCACCCGCTCTTTCATGCCCAGTATCCCCAGCCTCAAGGCTTTGGTCCCATTTTGATCAAACCCTATCCCGTCATCCAGGACACTGAGAATCGCTTTGCCGTCGGCCAGGGAAAGATTTACAGTCACACTGGTCGCCCCGGCATGCCTGATAATGTTCGTCAAAGCCTCCTGAGCCACCCGGTAGAGAGCTACCTCCTTACGGGGGTCAATCCTATCCGGAAACTTCGTCTTCTTGAAGATTATCTTAAGACCGCTCAACTCGGCCAGTGTGGAAATTTCGTTCTCAATGGCGGCACTCAGACCGAAATCATCCAGAATGTCCGGCCGGAGTCGTGCGGCGATGCGGCGAGCGTCTTCCTGTGCCTGGTCGAGCAGACCGTCCACATTGTTTAATCCTTTTACCACTGATTCATCCAGACCGGGATGATCCCGGGAGATCATCTTCAGGTGAAGCTTAACGGCGACCAGCAACTGCCCGATCTGATCGTGCATCTCCCGGGCTACCCTCTTCCTCTCCTCTTCCTGAAAGTTGATCAGAGACTCGGTCAATTTTTTTAACTGTTCGGCTTCTTTCGCTTTCTGCCGCTCGGTAATGTCGAGCCCATAGACGTTAAGATAGTCGGAACCTTTCACGGGAGCGAATGTCAGGAGCAGAAGACGATCTCCGCAGGTCATCTCCGCTTCCCGGTTGGCACCGGAACAGATCGTGTCAGTAGTCAATTGGTACCATTTTCCGGTCAGTCTCGCCCCGATCCGGCATCCCCATACCTTCAACAGGGGTGAACTGGACCGATTAGCGTATTGGATAGTTCCGTCTTTTACGATCCTCAACACAGGATAAGGATTTTCGCTCGGGAATTTTGACAGCAATTCGATCTTCTTTCTCACCCGTTCATGGTCTTCCGCGATCTGCAGGTTGTAGAGGGCGAAAGAAATGTCATGCGCGATCTCTTTATAGAGAGATTGCTCATCCTTATCATCTATTTGAATCTCCGGGGAGGTGGATACAGCCAATACACCATAAACTTCATTCCCGTATTTCAGGCGGACGCTCATCCCTTTCCTCCCCGCGTATCTATATGATAAGGGGCAGTCCGGGCAATCCTGATATGGATTCTGGATGGTTACCACTCCGGCCCGGGAAATGGCCTTCCTGAAACAGGTAGGGTAGGAACCACTTTGTAACTGTTCCACCATGGACAAGAATTCTCTCCCTAAACCGGCTTCAGCTGTCATCTGGGGCTGGCCGGAACCATCCAGCAGAACAATCCAGGCATTCTTATAGCCCCGGGTCTTGACCAGGGCTTTACAGATGTCTCTCAGCAGTTGAGCGCGGTCTTTTTCTTCGGTTAAGATCTGATTGACGCTGCGGAGGGAGTGCAGAACAATATTAAGATGCTTGGTCTTCTCTTCGATTCTCTTTCGTTCTGTAATATCCTGATGTACTGAGATCGAATGCAGTATCTTTCCATCGGTGTCTTTCAGCGCGCTCGTGTTGAGGAGAACGGTTCTTTTCGTTCCTTTCCTGGAGATGATAACCATCTCCTTGTTTTTGAGTTCCCCGGTTTTCTTCCATTCCGCGAGAAACTTTTTTATTTTGCTCTGGGACTCAGGGGCGTAAATTTTTTTCAGGGGCTGACCGATGAGATCCTTTTTCTTATAACCGAGTACTCGAAGGGCGCTCTTGTTCGCATCAAGGATTATGCCTTTGGGTGAAACTATGTAGCAGTATGATGACTCACGTTCGAAAAACAGCCGGAATCGCTCCTCGCTTTCGCGAAGAAACTCATTGGCCCGCTGACAATCGGCCTCGGCCTTTTTTAACTCGGTAACCCGGCGGCGAAGCCTCTTGATTTCGTTGGTAAGCGGTTCTTTTGCCTGGAGAGTGCTTTTCATTTTTTCTCACAGCGCCGTAATTTTTTCTAACCCAACTTGACTGCGGCCCGGATCGCTTTTTCTATCCGTTTATTATGCGCATTATACTGATATCGGGAAAGGAAGCCTCTGTTTTCCTAAAAAACAATTTTCTCATGAAATGGTGATTGATGTCAAGATTCCTCGGCGGATTTTCCTGCGGCCGGATATATTTCGGCAGCCACACCGATGAACCGGTCCCCGGAGATTATAACGGGAACGGGAGCAGGGAAGTGGGGATTTTACGTCCTTCATCCGGCTTATGGGTGACCCGGGGAGTCAGCCGGGTTTATTTCGGCTCTTCCGGTGACTTCAATATGCCCGGGGATTACGATGGTGACGGAACTGATGAGATCGGCATCTTCCGGTTTTCAACCGGCCTCTGGACAATCCGGAGCTTGAGCCGATTATATTTTGGAAATACCGGGGACATTCCTGTTACACGATGAATATAAATATATGGTTCTCAGTTATATTGTGCGGGTAGCAACATGTATTATTTACCACGAAGGACACGAAGATCACGAAGAAAAATAATGACATAGATTAGAACCGATTCGGTAAATCAACCACAGTTTGATTGTTTTTGAGGTATATGTTAACACAAGTGATTAAATTAAAGTACAAACCACTACATTAAATATACAGTTAATCGGTCGAACCATACCGTATAGATAGGGCTATTTTCTATTCACATCTCCTTCGTGATCTTCGTGTCCTTCGTGGTTTAAATTATCATTATAACCCACACAAAACGACGGAGAATAATTAAGCGTCCCCCGGCTTAATTATTTTTACTATCCTGATCCCGCCGCCGTCTGTCTTCATCTGCTGTCTTTCTCTCCGGCGAAGTATTATAAATACACACGCCATCGTCATCAACCCGAGGAGACCGGCGCCGGCGTTTGGATCGCCTTCCCAACTGGAGAAGAGCAGGTATCCCGCGCCGCCGCCTGCCAGGAGCCCGAGCAGAGGGACTCCGAATAGGAGGGTAGCGGCAACAAGGGGATCTCTTTCCGGGACCTCGATCAGCACCTCATCCCCCACCCGCGTGCCGGCAATATTCTCTATCTCAAGCCGCATATATTTCCCTCCCTTGCCGAGTGTGCATTTTCCACAAGTGCCGCAACCTTCCTTCAGGGGGAGAGAGATCTTCACCCGATCTCCTCTAATCTCAAGTATTTTACCGATCTCACGCAGGCGCTTATCTTTTAAATTCTCAGCCATTTTAAGTGGGTTATCCGGGCTAATTTAAACCACGAAGTACACGAAGATCACGAAGGAGATGGAAGTAGAAGATAGTTTTATCTATTCGGTATGCGTCAAAAGATCAACTGCCCATTTAATGTAGTGGATTGTAATGCAAACACTTGTATTAACTTATCCCTCAAAAACAATCAAACCGTGGTTGATTTTCCAAATAGGTTCTAATCTATGTTAGTATTTTCCTCCGTGTCCTTCGTGGTAAATAATATATGTTGCTACCCACACAATATGACTGAGAGCCAACTAACTCTTTGTTGCCACGCTGTTTCAGACGACCAGGATAACAAAAAATCCCAAATCCCATCTCTCCGACGAGACTCAAAGAACAGAGGAGGAGAGGTGGGATTTGGGAATATCTATACTATGGTATTAACTTTTTAGGTTACCAATGCGATATTACTGAGAATCCTCTTTGATCTCACCATCTCCTTGCAGTTCAGCTTTCCGGGCCAGGAGGTGTTTGATATAGACGGATGTATCGCCTCCCATCTTCAGACGGGAACGGGCCAACTTCTTCGTCACTTCCTCAAGCGTCATCAGGCGAACTTTCTTATTCGGTGTGGCTTCCGGCTCTTCTTCTTCCGGGGCGGCTTCTTCCACTTCCGGGGCGGCTTCTTCCACTGCCGGGGCGGCTTCTTCCACTGCCGGGGCTGCTTCTTCCACTGCCGGAGCTGCTTCTTCCGCTGCCGGAGCTGCTTCTTCCACTGCCGGAGCTGCTTCTTCCGCTGCCGGAGCTGCTTCTTCCGCTGCCGGGGCCGCTTCTTCCACTGCCGGAGCTGCTTCTTCTACTGCCGGAGCTGCTTCTTCCACTGCCGGAGCTGCTTCTTCCACTGCCGGAGCTGCTTCTTCCACTGCCGGGGCGGCTTCTTCCTCCTGAGCTATAGGGGCTTGATCAGTGGTCTCTTCCATCTCTTTCTTTTTTTCAGTCATAATTAGTTCTCCTTATATTTTTTCGTATATAAATATGATTAAAGCAGACTAGGTCCGGTTTTCAAAGCACTAATTATTATCTGAACGAAAACCCCAATTTTGGTAGCCGCAGGTTTTAACCTGCGTGAACCCAATTTACAATGTTTCTAACGGCAGTAAATCACGCACCTTAAAAGGTACGGCTACCACCAATACCCTTCAAAATCGGGGATTTCGTTCAGACACTAATTATTTTCGCGTCCGGCGCAATCTGATAATTGTATCTTTTTTAAAGTTCCGGTCGTCCTTCTCCGGGTAGTCGAGACTGTAATGAAGTCCCCGGCTCTCTTTACGCTTCTGAGCGGAACGGATAATCAGATCGGCAACCGTAGCCAGATTCCTCAATTCGATCAGGTCGGCGGTAATGATAAAGTCCCAGTAATACTGGTTGATCTCCTTGAGCAGATTCCGGATCCGTCGCCGGGCCCGTTCCAGTCGCTTGTCGGAACGGACAATTCCCACATAGTTCCACATCAGGCGCCGGAGTTCATCCCAGTTATGAGCTACCATCACCGCTTCATTAGGTTCACCCGCCTGTCCAATCTTCCAGGCCGGAATCTCCGGGTATCGGATCGTTTTTTTGAGTTCATCCCGGGCCAATTCCGCCGCACGATCGCTGAAGACCAGAGCCTCCAGGAGCGAGTTGCTGGCCAACCGGTTGGCGCCGTGAAGGCCGGTATTAGAGACCTCGCCAATCGCCAGGAGCCCGGAAATGCTGGTCCGTCCCCGTGTATCAATAAGCACACCACCGCAGGTATAATGGGCCGCCGGGACAACCGGGATGGGGGTTTTGGTCATATCAATACCAAATTTACGGCACTGCTTATATATATATGGGAACCGTTTCTTGATGAACGAACCGTCCTGGTGAGTGATATCCAGCAGGACATAATCATCCCCGCTCTTCTTCATCTCGGTATCGATCGCCCGGGCGGTGATATCACGTGGAGCCAGGCTCTTCATCGGGTGATAGCGGTGCATGAATGATTTCCCGGCCACGGTCTTGAGTAGGGCGCCTTCACCCCGCACCGCTTCCGAGATCAGAAATGACTTCGCTTCCGGGTGATAGAGACAGGTGGGGTGGAACTGCATGAACTCCATATTGGCAATCCTCGCGCCGGCCCGATAAGCCATGGCCACCCCGTCCCCGGCGGTAGTGTCGGGATTACTGGTATAGAGATAGACCTTGGCCGCGCCGCCGGCGGCCAGGATGGTGGTATGGGCCAGGAAGGTCTTGACCCGGCCGGTTCGGCTGTTTAAGACATACGCGCCATAACATCTCAGCTCTCCGGTATCCGGATCCAGGGCGGTGATGAGATTAACCGCGATATGGTATTCATAGATCTTGATCCGGTGATCACGGCGCACGGCTTCGACCAACCGCTCCTCTATCTCCGCCCCGGTCTGATCGGCGGCGTGGAGGACGCGCCGTTTGGAATGCCCTCCTTCTCTCCCCAGATCGTATTCTCTCCGATTTCCCCGGTTCCGGGTAAATTTCACCCCCAAATCGATCAGTTCGCGGATCCGATCGGGCGCGTTATTTACCACCATCTCCACCACATCTTCCCGGCAGAGTCCATCGCCGGCGACAAGGGTATCCCGGATATGGTATTTAAAGGAGTCCTTCCGGTCGGTGACCGCGGCAATGCCCCCCTGGGCATAGCGACTGCTGGACTCGGAAATATCCTGCTTGGTAACCAGCGCAATCGATCCGGCTCCGGCGGTCTTCAGGGAAAAACTCAAACCCGCCAGGCCGCTCCCGATAACCAGGAAATCGGTTGTTATTCGGTCTTTGTTCATTGTCTTTTGAAAGTTGAAATGGCCGCCGCCGGATAGGTAGCGGAGTCGGACCGGTCAGACCAGTCGGACTGGTCGGACAGTTTTCATCTTCCCGGCCCTGAATTTTTGTCCTTCAGTCATTTTTCTCTGCTATAGTACCACGGATTTATGCCTGGCCACGCAGCAATCCAGGTTGATGGCCACCGGGAGGCTGGCAATATGGCAGGGGTAGGTCAGGATATGGCAGTCAAGACAGGTGGTCCTCCCCCCCAGTCCTCCCGGACCTATACCGGTTCGATTTAATTCTTCAACTATGTTCTGCTCCATCTCCGCGTAGAACGGATCAGGATTACGACAACCTATCGGGAGGAGGATCGCCTCCTTGGCCAGGAGGGCGGAATATTCAAAGTTCCCCCCTATCCCCAGACCAACGATGATGGGGGGACAGGGATTAGCGCCGGCAGCAGTCACCCACTCAACCACAAACTCGGATATCTCTTTCGGTCCCTCAGCCGGGGTCATCATCCGGATCGTGGACATATTTTCACTCCCGGCGCCCTTGGGGGCCACGGTGATCTTCAATTTATCACCGGGAACAATCTCGGTGTGGATCACTGCCGGAGTATTGTCTCCGGTGTTTTTCCTCCGTAATGGATCGGCTACTATTGAAGAACGCAGAAACCCCTCGTGATAACCACGGCGCACTCCCTCGTCAACCGCCTCCCGGAGATCCCCGCCGGTGATTTGGCAGTCCTGACCCAGCTCCAGAAATATAACGGCGGTACCAGTATCCTGGCAGACCGGAGAATCCAATTCGGCGGCCAGGCGAGCGTTGGAGATCAGCTCTTCCAGGATAACCCGGCCATCCTCCGACTCTTCCGTCTCCCTGGCGGCAAGGAGTGCCGCCATCAGGTCCTCATTCGGGGAGCAGTTGGCTTCCCGACAGAGGCGGGCGACAGTATCTGTGATCGAACTGGTTGTTATTGTGCGCATATATCACCTGAAATAACGATTTAATTAACCACGAAGGACACGAAGATCACGAAGGTTTTAAAAATGAGCTAAAGCCTGATTGTCTCGTAATTATTCTTCGTGATCTTCGTGTCCTTCGTGGTTTTAATTAGCTTCATTTTGAGGGGATAATTCCCTCTCTCATTAAAAGCTGTGCCTCTTCCCTGGAACGCTTGATGATCTCTTCCGCGGTTTGGGAAAGTTCATCCCGGGAGAGGGGGGTGGCGGCCAGACCCTGCTCGATCGCCTTCATTCCGACCGCGACCGCGATCCGGGGATAGACCTCCCAATCGTCCATGGTGGGGATAAGGTACTCTTCGCTGATGCCGCGGTCCCGGGCGCAGGACGCCAGTTCCCGGGAGGCGGCGATGCACATCTCATCGGTGATGGCTGAGGCGCGGACATCCAGGGCGCCCCGGAAGATACCGGGAAAGCCCAGGGAGTTGTTGACCTGGTTGGGGAAATCGCTCCGCCCGGTCGCCACGATCCGGGCTCCCGCCTCTTTCGCTTCCCAGGGCCAAATCTCCGGAGTGGGGTTGGCGCAGAAAAAACAGATGGCGTCCGGGGCCATCCGGGAGATCCATTCCGGGGCGATGGTATCCGGCCCGGGGCGGGAGAGCGCGATCATGACATCAGCATTCCTGGCCGCTTCACCAATTCCTCCCGTTACCGCTGCCGGATTGGTCTTCCGGCACATCTCCCATTTTTGCGGATGGGTCTCCGCGAGTTCACCGCGGCCTTTATGTAGTGTATCTTTGCTGTCGCAGATGATGATCTTAGCCGGATCGGCGCCGAAGGTGATGATCAACCGGGCGATACAGAGATTGGCGGCACCGGCTCCGACCAGAACGATCTTCACATCTTCGATCTTCTTCTTTACAATCTCCAGCGCGTTAATCAAACCGGCCAGGGTAACCGCGGCGGTCCCCTGCTGATCATCGTGCCAGACCGGGATCCGGCACTCCCGCCGGAGCCGGTCCAGAATAGTAAAGCACTTCGGCTGAGCGATATCTTCCAGATTGATCCCGCCGAAAGAAGGCTGGAGGATCTTGACCGTCCGAATGATCTCTTCCGGATCTTTGGTATCCAGGCAGATCGGATAAGCATCCACTCCACCCAGATACTTGAAGAGAAGAGCCTTCCCCTCCATGGTGGGAAGGGCCGCTTCCGGGCCGATATCTCCCAATCCCAGGACCCGGGAGCCGTCGGTAATTACCGCGACCGCGTTCCATTTGTTGGTATAGCTATAGACTAATTCCGGATTTTTATTGATCGCGATACAGGGGGCCGCCACACCCGGGGTATACCAGATCGCGAAATCATCAGTTGAATTGATCCGGCATTTGGGAACCACCTCAATCTTCCCCCGGTAGAAGGGGTGAAGTCTCATCGCGTCCCGGGCCGGCTGTTCGGCTTTTTGCAGGAGTTCGGCTTTATTTGTTTTTGGCATTGGATTTTTCGGCGGACAAGTCGGACTGGTCGGACGAGTCGGACCGATTGCCACTTGACCCGGGCCTCAACTTTGGTACCGGCGCCATTTCTCTTCCAGACCGGGATCGGCGAGAGTCTCCAGCAGATAGTCAGTGATCTCTCGGGAGGTGGCTCCGCCGGGGCGGCCGGTGATTACGATTCTTTTCTCAAACTGGCCGCAGATATCCAGGGCCATCTCCAACCTCGCGGCCTGATCGGTGTAGCCGACCTGCTTTAGGAGCATCGCTCCGGCCCGGATCATGCTGAAGGGGTCGGCATATTTCGCTCGTCCTTCTTTCACCATCCGGGGGGCGCTCCCGTGGATAGCCTCAAACATCGCGTAACGCCGCCCGATATTGGCGCTCCCGGCTGTTCCGACACCCCCCTGAATCTGGGCCGCCTCATCGGTCAGGATATCGCCGTAGAGATTGGGGAGGACGAACACCTTAAATTGAGACCTCCGGTTCGGGTCAATAAGCTTCGCGGTCATGATATCGATATACCAGTCATCGGCCTCGATATCCGGATAATCTTTCGCGATCCGTGCGAAAGTATCCAGGAAGAGGCCGTCGGTAGTCTTGATAACATTGGCCTTGGTGACAGCGGTAACCCGGGAGATATTATTCTCGGCCGCATATTCAAATGCCATTTTAATTATCCGCTCCGCGCCGGGACGGGTGATAACCTTGAAATCAACGGTCAGATCGTCGGTGACCTTAAACCCTTCACTGCCCAGAACATAGGCCCCTTCGGTATTCTCCCGGAAGAAGGTCCAGTCAATATCGAGTTCGGGTATCCGGACCGGCCGGATATTGGCAAAGAGATCGAGTTCCTTGCGCATCGCGACATTGGCGCTCTCGATATTCGGCCAGGGGTCGCCTTTGCGGGGGGTAGTAGTCGGCCCCTTAAGGAGAATCGGACATTCTTTGATCTCCAGGAGAATATCATCGGGGATGGCTTTCCCTACCGCGGCCCGGTTCTCGATGGTGAGCCCCTCAATAAACTGGAAGATAATCTTACCCGATTCAAGTTCATCAGCCAAAATATGCCCTAAAACTCTCTGGGATTCCCGGGAGATATACGGGCCGATCCCATCTCCCCCGATGATCCCGATTCGGAGGGGACGGAGATTTTGAAAGTCAAGCCAATCCGGCGCGTCTTTCAGCCGTTCCACCCGTTCCAGCTGAGTCGTTAAAAGGTTTCCCAGATGTTTCTCTGCCGCTTCAATTGCTGTTGAATCAATTTTCATTCTGTTAAGTTCCTGTTTCTAAATTTATTAGTACGATGGTTTGACATTCCTCAAAAAAACATTTTGAAGAGCGAAGTGATTTACCACGAAGGGCACGAAGATCACGAAGAAAAATAAAGAAAACTATGTAATTTTTCCTGTTTTCTCAAATTCCTTCGTGAACTTCGTGTTCTTCGTGGTTAAAAAGGCTTTTCGAGCAGGGTCTAGCTTTATTTCAATCTATCGGTTTTATTCTTCAACACTTATTACTACCTGCGGTTCGTCCTCCAGTTTGGCCGCGTCTTCAAAACGAATATCACAGCCCAGGACACCGACTATCTCTTCCCGGTCATTCCTGATCGGGGCGGAGACAGTTATACAGAGTGCATCATCAAACCGCGAGATATAGAAGTCGGTTATGTATGATTGGCCATCCTTCATCGGGTTGACAAACCAGCTCCGGTCGGCGAAATCCTGATGAAGTTCAAACTCCCGGTCGTACTTGGCTTTGTCGTAAGTATGAACAACATTCTGGATTATCTTCTTACCGGCGGTATCGGTAACATAGAGATATTTAAGGAAGGGATCTTTCACAATATACTCTTCCAGAACCGGTAACTGGCGGGCCGGATCCATTGAGCATATCTCCGGATTGGCTACCATCTCGCAGGCCAGTCCCAGAGCGATCGAAGCAACCCGATCCTTGATTCTATCGAATTTGGACTTGAAGAGATGGGGGAGATGGAGCTTAACCTTGACCATCATCTCATCGGAAGATATCGATGTGGTCCGGCCGGACCGGTAGATATCGTCCACCCAGTCGCGGATATTGACCACGCCGGGATGATTCTTATTGAGATTATCCGTATCCAGGTCGGTCTGGGTCTGTATCCAGTAGAGGATCCCCGAGACTCCGGATTTATCGGTTACCGCGACCGAAGGGGGCCGTTTCAAGAGGGAACCGGTATCGAAGATATTATAGATCTCCTCGTTCTTGATCGCGCCGTCAGCATGAATTCCGGCCCGGGTGATATTAAAGTCCCGACCGACCAGGGGCATGTTATACGGGATCTTACAATCTAACTCCTCTTTAAAATACTCCGCCATCTCCGTAATGACCGAAAGGTCCATCCCGTTGGTGGATCCGGTAAGTTCGGCATAGGTAACACAGGCCGCCTCTATCGGCGTATTTCCGGTCCGCTCTCCGAAGCCCAGGACGGTAGCGTTGAGACCGCCGCAACCATAGATCCAGGCCGCGGCCGCGTTGGCGGTGGCCAGATAGAAGTCATTGTGACCGTGCCACTCCAGCCATTCCTTGGGGACGCCGGCTTCCCTGGTCATCGCCCGGACCAATTTAGGTACACTCCGGGGGAGCGCTGCATGACCCCAGGGCACTCCGTATCCCATCGTATCGCAGAGCCGGATTTTTATCGTGGTCTTGGATTCTTCCGCCAGTTCCATCAATTTTTGGGCAAAGGGGACGATAAAGCCGTAGATATCCGCCCGGGTGACATCCTCCAGGTGACAGCGCGGTATGACTCCGGCCGAAAGCGCCGCTTTCACCAGGCCCAGGTACTTATCCATTGCCTTCTCCCGGGTCGATTTCAGCTTGAGGAAGATATGGTAATCGGAGGCCGAGGTAAGAATTCCGGTCTCCTTCAACCCCATCTCTTTTACCAGCTGGAAGTCTTTCTCCACCGCCCGGATCCAGCCGGTAATCTCGGGAAACTGATAGCCTAATTCCAGACATTCTCGGACGGCTTCTTTATCTTTATCGGAATAAAGAAAGAATTCGCATTGCCGGATCACGCCGTTGGGGCCTCCCAGTTTATGGAGAAGGTCGTAAATAGCAACAATCTGTTTAACCGAGTAGGGAGGCCGGGCCTGCTGCCCGTCCCTGAAGGTAGTACAGGTAATTGTCATCTCTTCCGGAGGATCGAGCGGGATAGTGACCCCATCGAAAGCTATCCGGGGGACATCACTATAGGAGAAGAGCTCCCGAAAGAGATTCGGATCCTTAACATGATTGATATTCAGTTTCTGACCGGTCGGTTCCCTCCAGATATTGTCGGAGGGGTAGGTAAGTTTGAACGTGCTCATTTTTATTCCTTTTTTTAATTTTTTAGATATGATGATGATTATTATCCTTCATAGCTTATAGTTAATCGACAAGAAAAGAAAAGGAAAAAAATGAATAATAAAGTATACATAGCTAAAACACAGGATCCATACCAGGGAGCTTGCGAGGTTCTGGACGGGCTGGGATTCCGGGTTACCGGGCGGAAAGTCTTTATAAAACCAAACTTAACCGGGTGCCGGCCATCCGACGAAGGTATGGGTGTGGATACCGGTCTGGTACGGGCGGTCCTGGAACGGCTGGTGGACTGTCCGGTGATCACGATCGGTGAGTCGTGCAGCAAGACGGAACGGTCATTCGTGGAATTGGGGTACGAGGAGTTGAAGAAAGACTACCCACAGTTACAGCTCGTGGATATGCGGGAGTCGGAACATCTCTGGAAGCCGATTCCCCGGCCTTTCCATACGAAGGAGATGCCCTTTGCCGCGGAGTTCTTCGAACATGATTACCTGATCAATATCGCCAAACTCAAGACCCATTCCCTCGCCGGGGTCACCCTCTGCCTGAAGAATATCTTCGGTTTTGTCCCAACCAGAAAACAGAAGCTGATGTACCACCCATTTATCCGCAAGGCGGTCCTGGATATGAATCAGATTATCCGGAGCGACTTCTGTCTGGTGGACGGGGTCTGGGGTAATGAGTTCGATGAGATCCAGTCTACCCCGATCAATGCCGGAGTGGTACTGGGAGGGGAGAATATCCTGGCGGTGGACGCGGTGGCGGCGGCGGTGATGGGGATCGATACAAGTAAGATGAAGACCTACCAGATGGCCGGCGAGCTTTTCGGGGAGCCGGAGATCGAGGTCCTCGGACATTCCATCCATGAGGTCTGTGGGAAATTCCGGCAGGGGTGCTTACTTTCTACCCGGTTTCGCTATATTAAAGAAAGTACTCAGAGTCTCTTGTATCGGGCTGTATGCCGGCATTAAAATTATTTTAGATGAGGGGATATTATGAATCCTTGGGAAAAGTTAGAAAAGTCGGACAAGTCAGACGGGTCGGACAGGTCTGACGGGTCCCGTGCCTCGGGGCTCCTGCCGCCTCATGGCGGCTATCGTAGGCTAAGGAGCTTTCAGGCCTCGGAGCTGGTCTATGACGGAACTGTCATTTTTTGCGACCGATTTATCAATATCCGCTCCCGAACCCACGATCAGATGGTGCAGGCGGCCCGGAGCGGGAGGCAGAACATTGCCGAGGGGAGTGTGGCTTCCGGCACCTCGAAGAAGTTTGAGCTCAAATTGACCAATGTGGCCAAGGCCAGTCTGGAAGAACTTTTGCTTGACTATAAAGATTTTCTCCGGCAGCGGAGCTTACCGCTCTGGGAGAAGGATTCGCCGGAGGCCCTGGCGGTTCGGGGCAAATACCGGGCAGGGCAGTCGGACAAGTCGGACGGGGCCGATCCCTATGGCCTGGTGGCGGCTGGGGTGGCTGCCAATACGCTCATCTGCCTGATTAACCAGACGACTTATCTGCTCAAGCGCCAGATTCAGAAATTGGAGCGGGATTTTCTCGGAGAGGGCGGTTTTACTGAACGGCTCTATCGGAAGCGGAGTCAGGCGCGGCAAATGTCTGACAGGTCGGACAAGTCTGACTGGTCCGACAGTACGCCGCGGCCTGAGTGCCCTCGGTGCGGGAAGCCAATGGTGCGGCGGACCGCCCGGGTCGGCGCCAATGCCGGGCAATCATTCTGGGGATGCTCGGCTTACCCTGATTGCACCGGGACCCGCTCGATCGAGCAGCCCGGCCCAAGCACCGGCACCGGCACCTAGCACCGCACAGTCAGGCCAGCCAGGCTCCCGGTACCAAGCACGGCACCGTCAGACAAGTCCGACCTGTCCGACTTGTCCGACTACCTAGCCTTTGCCGCAGAAAACCGCCAGCCTCTCCAGATAATCCAACGACCCATCCCGGACCCAATTATCAAGAGTATCAGGATCCTTTAACTGCCTCCCCCGGTGCCGCGTGACCGCGATAAAGCTGGATCTAAAAGCAGAGAGCCCGGTCATATCCCCCCAGAGCCGCTCGCATTGCGCTACCGGTGCAATCTCGGATTGGCCCGACCCCCAGATGTATTCTACATCTTTCAGTGTGACATAGACCGGTATCTGCTCTTCAATCTTAAATAGCGCTTCTTTCACCCGGCGGGCGGAATCGGGATCTTCCCCGCATCGTTTTACATCTTCCCGGGTCAGCCAGAGAGAACTGAGGAACTCATCAATATTGATCCAGGTGGTAAGGGAGTTGTAGTAAGTAAAGAGAGCTTCGTCTTCAGGTCTCGGCAGTGCGCCCGCCTCCACAATCCGGAGCCGGCCGTCAACCCGGGCCAGAACTCCTCCCCGGTCTCCCCAGAGGAGAGGAAGAACCTCAAAACTGAGAGGGCTTCCCGCCCCGATATGCATTCCCAGGATAACCGGATCGAGATCGGCGCCCAGGGTGTCGGCATTGTGGACCAGGAGATAGGATAAGTTCGGATTATCCTTCAGCATCTTTCCGAGGGTCCCATTCAGGATGAGATTGGGGATCTCATACCAGTGTCCGGCGGGATAGAACCGCTTGATCGGAGTGTTCAGATTGAATTCTTCTCCCGGGCCTACTCTGGATATCCATTTGACCAGTCGATCAAGGCGGCGTCGGGCGATACGGCGGGCTGCCTGATCCCGTATCTCTCTCAATCGGAATTTCGCTGACTCCCGGAGATCTGCTTCAGCCGGATAAAGACGCTGGATAGTCGAAAGGGAAGGGGAGAGATAGATTTCTCCCGGAGAGCTGTAATATTCCCGCTCAACCAGGGTATCGCTGATAGACCGATGAGTAAGGAAACTGGTAGTAACAGCATGCTGGACCGGGTGGTCGAAATCACGGCTGGTCTTAGCGCTCTTGGCCAGATGGATCTCCAGAAATGAGCGATGGCACCCCTTGATCATGACAAAGGGGCTGAGCAGTTTTATTACCGCCTCTCCACCAGACCAACGGCTCCCCAGACCTGCCCCCAGGGTAACTACCGCAGCCTCGCCCCGACGGAGGACCTCCTCTCCCCGCACCCGAAAGCGCAGATAATCAGGATCTCCTCTGCCGGGAACAAGCTGGATATCAGAGGTCCCGGCATCCTTGATCGTCACCTCCCTCGGAAAGCGGTTCTCTCCAAGACCGATCATCCCCGCCTGATAGAGTTCCTTATTCCTACGGTGCAGGTCCGGATTGAAACCATACTCATTCAGTAATTCGGCAGTAGTAGGGAGGCCCATCACGGCAGCATCCGCTCCATTAACAACTGGGGACAAAACGGGACACGGGGCTATCGAATACCGGTGGCGAGCAAGGGTTGCTTCAGCAGCACGGGGGATCTGATACTTCCCCTCCGGATTATATGAGGGATCGGAGATAAAAAGCCGGTAATATTCTTCCGGGAGAAGGGCATCGCTGCCTATCCGGAGTTCGCCCCGGATCCCGTCATGGTTTATGGTAAAATCGAATACGACCGGATCCATCGCGAAAGGCAGCGCGTTTTCATATTTACTTTTTACCTCCTTCATCAGTCCTTCCAGGTCTTCCGAGAAGCGATTGTGAATAGCCGGGTTGACGATAAAAGCCATCCCGCCGCCGGCTTCCCCTCCCAGCATGAGAAAACCCCGGTAATCTTTCCCCCAGCGTTCTTGTATCCGGGAGATCAACTCCTCAGTATAGGCATCCGACGCCCAGGGGATGATCTTCTTGGTCCCCATCTCCCAGTCCCGGGTAGTGAACCGGCCCAGTTCATCCATATCACCATCATTGATGGCCCGGATAATCCCATCAAAGAAAACCGCAACCCGGAGCCGGGCATCCCATTCTTTTCTAAAACGGAGGAGGTATTTATCGGTGACGAGTTCCAACACCGGCCCCACATCACGGGAGAGACCGCCATGGACCAGCACAATAGCCCCTCGGAGGATATCATCAATCCCATCGGGGAGTTCTTCCCGGGGGAGGACCCGATAATCCGGAAGGAGCCGCCCCCGGCTGGTGCCATACTCGGGATCTCCTTGACCGGCCGGCACTCCGGTAATGATCTTGATCCCGGGCCAGAGACCTCCCGAATCCTGCCACCCGCCGCCCGACCCGCCCAGCCATTCTCCCAGGATGGCCCGGGAAGCCACGATCCTCCGCTCCTCATCGGTCAGAGTACCTTCCGGAGAGGTGATCTGGCCGGTCTGCCGCATCAGACGGGTAATAATAGCCGCCAGGAGATTGGTCGAGACGGCCATCCGGGAACCGGGGGGGAGATCGTGTACCTTGGTAACCAGCTCGATCCCGCGATCAGGGCCGACCAGGATCCGGAGGATCTCCCGAATTGCTACCGAATTCTTCTGAAACCCGGGGGGGACAATTCCCGCGGCGATGATACCGGCTTTGAGAAGCCCGAGACGGTCCTTCTCAAAGTCAAAGAGATCAGCGATGGAATATATGTTACGGGTACAGCCGAGATCGAGCGATACCAGCCGGATAACTGCCCGATCGATAACCCGGCTGTAACATTCAATCGGAGGGCGAGGCGCGGCTGTTCCCCGCCGGGCAATATCAACCGAGAAGTTGATCACCCGGGCGCCTTCTGGATAGTCCATCGCCAGAAAGAAGATATCAGACCAGCCGGAGTGGCAGGGATCGATCCGAACCGGAGAGCAATCGCAACCCAGAGGGTAGAGCCCGGTGCTTTCGTCCGGAGAGAGATATTTATCGGGGACCTTCAGAGGGTACTCATTAAGCGAGCTGAGTTGATAGATCCATTCATTACCGGGCGCGGAGCCGATTGATTCATGAACCTGTTCCATCAGATAACTGAAGGCCAGCCGGTAGTAAGCCTCGGCCGACGCGCTCAGAACAATATCCGTCGCGTCCTTCCTGATAGCGGGGCGCATCAGGCGGATGGCGGCCTCCCAATTCCCGCCCTGCATCTGCCTCACGGCGGCAGGTGGCATTAATCCCGGGCAGTCAGCAGTCCGGGAAGCCGGAACGTAGAACCGATAGATCGCGAAGAGAAAGAAGCAGACCCGGACCCTCTGATAGAGATTCCCGCATTCTCTCAGGAATGCTTCCAGTTCCCGGGCCAGATTGAGAAGAGACTGAGAAGACTCACCTTCAAGCAGTTCCTCCACCGACCGGTTCCTGATCTCCGGTATCTCACTGGTGATTGTTTCAATGATACGGTTCATATTTTTTACTCCGTAAGAAATATTGTATCGTTCTTTATAAAAATAGAACAAAATATTGAAATACGGCAATAGTACTATACAATATGAGATATACGGCAAGTTAATATTTTACCGAAAGGAGGGAATGATGCAGTTATTCGGATTGGTCTTAGCCCTTGTCTCGACAATGTTGTTTATTTTTCCGGCGATGGGAGGGGATGAGACGGTTACCCGCGAGGAGTTCGATCAGCTCAAAAACGAACTTAATAATCTGAAAGCTGAGATTGCTTCGGAAGAGGCGGAACTGAAAGAACTCTCTGCCGGTAAGCATTTATCCGAGGATCAGATTGTATTCGGAGAGTACTGGAAAGACGGACTCCACCATATCAGTAAAGACGGCAATTTTGACATGAGGGTAGGGGGACGGGTTCACGTTGACGGTTCATTCTTTAGCGTCGATGACGGATTAACAGAGGCGGCCGCCGCGATCCCCAATAATGACTCGATCAAGAGCGGATGGGAACTACGTCATCCGCGAATCTATCTCAAGGGAAGGATCTACAAGAGATTCCTCTATAAAGTCCAGTACACCTTCTCTGACAACACCATCGGCGATGCCTATGTCGGGGTGGTCAATCTCCCGGTGCTGGGAACAGTCATACTCGGCAAGGCCGCCCGGGATTTCGGATTGAACCCCGTTCCGAGCAGTAACTATACGCTCTTCATGGAATACGCCAATACAATCATCTTCGGGGCGGGTAAACAGGTGGGGCTGGCGGTTGGAGCGCCGGTTCTCTCCAATCGAGGTTCATGGGGGGCGCAGCTTTTCCAGTTTGTTGACGGCAACGGAGTTCGGACCGAGGACAACTATAATCTCAATCTCCGCTTAACCGGCCTCCCCTGGTACCGGGAGAAAGGGAGGGAGATGTTCCATCTGGGAGCAAGCTATAGTTTCCGCTCTTCAAAAGACGAATATCAACTCCATGCCAAGCCGGAGGATCATCTTGCTCCATATTTTGTTGATACCGGAGATATCGCTATTCAGGATGCCAACCACTTCTGCGGGGAGGCCGCCTGGGTCCAGGGGCCGTTCTCGCTGGAGAGCGAATTCTACACCGCTCTGGTTAATCGGGAAGATGATCTCTCCAATCTGTCTTTCTTTGGGTTTTATAGCCAGTGTTGCTTGATCCTGACCGGCGAATCGCGCGGTGCTCAATATGTTACCGGCTACGGCGCCTTCGACGGCCCCCTCCGACCGAACCATAATCTTGATTTCGAAGAAGGAACCTGGGGTGCCTGGGAGTTGGCCGCCCGGTACTCATATCTCCATCTTAACGACGATGATATCCGAGGAGGCATCCTGGGCGATCTGACAGTAGGTGTGAACTGGCAATTCAATCCCAATATAAGATGGATGCTAAACTATATTCATTCTCACCGAAATGGCGCCGGGGACGCGGATATTATTGCTACCCGGTTGGCTGTGAATATTTGAGGTAAAGCTCGATCTAAAAGCCTTTTAACCACGAAGGACACGAAGTGCACAAAGATTAATTGAGGAGAAATCAGGATCCAGCTCATTTTCCAAAAAAACCTTCGTGTTCTTCGTGAACTTCGTGGTAAATATAGATGGCGCTGGATCACATCACAAACAATAAATTTTTAAAGATGGTGTTATTACTATGAATCAAGAATTTACAAACCTTCATATTCTGGATCATCCCCTGATCCGGCAAAAACTCTACTTCCTGCGGGCTAAGGATACAGACAGCCTCTACTTTCGGACCCTGCTTAATGAGGTCGCGGCCATGATGGTCTATGAAGTAACCAGGAACCTCCCGGTAGAGGAGAGAGAAGTGGAGACACCGCTTGAAATTACAACCGGTTACGTATTGGCCCGCCCCATAACTCTGGTTCCGATTCTCAGGGCCGGATTGGGCATGTGCGAAGGCATCCTGGGCCTGATCCCAAGTGCCCGGGTCGGACACGTCGGACTCTATCGCGACCACGACACCTTAAAGCCGGTACAGTATTATCTGAAATTTCCCGCTGATATTGCTGATTCGGAGATTATCGTAATCGATCCGATGCTGGCGACCGGAGGAAGCGCCGTAGCGGCGATTGACCTGGTGAAGGAGCATGGAGGAGAGTCAATCAGCTTCGTCTGCCTGGTGGCAGCGCCGGAGGGAGTAATGGTCATGGAAGAACACCACCCTGAAGTCCCTATCTATACCGCCGCCCTTGACCGTCAGCTAAATGACCTGGCCTATATCCTTCCCGGACTCGGCGATGCCGGAGATCGGATCTACGGGACCATCTAGAAGTGCCTAAAGTTGAAAGTGCCTTAAGTGCCTAAAGTTAAAATACCCAACGGTGGCGGCGAGAGACCACAAGCACTTGGATATTGGATATTCCTTGTTGGCTGTTGGATATTGAAAAGACGGGAGGTGGAGAATGAATAAACGTATATCCCTGGTCTCAGTGGCAACAATTGTATTAATCTGCTTCATTGCTACAGCCGGATCTTCTCCCGCGGCCGCCCAGGATAATGATGACGCGGCGACTCTGAGAAGAGAGCTGGAAGAGCTCAAAAAAGAGCACTCGGCCCGGATTGAAAAACTGGAAGAACGGCTCCGGGAACTGGAGAGCGAGTCCGCGGCTATCGGTTCCGGAGAAGAGGAGGACCGGTCGATCGCGCTCGACGCCGTGAAGAAAGCCGAAAAAGATCGGGAAGCGACGGAGAAATCCGGTGATATTCATCACAAGGTTGTCTTCCCTCCCCCCGAAACCTATCCGCCCTATCTCACCCGGGGCTTTGAGTTCCACGGTTATCTCCGATCCGGGTATGGAATCAACGGCAACGGCGGCCGACAGGTATATTTCAAGGCTCCGGGCGCCGGAGCCAAGTATCGTCTGGGAAATGAGACCGAAACTTACGGAGAACTGGCCCTGATCAACAATTTTATCGCCAAGCCCGAAGACCCTTTCTGGAAAGTCCAGATCCGGGCTTCGGTCTGGTCACCGGAGGATAAGAACGATGATACGACCGACTCTGACGGACATTTCAAGCTGGGCCTGAGAGAGACCTTTATTGAAGCCGGTAATTTTGACTGGTCTCCCACTATGAAGTTCTGGGCCGGCAACCGGTTCTACCGCCGGCACGATATACATATCATAGATTTCTACTGGCTGGACATGAGCGGATACGGCGGCGGGGTGGAGGATATACCCCTTTTCGGGGATACCAAGCTGGCGATAGCCTACCTGGGAGGATCGATCGACGACTATGAATTTTCCGATGTGGGGCGAGTGGCGAAGAATACGGCTGATATCAGGCTCTATGATATCCCCCTCCCCCTCGGTACCGGAATGGTCTGTATCGCGCCGTCCACACTAAAAGGCGGAAATTATACCGAAGAGGGTGCTGAGCATAACTATCCCTCCGCTTCAGGATACGGCTTGACCTTCGCTCATAAGCATAACTTCTCTGATGGGGGATACAACCAGGTGAACGTCCAGTACGGCCATGGGACCGGTTCACAGTTTACTCCCACGGTTCAGGATCCCACACCCGGCCTTCGGGAGGCCTGGACCTTCCGGGCAGCCGAGACCCTGCTCATCAACTCCTGGGAATCTTTTGGGCTGATGGCCACGACTCTCTTCCAGATGGAGAGTAATGGCGCGGCGGAAGGTGATAAGATAACCTGGTACTCGATCGGCGCCCGACCAATCTATAATTTTACCGAGCATCTTGGTCTGGCTCTCGAAGCCGGTCTTGATTATGTTAAGAATGAGACACTGCCGGACGCGGAGGGCAATCCCGCCAAGGGGGTGTTAGGAAAGATTACTCTCGCCCCGGAACTGAGAATAAACGCCGAGTTTCTCGGGCGGCCGGTCCTGAGACTATATTTCA
>Ga0222696_1000149_pt1 | contig 51067 bp, 39 predicted proteins | sample AntAcemetage1400_FD_179817 | JGI IMG/M metagenome (GOLD analysis project Ga0222696, IMG submission 179817) | Saline water microbial communities from Ace Lake, Antarctica - #1400 | ecosystem: Environmental > Aquatic > Non-marine Saline and Alkaline > Saline | place: Antarctica: Ace Lake... | reverse complement strand
AGGTCGGGAGTTCGAATCTCCCCGCCCCGATTAAAAAATAGTTTTTGCGAAACCGCGTATTAGCGCGTCCCGAAAGCTTTCGGGAAGGTCGGGAGTTCGAATCTCCCCGCCCCGATTAAAAAATAGTTTTTGCGAAACCGCGTATTAGCGCGTCCCGAAAGCTTTCGGGAAGGTCGGGAGTTCGAATCTCCCCGCCCCGATTAAAAAATAGTTTTTGGGAAACCGCGTATTAGCGCATCCCGAAAGCTTTCGGGAAGGTCGAGAGTTCTGCGCCGGAGGCGCATCCGCCTCTGGCGGAGAATCTTGCCGCCCCGATTAAATATTCTAATAAAATATTTTTTCAGGTGAATATGTGAAAATATTTTATCTGTATATCCTACATAGCTGTAAAGATGGAACTTACTATATAGGTCATACGGGAGATTTGAGAAAGAGACTAAAATGGCACAATGCAGGATATTCATTATCAACAAAAGCTAAAAGGCCATGGAAGTTAGTTTATAAGGAGAGATACCAGACTAAGAGTGAAGCTCAAAAAAGAGAATATGAGCTAAAAAGAAAAAAGAGTAGAAAATATATTGAGTTTATTATTCGGTGCGCAGCACAGCTGGGTTAGCGCTTCCTGAAAGCTTTCGGTAAGGACCGGAGAATCTCCCCGCCCCGATTAATTTCAATACAATTGTGAAGTTAAGTTCTACAGATAATTTTTGTGGAGCAAAAATTATGAAGAAAATCAAAATAGGTTTAATCGGCTGGGGAACCGTTGGAACGGGATTAGTTAAACTTCTCCGGAGAAACTCCGGGCTCATCTCCCGACGGTTAGGCGCTCAGCTGGTAATCTCCCGGATTGCCGATCTTGATATCACGAGGGATCGGGGGATAAAAGTATCTCCCTCAATCCTTACCCGGAACCCATCCCTTATCCTGAATGATCCCGGGATTGATATAGTGATTGAACTCACCGGCGATCCCAACCTGTCGGGAGAATTTATTCTCCAGGCTCTCCGCGGAGGGAAGCAGGTAGTAACGGCCAACAAAGCGCTGCTGGCTGAATCCGGGAAGATATTATTCAAAGCAGCGGAAGAGAATAATCGGGGGATCTTCTTTGAAGCATCCGTAGGAGGGGGGATCCCGATTATAAAAGTCATCCGGGAAGGCCTGGCGGCCAATAAGATAACCTCTATCCTGGGGATTATTAATGGTACTACCAATTATATCCTCTCCCGAATGTCGGAGGATGGAATATCTCTTAAGGAGGCACTCAGCGAAGCGCAGAAGAGTGGCTACGCGGAGAAAGATCCGTCTCTGGACCTGGATGGTATTGATTCAGCGCATAAGCTGGTTCTTCTCTCTTCTCTTGCCTTCGGCGGCTGGGCAGACCTTGAGAAAATAAGTGTTGAGGGGATCAATAATATCTCCGCGGAAGATATTGTCTATACCAAGGGCTTGGGTTTCACGATTAAGCTCCTGGCTGTCGGAAAGCAGACAAGCGCCGGAGCTGATCTTCGTGTCCATCCCACTCTGATAAGCCACCAACATCTTCTCTCCTCGGTGAATGGAGTCTTTAACGCCATTTATGTAGAGGGACACTATAGCGATCAGCAGATATTTCAGGGGAAGGGAGCGGGAGAAGGCCCTACTGCCAGCGCGGTAGGGGCTGACCTGATAGAGGCAGGAAGAAATATCTTATCTGGAGATTTTATTGTACCAGGGAGGATATCGGTTGAAAATGATCTCAAATTGGCGCCAAAGGGCGGGATCGAATGCCGCCACTATATCCGTATTCCAGCAGTAGATCAGCCCGGAGTCCTGGCAAAGATAGCTAATATACTAGGCTCCGGTAATATTAGTATCGCGTCTGTTATTCAGAGTAGTCGGCGGAAAAGTGGTGTTGTCCCGGTAATCCTGATGACTCATAAAGCCGGGGAACTGTCCATGGCGAAGGCCCTCAAGCGAATCAGCCAATTATCAGAGGTCAAAAGCTCTCCTCTGCGGATACGAGTGGAAGATTAACTCTTGTTTTTTCTGCGGAAAAATAAGAGCTGGATAAAGTAGCGAACGAAGTGAGCTAATTTATGAAGTATGTAATTATATTGGGCGATGGGATGGCTGATTTTCCCCTGGAAGAGTTAAAGGGAAAGACCCCACTGGAAGCAGCCCGGACTCCTAACCTGGATCGACTGGCGATGGAAGGGGCGGGGGGGAGACTGAAGACGGTACCAGCCGGGATGAAGCCGGGGAGCGATGTCGCGAATCTCTCTATTCTGGGATATAATCCATCTATTGGTTATACCGGCCGAGGGCCACTGGAAGCCGCCAGTCTCGATATTTCGCTGGAGTATGATGACATTGCTTTCCGCTGCAATCTGGTTACGGTGGCCGACAGTACGATGGTTGATTACAGCGCTGGCCATATCTCATCCCGGGAGAGCGGAGTTCTAATAAATCTGCTGGAAGACCGGCTGGGAGGGAAGGGGATACGGTTTTATCCGGGGAAGAGCTACCGCCATATCCTGGTTGTGAAAGAACAGCTTCTGGAAGAAGGCCATGGTTCTCTTTATACTACACCGCCCCATGATATTACCGGCCGGATCTATCAGCCGTATCTCCCCCGTGGTCGAGGTGCACAATTTATAAATGATCTAATTACTCAATCACGGGTTTTTCTGGCTGACCAGGAAGTAAATGAGATCCGGATCGATCTGGGCGAGAACCCGGCCAATATGATCTGGCCCTGGGGAGAGGGGAAACGGCCTGAGATGGAAGCGTTTAGAGAAAAATTTGGAATTAAAGGGGCATTGATATCCGGGGTTGATCTGCTGCCAGGTATTGCCCGGGTTATCGGCCTTGATGTCATTGAAGTTCCGGGAGCTACCGGCTATTTTGATACCGATTATGAGGGAAAGGGTCGTGCTGCAATTTCCGGTCTGAAAGATCATGATTTGATCTATCTCCATGTTGAAGCTCCGGATGAGGCCGGACATGCCGGAAATATTACCGAGAAGTTGAAAGCGATTGAGCGGATAGATGAAGATATCGCGGCGCCTTTGATTGAGGCACGACAACAGTATCCTGGATTACGGATTGCTATTCTGCCCGATCATGCCACACCCATCCCGCTCCGAACACATAATTCAGATCCAATACCTTTTGTCATCTGGGGAAGCGGAATTGAAGCGGACCGGATGGAATCATACAGTGAAAAAGAAGCCCGGAATGGTCGTTACCGGACCAGGGCCGGCCATAAATTCATGTCGTTGTTGTTGAATAGAACATAGGACTCACTTCGTTCGGCCAACGTTCTTAAGTGCCTAAAGTGCGCTTCCTCCGTCGCTAAAGCCCCGAATCAAGTTCGGGATGCCCCGAAATAATCGGGATGCGAGCACAAGCACTATGGCGGATGAAAAAAGTTAAAACTTCGCCTCGCCAATGGAGCAGGGGACGAGAAAAAGGGATAAAGCCTTATAAAAATCAAATAATGTAATTTGATATAGTAAAAATTCTACAAACAGGCGCTCTAATTTGCAATTCTTTTCAGTAAGTTAGCGCCTCAGGCGATAACTTAGAATGAGAATAAAAGTCCAGAAATACGGTGGTACTTCAGTAGGAGATACAGAACGGATCAAGACCGTCGCCCGGCGAATATGTCGGACCAAGGAACCAGGAGTAGGGTTGGTAGTGGTGGTGTCTGCAATGGGGGGGACCACGGATAAGTTAATCAATCTGGCTCAGGATATCAATACGGAGCCATCCGAACGGGAGATGGACCAGCTGATCTCTACTGGAGAACAGATATCATCTGCTCTTCTGGCGATGGCGATCCACCATGATGGATTTGACGCTGTTTCACTTACCGGGATTCAGGTGGGGATATTAACTGACGATAGTCATACTAAGGCCCGGATCTTCAAGATAGCACCTGAGAAAATTTTTCAATCACTCAAAGAAGATAAGATTGTGGTGGTAGCCGGGTTTCAAGGTTATAATCTCCAGAACGATATTACCACTCTGGGAAGGGGGGGGTCGGACACCACCGCTGTTGCTCTGGCCGCCGTATTGGAAGCGGAGGTCTGTGAGATATTTACCGATGTTGACGGTATATATACCGCCGATCCCCGGATTGTTCCGACCGCCGTTAAACTTGATCAGATAAGCTATGATGAGATGCTGGAATTGGCCAGTCTGGGGGCTAAAGTTATTCAAAATCGGGCGGTGGAGTTCGCGAAGAAATTTAATGTGACCCTCCATGTCCGTTCCAGTTTTAATGAAGTTCAAGGAACATTTGTCAGCGAGGAGGCAGATACTATGTCCATGGAAAAGGTTGTTATCAGAGGAGTTACTTTCAATCAGGAAGAAGCTAAGTTAACGATAACCATGGTCCCGGATACCCCGGGAGTAGCCGCCCGGATTTTCAAGACTATCGCAGATGGAAATATTAATGTTGATATGATTATCCAAAATGTGAGTGCTGAAGGCTTTACCGATGTCTCTTTCACGGTGCCGCGGCCGGAACTGGCTAAAGCCCGGGGACTGGTGCAGGATATCTCACGGGAGATAGGAGCAGGAGATGTGACCGTGGAAGATGAGATTGCCAAAGTTTCCATTGTCGGTGTTGGAATGAAGAGCCACCCGGGAGTGGCGGCAACCATGTTTGAAGCCCTGGCGGAAGAAAAGATAAATATCATGATGATCAGCACCTCCGAGATCAAAATCTCCTGTGTAGTCCAATCCGATGACGGAGAACGCGCCGTCCGGGCGCTTCATAAGGCATTCGAATTAGACAAGGATGAGTAACTATCGTTGATACCCAAACCATGCCCAAAAATGATTTTCAAGAATTTTACCCGGAGCAACGAAGTGATTCACCACGAAGATCACGAAGAATAACTGAGAAAATAATCAAGAGTTAGCTTATAAAAATACCTTCGTGATCTTCGTGTCCTTCGTGGTTTTAATTCGTCTTATTTGGATTTTTCAGCCGGAGGCTGATCAGCCTTTGGCTGAGGTGCATCTAACTTATGATTTGGGATTTATATTTTAATAGTATGGTTTAACTCGGGATGACCAAATGAGTGCAAAGAAAAAAATACTCCTATATGACACAACGCTGAGAGATGGTTCCCAGGCGGAAGGAGTCAGCTTCTCACTGCCGGATAAGCTGCGTATTGCCGAACAGCTCGATCAACTCGGGATTCAGTATATCGAAGGAGGGTGGCCCGGATCTAACCCCAAGGATATGGCCTTCTTCAATGAGATTCGTCATCGGCGGCTGAAACAATCCCGGATTGTCGCCTTCGGCAGTACTCGAAGGGCCCGGAGGAGGGTGGAGAATGATGAGAATGTGATATCCCTGCTGGCAGCCGATACACCGGCAATTGCCATCTTCGGCAAGAGCTGGCTGCTTCATGTCAACGATGTCCTCAGGGTATCACCGGATACCAATCTGACCATGATCAGAGAGACCGTGGGATATCTTAAGGGAAAAGGCAAGGAGATGATATATGACGCGGAGCATTTTTTCGATGCCTATAAGGATGATCACCGCTATGCTCTGGCGACTCTGCGGGCCGCGGTGGATGGAGGAGCGGATTTCTTGGCTCTCTGCGATACCAACGGCGGGTGCCTCCCGGAAGAGATTACCGCCATTACCGAAGAAGTCAGAAGGTGTTTCTCCGTTCCTCTGGGAATTCATGCTCATAATGACGGGGGGTTAGCCGTAGCCAATTCCCTGGCGGCGGTACGATCAGGCGCGATAATGGTCCAGGGAACAATCAATGGTTATGGTGAACGGACCGGGAACGCGAACCTTTGCACAATCATCCCCAATCTGGTTCTCAAGATGAAGATTCCCTGCATGGCGCTAAATCGGCTTAAGAAGATGGAACAGATCTCACGTTTTATCGATGAGATGGCCAATATCACCCCGAATCCCCGGGCGCCTTTTGTTGGATCAAGCTCATTTGCCCATAAAGGTGGAATGCACGTTGACGCGGTCCGGAAAAATCCCCGGAGTTTTGAACATATCGATCCGACCCTTGTAGGAACTCACCGACGAATTCTGGTATCGGAGCTCTCCGGGAAGAGTAATGTGATCCTGAAGGCAATTGAATTCGGGCTGGATCTAGGCAAGGAAACCCCGGAGACCAAAAATATCCTGGATGAATTGAAGCGATTAGGTGAAGAGGGGTATGAATTTGAGGGGGCTGACGCGTCATTCAAGATTTTAATTCAAAAGGCTACCGGAAAACACAAGAACTTTTTTGAACTGGAAGGGTTCCGGGTTATTGTGGAAAAGCGCAAAAATGATCCCCCTGTCGCGGAGGCTACGATTAAGATTAAGGTGGGAGGGGTAAGTGAACTCTCCGCCGGAGAAGGAGAGGGCCCGGTAAACGCGCTCGATAATGCTCTGCGGAAGGTGCTCCTCCGGTTCTATCCCCAGATAAAAGATATACACCTGGCCGACTTTAAAGTCCGGGCTCTGGATGCTGCGGCTGGGACCGCGGCCAAGGTTCGGGTATTGATACAAACCCGGGACGGAGATGACATCTGGGGAACGGTGGGAGTCTCCGAGAATATTATTGAAGCCAGCTGGCAAGCGCTGGTTGATAGTGTAGACTATAAACTTCTGAAAGATTAATAAGCCGGTAATCGGTAACCGGTGACCAGTAATCGGTCAGCCCTGGAAAACCGAGGCACAATACTGATTACTGATCACCGATTACTGATTACCATTCTTTGTAACCAATTCCAACAACCCGTCCGTTTTATGAAAGAAATTAAGGCAGAGGAAAAACAGAATAATTCAGCCTGGCCTCCCCGTTACGATCCCAAAATAGTGGAGAATTCGATCTGGGACCTCTGGGAGGAGAATAATTGTTTTACCGCCGACTCATCCGGAGCCGACCCCTATGTTATCGTAATTCCTCCTCCCAATGTTACCGGTATCCTGACTATGGGGCATGTCCTCAATAATACCCTCCAGGATATTCTCATCCGCTGGCAGCGGATGCAAGGCCGGGAGGCGCTCTGGCTCCCCGGTACCGATCATGCCGGCATTGCCACTCAGAATGTGGTAGAGAAGAAATTGGCTGGGGATGGGATCAGCCGCCATGACCTGGGAAGGGAAGAGTTTGTCCGGAAGGTCTGGGACTGGAAAGATAAATATGGCGGGACGATAATCACTCAGCTAAAAAAACTCGGCTGCTCCTGTGACTGGACCAGAGAGAGATTTACACTCGACTCCGGTCTTTCCCGGGCCGTTCAAAAAGTCTTTATCAGCCTCTACCGGAAAGGGCTCATCTATAGGGGGACTTACCTGGTCAACTGGTGTCCCCGCTGCCATACCGCACTCTCCGATGAGGAGGTTGAACATGACGAGAAAGATGGGTCACTCTGGTATATCAGGTATCCGATAAAAGATTCCGATCGCTTTGTAACGGTCGCCACCACCAGGCCTGAGACTATGCTGGGAGATACCGCTGTCGCGGTTAATCCCGATGACGAACGCTATCAAGACCTGATCGGGCAGACAATCATTCTGCCATTTGTCGAACGGGAGATTCCGGTAATCAGTGATAAGTTCGTCGATCCCACTTTCGGGACCGGCGCGGTCAAGGTCACTCCAGCCCATGATCCTAATGACTTCCTGATCGGGGAGAGGCACGATCTCCCCCGAATAGTCGTTATGGATACTTCGGCCCGAATGAATGAGAATGCCGGACCGGAATTTGTTGGGTTGGACCGGTTTGACTGCCGCGAAAAACTTATTTCTCTGTTGAAAGACCACGATCTTCTGGAGAAGGTTGAAGAACATACTCACGCGGTGGGAGAGTGCTATCGCTGCCGGACAATAATAGAACCTTACCATTCCGTCCAGTGGTTCGTCAGCATGAAGCCCCTGGCCGAACCCGCTCTCCGGGCGGTTCAGGAGGGAAAGATATCGTTTTATCCGGAACGCTGGAATAAAGTCTATCAGCACTGGATGGAAAATATCCGGGATTGGTGTATCAGCCGGCAGCTCTGGTGGGGACACCGGATACCGGCCTGGTATCGGGGAGACGAGATCTATGTTGGGGAAGAGCGGCCTTCCGGCGAAGGATGGGAACAGGATGAAGACGTGCTCGATACCTGGTTCTCTTCCTGGCTCTGGCCATTCTCTACCCTGGGTTGGCCCGAGAAGACAGACGATCTCCGGGCTTTCTATCCAACCTCCGACCTGGTCACCGGTCCGGATATTATCTTCTTCTGGGTAGCCCGGATGATCATGGCGGGGTTGGAGTTTATGGATGATATCCCCTTCAGCAAGGTTTACTTCACGGGGATTATCCGGGATATGAAAGGCAGGAAGATGAGTAAGTCCCTGGGCAACTCACCCGACCCTCTGGATGTAATTGAAGAATACGGAGCTGACGCTCTTCGCTTTACCATTGCCCGGTTTTCTCCCATCGGTCAGGATGTCCATTATTCCAATTCGATGTGTGAACTGGGAAGGAATTTTGCCAATAAGATCTGGAATGCCTCCCGTTTCGTGGCGACTCAACTGGAAGGGGGTGAGACCACGGACCCGCGCGGCGCACCAAAACTTCTTTCTCTGGATGACCGCTATATCCTTGATCAGATGGAAGAGACCATAGAAGAATGCCAAAAGTCTCTCAAGCGCTTTCATTTTAATGATGCCGCCCTCAGCATCTATGACTTTTTCTGGCATCATTTCTGTGATCGATATCTGGAGAGCGCGAAGTACTACCTTCGAGCTGATAGCGCAGAGAGAAAATCCGTAGTACGAGGTGTTCTTCTGGAAGTTTTAACTTCCACACTTAAACTCCTCCATCCATTTATGCCGTTTATAACGGAAGAGATCTGGAAACAGTTAGGGCAAAATTCGCTGCTTATCCTGGGTCCCTGGCCTCAACCGGAGAGAGATCTGATCTTCCCGGAGATCAGGGAGATCTCCGAGCTTAAGTACGCCTTAATCAGCGCCGCCCGTAATCTACGCAAGGAATATGAACTGCCGGTTACCCAGAAGGTAATATTTATTGTCAAGCCGGGAGATGAGATGGATGCGAAAGCATTATCCGTAGAGGTTGAGAGTATGGGTGCTCTGCTGAGAAACTCTGTCATCAAAGTTGATGGAAGTTATCAGCTGGAAAAAACCGTTCCATCATCATTGGTCTCTTCCTGTGAAATCTATATGCCCCTGGAGGGGATTATAGATCCGGAGGTCGAGCGGGCACGCTTTGAGAAGAAGCTGGCAAAAGCCGCCGGGGCGTTGAAGGGAGTGCGGGCACGCCTTCAAAATCCCGATTTTCTCTCCAAGGCGCCTCCGGCGGTACAGGAGAAGAACAGATCACAGCTTGATGAACTAACCCGGGAAATATCAACCCTGAAAAAGATACTATCCAATCTTATTTTTGCTACCCCGATGAATCGGGGGGGACCGCAAAAATAAGGGTTTGCAAGCATTGAACAAACATCTCAGATATGCTATATATTAGTTTGTTCTTCAAAACATAAAACTATCAGATAGACAATATTTCATAGGAATCAGATAAACCAATCCCTATTCCCCAATCCCTAATCCCCAAATTATATGGACTTTTCAGTATTTCATAATCTGGTACAGCAAGCATTATCTGAAGATGTTGGCGCGGGAGATATTACTACCAACGCTCTAATCCCGAAGGAAGAAAGAGCCCGGGCCGTTATAGTAGCTCGCCAGAGACTGGCGGTAGCAGGCCTTCCTCTGGCGGAGATGGTTTTTACCGCTCTGGATCCAGAGATAGACTGCCATATCGAAGTAGATGAAGGTGATATGGTGGAGGAAGGGACGATATTAATTCGGGTTGAGGGCCGGGCCCGGACAATTTTGACCGGAGAGAGAACCGCGCTGAATTTTATTCAGCATCTCTGCGGGATCGCTACTCATACCGCCCGATTCATTGATAAAGTGAAGAATGGCAAAACGATTATTCTGGATACCCGGAAGACAATCCCCGGCTTTAGAAAACTACAGAAATACGCCGTTCTGATGGGGGGAGGGGAGAATCATCGTTTCGGACTTTATGATTCCATCCTCATAAAGGACAACCACCTGACTTTGGTCGCGGGGAAAGGTCCCGGCAAGATTAAACGGGCGATTATGATGAGCCGTAATGCGTTCCCCCAGAAACCGGTTGAGATTGAAGTGGAGTCGATAGATGAGTTGTCTGAAGCACTAGAAGCAGGCGCGGAGACAATCCTTCTGGATAATTTTTCTCCGGAAGAATTGGCTCAAGCCGTTAGGCTGGGTGGGGAGCGGACCCGACTGGAAGCTTCCGGCGGGATCAATCTGGAGACAATAGCGGCGATGGCCTCCACGGGAATAGAGACAATCTCGTTGGGTTGCCTGACCCACTCCGCTCCCGCCGCCGATATCGCGCTGGATCTTGAATGTTCCGAGATATAGTGCTAAATTTACCGCTTTGGAATTTTAATAAAACAAAATTGATGATCGGGAATAGGTTGACCATTCTCTATTCTCCATTCCCTATTCCCTAAATTAGCGCCGCAGGCGCTAACTTATTTATAATGAAGAATATCCTGGTACTCGATGACAATGAAGACATCCGCCGTTTGATCAATGTGATGTTGTCGGTTGAGGGATATAATGTTCTGGATGCGGCTGAAACGGACGTGGCTCTGTCCATCATTCGCGATAGTCATATCGATCTGATAATCACCGATCTGATCATGCCGGATAAGGACGGACTCGAGGTGATTATGGAACTCCGCCGTGATTTCCCGGAGATCAAGATAATCGCGATCTCCGCCGGAGGAAGAATCGGACCTTCAACTTATCTCGATATGGCCAATAAACTGGGGGCCGACCGGGTCTTCAATAAACCCTTCAACCATCAAGATATTGTCCAGGCGGTTAAAGAACTTATCTGAAACCTCCGGGAGCGGGCATTGTAGCCGCGGTCGTTGACCGCGGGATCCAGGGTTGAGCCCCCCGATTTTAGTTCCACCACCCTTGAATAAATAGGTTGTATAATTATTCCGGCGGAGAGAACTAAAGATTAACCGCGAACACGAAAAAATCTGAAGACAACATAATGCCGGAGAAAAAATTACTTACTCTGGATCTGGGGAATACCGCCTTAACCGCCGGCATCTGGGAAGGCGCGTCTCTGACGGAAGACTGGTCGTCCGCCTTTGATCCCGAATCATTTTCGGCCCGGCTAACCACCCTCCGGGAACGGGGCCGGGTGGATACGGCCATCCTCTCTTCCGTGGTTCCCTCTCAGACCGATGCGATTCTTTCCATCTGTCGAAAAGTGCTGGGGCTTGACTGCCTGGTTCTGAATGCCCGGACCCCCACCGGTCTGAAAATTCTTTATAGTCAACCGGAGCAGGTGGGAGGCGATCGAATCGCCAATGCGGTTGGAGCCTATCACATTTACGGCGGGCCGGTTATCGTGGTTGATTTTGGAACCGCGATTACTTTTGATGTTGTCTCTAAGGATTTCGAATACCTGGGCGGAGTGATCGCTCCCGGTCTCAAGATATCAACCCAGGCTTTATTCAGCAAGGCAGCACTTCTTCCGGAAGTGAAGATATCGATCCCCGAAACAGTTCTGGGTCGTGATACCGTGGCCTCGATCCGCTCGGGGGTCTTCTGGGGAACCCTGGGGCTGGTCGAGAGGATAATCCGGGAACTAAAAAAAGAATTACACTGGAGCAATGAGACCAAACTGGTAGCTACCGGCGGGAACTCTTCATTAATCTTATCCCGCTCCACCTTGATCAAAAATATCGATCCATTCTTAACTCTCCGTGGATTATATCTAATCGCTGAAAAAATATCGCCACCAAGGCACGAAGACACTAAGGAAATTAAGAGGATATAAAAAGGGTGAATAAGTTCAGAAGCTGCCCGGAAAAATCGAGTTTGTTGGATTTCAATGGTAGCCGCACCTTTTAAGGTGCGCTGGCGTCAGATTTCCAATGTTTATATTGTTTCAAACAAATTATTATAGTCGTTGTTCAAAACATAAAAGCAGTGGCGCAGTCGCTTATTTTACTCTTCTTTGTGTCCTAGTGTCTTTTTGGCAATAATATTATGAAGATTGGAGTAGCGCTAAGCGGCGGAAAAGACAGTAGTTTGGTAGCAGCCCTCCTGGCCCGGGACGGGCACCAAGTTGAGGGGTATCACCTTCTTCTCTGTCCGGACGAATACGCCAGTAGCCCTATCGAAGATCAACTGACAACCATCCGGCAATTATGTGATCTGCTGGATATCAGGTTAAATGTGATAGATGCCCGGGACGATTTTCGGCGTGAGATTATGGATGCCCTAGTATCTTCCTATCGGGCTGGAAAAACCCCTAATCCCTGCGTATTATGCAACCGCCTCTTTAAATTCGGAGTTCTTCTTGATACCGCACGCGGAGACGGGTGTGATCTTGTGGCCAGCGGTCACTATGCCAGGGTAATTCGGAATAAACATCTCTTGCTCAAGAGACCGATCGATCCCGGCAGAGATGAGTCGTATTTCCTCTTTGAGCTGACCCCCGAACAACTTAGTTTTCTCAGTTTTCCGCTGGGAGAACTCATGCTCGATCAGATTAGAACTCTGCCGAAAAAGTTACTGCCGGGATTTGAGCCTCAACCAATAAGCCAGGAAGCCTGCTTTCTCTCCCGTTCCGGTTTGAAGCGATTCCTAAAAGATAGATTGGTTCAACCGGATTCCCCCGGAGATATCGTGGATCTTAACGGAGATAAATTAGGAGAACACCCGGGATATCAATATTATACCGTGGGCCAGCGAAAAGGATTGAGTTCCGCCTCCGGGAAAAAAGGTCCGATCTATGTCCTCCGGATCAAACCGGAGACAAATGAAGTGGTAGTAGGAGATAAAGACGACCTGGTATCAAACCGATTATTGGCGGTCAGGCCAAACTGGCTCTCCATCTCCCCCCCGGATAAACCAATTCAGGTAAAAGCCAAGGTTCGTTATACCCATCCCGAAGCTGATGCCCTGGTAACTCCTCTCCCGGATAATAAAGTTCAGGTAGAATTTACCAGCCAACAGGAAACTATTACCCCTGGTCAGGCAATAGTATTTTACCGGGATGACGTACTGCTTGGAGGAGCCTGGATCGATGAGGTCTTGTAATACACAGATCCACAGAAATTAAAAAAAGAAAGTAATCAGTAAACGGTGATCGGTAATCAGTTGCCGGACCTGGCGCACTGATTACCGATCACCGTTTACTGATTACTTTTTCTGTCGTTAAAAGTTGAGTGTTGCCCCGATAAAATCGGGATGCGAGCAAATGTTCAACATTTAATTACGGATACCGCTGCCGCCACGGCTGCCCTCCCTCATACCTCCTCCAGTGACCGTCATTCCATCTATTGTTTCTCCAGCAGGGATTGTTCCAGATATAACCGTCCCGTCTCCCCGACCGCCAGAACCCCTCCACCCAGATTACTCCATTATAGTAACCGGGAGCCCAGACCTGATTGGAGTGGGAGTTGGAGTTTGAACCTGGTACCGGATTCCAATGTCCCGGAATCCAATTGCTGTGATCATCATCTCTGCCCTCCACCCAGTAAAAGCCCATCTTAAATGGAGGACGCCAGTATCCCGGGATAGCCGTCCCGTTCGACAAAGGGTGAGGTTCCACCCAGACATCTCCCGGATTCTGCTGGGCCGGGATAGGTATTGCTCCAAAAAATATAAAAATAATTACACCACAGATGAAGATAATAACACTCTTCATGATTTATCTCCTTTATGGGATTTACTTTTTTTATTTTTGGAAAAAATAAAAAAAGTAGAATAAAATACTACTTTCTCCGACTATTAATAATGTAGCATATATTATTAAATTTGGGGAGGAGAACTCGATGCAATTGTTACTTCAGAAAATAGGAAATATCTTTAATAAAAAGAACTGGACACTGGCGGTTACTGAATCCTGCACTGGCGGGCTGTTAAGCGATATAATTACTGATCTCCCCGGAAGTTCGAAGTTTTTTCTCGGAGGCGTGATTGCTTATTCAAACCAGGTTAAATTAGATCTGCTCAAGGTATCATCCGAGATGCTCAGGACAAACGGAGCAGTCAGTCCTGAGGTGGCTTTGTTGATGAGCCTCGGCATCAGAAATCTTCTGAACAGTTCGGTGGGAGTAGCAATTACAGGAATTGCCGGTCCGGATGGAGGAAGCGAGGAGAAACCGGTTGGTCTGGTATATATAGCTGTTACTACACCATACGTAGAAGTGAAGGAGCGCTTTGACTTTTCTGGAACTCGGCGCGAGATAAAAATCCAAGCAGCTAAAACGGCATTGGAACTGATAATTCAAGCGCTTAAATAGTTCTGAGTATTCTACCCCAATTAATACTTCGGGAGCGTGCAAGAAAACAAGGGTCTATATAAAAATTATAGCACATAAAAAGGAATTTAAGACTGACAATGGACATAAAAGAGGCCAAGGTTGGGGCCAATCCTATTCAATCACATTCAATTCTTCTGTTAATTTAGATGGCCAAGGCGGGGGAAATAATCGTTCTGACAAAAGTCGTGGAGCTAAATAGTGAAAATACGAGTATTTATAGCTGTCAGTCTTCCCGGAGAATTAAAAGCGGAAATAGGAGAAATTTCATCTTCTCTATCTGTCCAGATCCCCGGTGTAAGATGGGTTCCTCCGGAGAACCTCCATCTCACACTCAAATTTCTTGGGGACGTGGAAGAGACAATAATACCGAATATTCAGGATATATTGAATCGGATCACACCCCGCCATCTGCCGATAATCTGTAAATTCAGCGGCCTGGGTATATTCCCCAGTCCCAGGAGACCCAAAGTTATCTGGCTCGGAGTAACAGAAGGGAGCGATCAGTTATCCGGATTGGCTAATGATCTGAGTGGAGAATTTACCCGGCTGGGATTCAAGTCGGAGAATAGAGGATATACTCCTCACCTGACACTGGGCCGGATTAAGGCAGGTGTCGGAACTGCGGAATTGAGGAAATTACTCCGAGCAGGAGAAGAGAATCCCGTTCAATGTGGTAATTCAACTCGCTTGCTGAAAATCAATATGCTACTATTACAAAAAAGTATCCTTACATCTAAGGGCGCTATTTATCAGACCCTATCTGAACATAGATAAACCTTATTCGAAAAGGCTTTTTACCACGAAGGTCACGAAGGAATTTGAAAAAATCAGAAACAATTATACGACACTTGGCGTTTTTCTTCGTGTTCTTCGTGAACTTCGTGGTTAATATATAGTTTTTTAAAGAACAAAAAAAAACATAAAATACCTTTTCGAGTAGGGTATAGCAAAACCTAAAGGGGGGAGAAGATGACAAAAGAGACGAAGACCAAAGAAGAAAAAATGGCCGAAGGCAAAAAGAAAGCCCTCAGCCTGGCACTGGAACAGGTTGAGAAACAGTACGGAAAGGGGACTATCATGCAGCTGGGGAAGCAGGCAGCCGATATCAAGATCGGCCATATCTCGACCGGTGCCCTTACTCTGGATATTGCCCTGGGTATCGGCGGCCTTCCCCGGGGCAGAGTGGTGGAGATCTATGGATCGGAAGCTTCCGGAAAGACAACACTTGCTCTGCAATCGGTAGCGAATGTACAGAAAACCGGCGGAGTGGCAGCCTATATTGATGTTGAACACGCGATCGATCCGTCCTACGCGAAAATAATCGGAGTTGATCTCGATGAACTTCTGATATCCCAGCCGGACTCCGGAGAAGCCGCCCTGAATATCGCGGAGACACTGGTTCGGAGCAATGCCGTCGATCTGATCGTGGTTGATTCCGTAGCCGCGCTGGTGCCGCGAGCTGAGATTGAAGGGGAGATCGGAGATACCCATGTCGGACTCCAGGCCCGGATGATGTCCCAGGCCCTCCGGAAACTGACCTCGGCAATCAGCAAGTCCAAGACCTGCTGTGTCTTCATCAATCAGATCCGGATGAAGATCGGCGTGAGGTTTGGAAGTCCCGAGACCACGCCGGGCGGCCGGGCCTTGAAATTTTATGCCTCGGTACGGATTAATATGAGAAGAATCGCCTATGTCAAGGACAGCGCCGGTGAGGCGATCGGAAGCCGAACCAAGGCCACGGTCGTAAAGAACAAGGTCGCACCGCCCTTCCGGACCTCGGAATTCGACATCATGTATGATGAGGGGATCTCCTGGACCGGCTCCATCCTTGATCTGGGAATATCTACCGGAGTGATTGAGAAGAAGGGAAGTTTCCTCAGTTACCAGGGAGCCAGTCTGGGCCGGGGTCGGGAGAAAGCCCGGGCACTCCTGAAAGAGGATAAGAAGCTGACTGCTCAGATTACAGTTGATATCAAACAGAAACTCAAGGAAGAAAAAGAGGGGAAGTAGTAAGCAGTAACTAGGCACGGAACTGTCCGCCTCGTCTGACCAGTCCGCCTCGTCTGACCAGTCCGACTAGTCCGACTATCTCGATCACCCCCCTGCCAATGAAAAAAATCAAAGAATACCGCAAAGCCTGGGAAAGTGCCCTCCGCCTCCTGAACTACCGGGAACGGTCCATCAAGGAGCTCGAAGGGCGCCTCTTGGAAAAACACTACTCCCCACCAACCATTGATGCGGTCATCAAGAGACTTCTGGAACTGGACCTTCTGGATGACAGGAAGTTCGCCCGTCTCTGGGCCCGTTCCCGGATTCAATTTAAACCCCGCTCCGCCTGGTTGATCAGCCGGGAACTGCGGGAGAAGGGGATTGAGGAGGAAGTAATTCAGCAGGTAATCGAAGCAGAGTTAACTCCGGAACAGGAGTTAGAAGCGGCGATGAGTCTGGCGGAGAAACAGGCGCGGCGTTATCGGGGTGAAGACCCCGAGAAAGCCCGTGAAAAACTCTTCGCCTACCTGGCCCGCCGAGGCTTCTCCCCCGATATGATCTGGAAATGTCTGGAGGAAGTATTAAGTTAAAAGAGTAATCAGTAAACAGTGATCGGTAATCAGTATAACCGGGTATAGGATTGAGGGGTAGCGATCTATCTTAATCTGTGTTCTAAAAAAAGGTGTGTGATGGTGCCGAGGGCAGGGATAATCCTATCCAATCACATTCCCGTCAATAATGCCGGGTCAAAGACAATCGTCTGTTAAATTAAAGGGGCCGAGGTTGGGGAGCTATAAAATTTGATGTTAATCATCTGTTTAAAAAGTTGCGATGAAGGCGCTTTGTTCTTATAAGTTAGGGAGTAAAATTACAATATGAGATCGAATGAAATTAGAAAAGTTTTTCTCGAATATTTTGCCGAGCGGGGACATTCAGTCCGGCCCAGCGCCGGGATTATTCCGGTTGCTGACCCTACATTGATGTTCACCTCCGCCGGTATGGTGCAATTCAAACCGCTCTGGACCGACGCGCCACTCGAGTTTTCCCGGGCGGCCAGCTGCCAGAAATGCCTTCGAGTAGGGGGGAAAGACAGCGACCTGGAGAATGTGGGACGGACTCTCAGACACCACAGCTTCTTCGAGATGCTGGGGAACTTCTCCTTTGGTGATTACTTCAAAAAGGACGCCATCACCTGGGCCTGGGAGTTTGTAATCGACGTTATGGGGTTGGATAAGGAACAGCTCTGGGTCACTATATTTCAGGATGATGACGAAGCTCATGAGCTCTGGCAGAAGATGATCGGCATTCCCGGGGATAAGATTGTCCGGCTGGGGAAAAAAGATAATTTCTGGGGTCCAGCCGGTTCCTCTGGACCCTGCGGCCCCTGTTCGGAGATCTACTTCGACCGGGGCCCGGAGTTCGGCTGCGGCCAGCCGGACTGCCGCCCTGGCTGTGACTGTGAACGCTATTTCGAGTTCTGGAATCTGGTATTTCCACAGTTCTATCAGGATGAGTCGGGGGAACGCGATAAGCTGGCCCGGCGGGGGATAGATACCGGAATGGGGCTGGAACGCCTGGCCCTATTGTCCCAGGGAACAGTCAGCAACTATGGTACTGACCTCTTTCTCCCGATTATTACAGCCCTGACAAAAATATTGCCGGCGGCCGCGGATCCGGCTAATCGGGAACCCTGTCATGTCATAGCCGACCATATCCGGGCCCTGACATTTGCCCTCTCTGAGAATGTCCTCCCCGCGAACGAGGGGAGGGGATATGTAATACGCCGCCTCTTACGCCGTGCCGCACGCTTCGGCCGTAAATTAGGGATGGCGGATCCTTTCCTCTTCCAGTTGGTTCCTTCGGTAGTAGAGGTGATGAAAGACCCCTATCCGGAACTCCTGGAAGCCCGGGAACATGTCAGCCGTATTATCCGGGCGGAAGAAGAAAGGTTTGGTGATACCCTTACCCAGGGACTGGTAAAACTGGACGAAATTATAGATAGCCTGAAAAATAAAAGAGAGAAAATGATCCCGGGTGATGAAGTCTTTAAACTTTCCGATACTTATGGTTTCCCTCCGGAACTAACCGAGGAGATCGCGGTAGAGAAAGGCTTTGCAATTAACTGGGATGCCTTTCATAAGGCCCTGGAAGAACAGCGGGAACGTGGACGCCAGGCCTGGAAGGGACTGGCGGAGAAAGAAGTACTGCCGATCTATCAGCTTCTGGTTCAAGGAGGTCCTCCCTCCGTCTTCTCCGGATACGGAAAGACTGCTCTCCGGACCGTTGTGCGGGCAGTCATCCGGGATGGTGACAAGGTCGATTCGGCGAAAGAAGAGGAAGAGATCGATCTCACTCTCGCCGAGACCCCATTTTATTCTGAAGCGGGCGGACAGGTAGGAGATACAGGTATCATACAATCATCAGACGGGAAAATGCGTGTTAACAATACATTTTCACCGCTGGAAGGTGTGATAATCCACCGCGGAATAATTATCTCCGGTAATATTTCTGCCGGAGATAAGGTTGAAGCTCTGGTCGATCGGGATCGGAGAAAGGCGATTGAGCGTCATCACTCCGCCACCCATCTCCTTCAGCAGGCTCTCCGGGAAGTTGTCGGTGAACATATCTCTCAGGCCGGTTCTTTTGTCGGACCGGACTATTTCCGCTTTGACTTCAGCCACTATCAATCGTTAACACCGGATGAGCTGAAAGAAGTGGAAGCCCGGGTAAACAGACTGACTATCGCCAACGATCCGGTCAAGACCTTCCAGCTCTCCTTGAGAGACGCTAAAAATCAGGGCGCCCTTGCCTTCTTTGGAGATAAATACGGGGAATGGGTCCGGATGGTGGATATCGGAGGTTACAGCCGGGAACTCTGCGGGGGAACTCATGTAGGTGGAACCGGAGAGATCGGCCTCTTTACCATCATGAGTGAAAGTTCGGTCGCGGCCGGAGTACGCCGGATTGAAGCTGTTTGCGGGGAAAATGCTTATCGAAAGTCGGCCGAGACCCGGGAGATCATCCGGACTCTATCCGGACAATTGAAGACAACTCCACAAGCTCTTCCGGCGCGATTGAAGAAGATGGAAGAAGAGATCAAATCTCTTGAGAATGAAAAGAAAGAATCACTGAGGAAGCAGGCGGGTGATAACCTGGCCGGGTTGATCGAGACCGCCGTGGAGATATCCGGATTCAAGCTCCTGGCCGCTGAACTTCCCGGGGTGGATATGAACACACTTCGCGCGAGCGCCGATGAACTAAAAAAGACACTTGGCTCCGGCATCGCCGTCCTCGGGACCGTATCCGGGAATAAAGTCCATCTGATCGCATCCGTCACACCCGATCTAATCAAGCGGGGTTACCATGCCGGAGATATAGTAAAAGAAGCGGCCCGAATAGTCGGCGGCAGCGGCGGCGGCCGCCCCGACCTGGCCCAGGCCGGAGGAAAAGACCCGTCAAAGCTCAAAGAGGCACTGCAAGCCATACCGGAAATACTCAAAAAATTCAGGAAATAACTAACTCTACCCCGGTCAATGACCGGGGCTAATTGCTGAGGTCAGCCTGACCAAAGCGAATTGCGTGGAGGGGAATAAAATCTTTCTTCTTAACAATAGGGAATAGGACAAAGAATAGAACCTTTAACGACCTTCAACGGTCTTTAAGATCTTTAACGACTTTCAACGATCTTCAACGCCCTTATTTTTCAACGTCATTTCTTTTTCTAACCACATACAGCGGCCGGTTAACCACTTCAGCATGAATGCTGGCAATATATAAAGCCATCAGCCCCAGACAACTGAGAATTATTCCGACCAGGAACATAATAAAGACTGCCAGCATCGCCGGGCCGGAGAAGTTCAACTCCATAGGATCTCTGAGAATAAACTTTTCAATGATGATAAACAATCCCATGATCCCGGAGATAGAGGTAATAACCAATCCCAGGTATCCGGCGATCTTGAGGGGGAAGAGACTGAGCGAGACGAAACTGTTCATGGCCAATCTCAAAAGTTTAAAGAAAGAGTAACCCGGCTCCCCCTGGCCCCGTTCCCTGACCTTAAAGTGAATATACTCTCTTTTAAACCCCAGCCAATCCATCAGTCCCCGGGAGATCCGGTTCCTCTCCGTGAACTTATTGAACTCATCGATGACAATTCTGTCCAGCAAGCGGTAGTCAGTCGCTCCGGGAATAATATTTACCGAGGCAATCCTGTTGATAATCTTATAAAAAAGAGAAGACCCGGCTCTTTTAATCGTAGCGCCGCTATGGTTATCCTCCCTGATCCCGATTACGGTCTCAGCCCCATCTTCCCACTTCCTGATAAACTCGGGAATCAGCTCCACCGGATGCTGGAGGTCACCATCAATCATGATACAGGCCGCCCCGCGGCAGCTATTGATCCCGGCGGTTAGAGCGACCTCTTTTCCGAAATTCCTGGATAATTCTACATACTTTACCCGATTGTCCGAATCAGTCAGAGCAGATATTACATCCTGTCCGGAATCCGTGCTCCCATCATTTACAAAGATAATCTCCAGCTCATACTTCTCCCGGATCTCTTTCCCGACTCCGGCAAGTTTATCGTAGAGAAGGGGAATATTCTCCTCTTCGTTATAGACAGGAATGATAATAGAGATTAATTTATTCATTGTAATATTTGCTCCCAAAAGAATTCTATATATATTAAGTTACTGATACGGGATTTCAACAAATCTGCCACAAAGGCACAAAGACACTAAAAAAAGACAGACAATTTTGTTATGTGCCTTTAAAGTTTTTCTTTGTGACTTAGTGTCTTAGTGGCAAAAAAGCTGCGAAACTAAGTTCTAAGCTAAAGACAGAAATAGTGTATAAAAAAAGTATAGTGGACACTGAAGAAAAAAGCAAAGCGATTATTTCTGAAGAGCCTTCCGTCAGTATTATCATCGCCTTTCAAAAACCCGGGGTATATCTCCAGGAATGCCTGGCGGCGATAAAACGATTAAATTATCAGAATTACGAAGTAATTCTCCTTCCCGATGAGCAGATGGAAGAGGAGGGGGAGGGGATAACGATTATTCCCACCGGTCCGGTCGGGCCGCCGCTGAAAAGGGATATAGGCGCTAAAAAAGCTAAAGGAGAGATAATCGCTTTCATCGATGATGACGCCTACCCGCGGAAAGACTGGCTGATAAATGCTGTCAAGAATTTTGGTGATGATATGGTTGCCGCTGTCGGCGGCCCCGCTTCCACCGCTCCATCGGATAATTTCCGGCAAAAAGCCGGGGGAGATGTGCTCTCCGGATGGATGGTAGGAGGTGTCCACTTATACCGAATGCTTCCTAAAGAGCGTAGAGAAGTGGACGATTACCCGACCTGCAATCTGCTGGTCCGCGGATCTACCTTTGAAGATGTTGGTGGATTTGACTCCCCTTACTGGCCAGGAGAAGACACCGTCCTCTGCTGGAAGCTGACCCATCAGGCAAAAAAGAAGATCATCTATGATCCTGATGTTCAAGTATTTCATCATCGCCGGCCGCTTTTCCGTAAGCACTGGAAACAGATTGGCAACTACGGCCTCCATCGGGGATATTTCGTAAAAAAATTTCCCAAGACATCCCGCCGATTCAACTATTTCCTCCCCTCCCTCTGGACAATATTTCTCATCCTTGGCTGGCTGCCGCTTCTCCTTATTCCCGGAGGATTAAAGTTCTACGGAATCGTCGTTATCCTCTACCTCCTGGCAGCTATCACAACCGGGGCCCGAAGTCTAAATTTCAAGACAACGGTAATCGTAGCCGCCGGGATAGTAAGCACCCACATTGTTTACGGAATCAACTTCATTCGTGGATTGCTGGTAAAGAAACTGCCGGAAGAATAATTGCAAAAAGGTTTAAATCTTGTATATTTATAGGAAATGTAAACTTTCAGTAAACCCCATTCTCTCGTAGCGGCAGCCTTCAGGCTGCCACACCTATAGTGACCTGAAGGTAGCATCTGCGAGTACGGGGCGTCAGGGTTATGGAAACTTACGAATAATCACCCCAACGGGGTGAAAGAAAATAGACCAGGGCGTAAGCCCTGGGAATAAAAGAATAGAATATAGATCCCCCTCAAAATAAAATAATAATAGCCCTGAAAGGGCGACAGAAAAAATCAACCAATGCTAAACAATAAAGACAAGAAAATCCTCTCTGCCTTTGCCAGTGCGGTAAAATCCGGATACCCTCAGGCCCGGATTTGAGCATTCGGATCACGTGCAAAAGGTTCTGCTTCGAGGGAATCCGACCTTGATGTATGTGTGGTTCTGGATAAACTTGACGACAAGATCGATAAGAAAATTAAACGTAACGCGAATCGTTTCCCCGAGGAGTTTATGTTCCAATTATCTAAGAGAAAGAGTGGGAGGCTTTTCAACTTTTAAGGTCGCAAAATGCGACCTTAAAACGTGGACAACATCGCAAATATCTTCCGTACGTATTTACCGAGCATGGCGCATTAATGGCGGCTAACATCCTCAATAGTTCACAGGCGATTGAGATGAGCATTTTTCTAATCCGGGCTTTTGTAAAAATGCGGGATCAGCTTGCCGACCATTTGACAACGAAGAAACGCTTAACTGAGATCGAAAAAATATTACTCGCCCATGACATAACCTTGAAAGATGTTTATAAAAATCTTGAACCCCTTCTCCAGCCACCCGCCGAAAAACCTCGAAAGCAGATTGGATTTGGAGTCAGAGAGAGACGGGCGGAATATAACCGCCGCCGAGTCACCGGGAAATAATCTACTCCTTCTCAATAACCGGGGAATTCACCATTAATCTGTGGTTGTAAATGGGGCCGAGGTAGAGGCCACAAATCCCATTCAATCACATTCAATCGTCTGTTAAAATAAAAGGGGTCGAGGTCGGGGGGACTATAATAGTAATCATCTGTTCCTAATGAAAATAATTTTCTCATATCCACCACTGGACACCGCAAAAGGCTATCCCACACTGGGCCAGAACCGCCAGTTCCAGTATTTCACCGAACCGACCCTGATATACCCGGTCGTCCCCGCCACCGCCGCGACCATGCTTCGGGACGCGGGCCACCAGGTTATCTGGAACGATTGCGTCGCGGAGGGAATAGACCGACAGGAATATTTTCGATTGCTTGAGCGTGAAAGGCCCGACCTGATCGTCTTCGAAACAAAGACCCCGGTAGTCAAAGAACACTGGCAGCTAATCGATGAGATAAAAGTGAAACTGTCAACTGTCAACTGTCAACCGTCAACCGTCCTCCTCGGCGATCATGTCACCGCACTACCGGAAGAATCAATGAGGAATTCAAAAGTGGACTTCGTCCTCACCGGCGGCGACTACGACTTCCTCCTCCGCGATCTTTGCCAATGCCTGGAACCAAGCCAACCGTCAACTGTCAACCGTCAACCATCAACCGTCCCCTGTCAACCGTCAACTGTCAACCATCCCCCGCCAACCGTCAACCATCAACCGTCAACTTTCCCTCCGGGTATCTGGTATCGTGAGGACGGCAAAATTAAAAACACCGGTCCTTTCACGCTTAACCATAAGTTAGACCAGGCACCTTTTATTGATCGAGAACTGACCAAATGGGAACTTTACGCTTACAAGAACGGGAATTACCGCCGGACTCCCGGAACCTACATCATGAGCGGTCGAGACTGCTGGTGGGGAAAGTGCACTTTCTGCAGCTGGCCGCAGCTATATCCAAAATTCCGGGTCCGATCGGTCGATAACGTCCTCGATGAGATCGGGAATTTCATTGAAAAGTATCCTGTCCGGGAGATCATGGATGATACCGGAACATTTCCCCGGGGAGAATGGTTGCGAAATTTCTGCCGGGGTGTAATAGAACGTGGTTTCCAGAAAAAGATCGGGTTTGACTGTAATTTTAGATTTGGCGCCGCCACCAGAGATGATTACCGTCTGATGAAAGAAGCCGGTTTCCGTTTCCTCCTCTTCGGCCTGGAGAGCGGCAATCAGGCGACGCTGGATCGCCTGAATAAAAATATGAAGATTGAGACAATTGTCGAATCCTGCCGGCTCGCTCGAAAGGCCGGGTTATATCCCCATATCACAATCATGTTCGGCTATCCCTGGGAGAGTCTGGAAGACGCGCGAAATACCTATGACCTCGGGCGATGGCTCCTCCGGAAAGGATACGCTTATACCATGCAGGCTACGGCTGTGGTTCCTTACCCGGGGACGCCGTTATTCCAGGAATGTCGGGATAAAAATTGGCTCTTGACCGATGACTGGGCGGCCTTCGATATGAAAAATCCGGTAATGAAGACGCCATTTTCCGGGGAAGAGTTGATGAAGTTGGTTCAAAGCATGTATTCGATTGCGTTTGATCCGGTTTTCCTGGCCCGCAAAGTAGCGAGTATCCGGGACTGGTCCGATATCCAATTCTTTCTTCGGGCCGGGAAAAAAGTTTTCGGTCATATAAAAGATTTTAAATGAAAGAGTATCTAACCGAAATATTTCGCAGGAAATATCTGCACTGGAATCGGGATGATTTCCTTCTTCACACCGGTGTCATGGTTTTGGGAACCAAGCTGGGAGATCTCTTTAATTTTATCTACCGGATCGCCCTGGTTCGCCTCCTGACCCTAGATGAATACGGAAGCCTGAATTCACTCATTTCATTTACTATGATAATAAGCCCATTCATTGTCCCCTTCCAGCCGGCGTTAACTAAATCACTGGCTGGGTATCTGGGGAAAGATGAGTTCGGGAAAGCCCGGTATGTCACGGAAAAAGCCGGAGTCACCCTTGGCATATTTTCAGCCTTGGTTATGGCTATTTTTATTTTCGACGCGTTTTTTACCGGTTGTCTATCGAATTATTTGAATATTAATAACAGGTATTACACTGTTCTGATTGGACTTGTGGTTGCCGGTTCGATAATAACCTCTGTTCCCTGGGCATTTCTTCAGGGGGCCCAACTTTTTACTTCAATGGCCTGGATTGCCGCGATATCCGCGTTTATCAAGTTAACTCTGGGGTTGGGATTGGTTTATCTGGGTTTTAAAATTTCAGGAGGGTTATGGGGTTTTATCCTTTATTCGCTATATATTTTGCTGGTCGGGACAATATATATCAAAAGATATTATAAGAGGAGAGGGATCGAGAAGATAAGACCGGTGATGGTCTCAATGGCTCCTGTTTATAGGTATTTTATCCCCACCGGCCTGCTGCTGGGTTCATTTTTCGCCCTGACGAATATGGATGTGGTTCTGGTCAGGCATTTTCATCCCCAGGAATCGGGGATTTACTCCCTGGCCCAGATGGCCGGGTTGATTATCTTTTTTCTTCCGGGCTCCGTTGCCATGGTAATCTTTCCCAAGGTAGCCGCCGCTAGAGCGGTACAGGCCGATGGCCTCTCTCTCTTGAAAAAATCCCTGGTGCTGGTCGCGGGATTTTGTCTACTGGGAGTTCTGGCTTTTTCCATATTCCCCGCAGGATTGCTCCGCATTATTACCGGCAAGATTAACCCGCAAAGCATACCATTGGTTCCCTGGTTTGCCCTGGCCATGAGTTTTCACGCTCTAACCATGTTGGTACTTTTCTACCATCTGGCCTGTCATAATACCCGGATAGTATTACCTATGGTCGTCCTGGCCGCCGCGGAGGCCGCTACTATCTATCTGTTTCACCCCACGATAAGATCGATATTATTTATACTTCTCTTTTACGCGGTAACTGCTTTTACTCTTGCTCTGTTTATGATTAAATTCATCTCAAAACTCAATCAGCCGAAATTATGAATGAAATAGATGTCTCTGTAATAGTCACCACAAAGAATGAAGAGAAACATATTGGTGATTGCCTGCGGTCTATCAAAGATCAAAATTACCCCCGGGATCAGCTGGAGATAATCGTTGTAGATAACAACTCCACCGATGATACCAAATCAATTGCCTCTGAATTTACATCTCAAGTTTATAATTTAGGTCCGGAACGATCCGCCCAGAGGAATTATGGGATATCCAAAGCTCGCGGGAGATATCTTATTTATCTGGACGCGGATATGACTTTAAGCAAGGGCGTTATTTCTGAGGCATTGCGAAGATGTGAAGATGAAGGATATGCGGCCCTCTATATCCCGGAGAGAATCATCGGAACCGGTTTTTGGATAAAGGTGAGGGACTTCGAACGAGGTTTCTATAATGCCACCTCCATAGACGTGGTCAGGTTTATCAGGAGGGAAGCAGCCTTGAAGATAACCGGTTTTGACGAAACTCTAAATGGGCCGGAAGACTGGGACTTCGACCGGAGAGTTAATGAGATAGGCCGGACCGGTATAATCAGTGAATGTATTTTTCATAACGAGGATGAGTTCAATCTCCTCCGCTATACCGGGAAAAAAAAGTATTATGCCCTGGGATTTTCGCGGTATATCAATAAATGGGGAAAAGACGATCCGACGATCAAAAAGCAATTCGGTTTTTACTATCGGTTTATCGGAGTCTTTATTGAAAGAGGAAAATGGAAGAAAATAATTGCTCATCCGTTTATGACATTGAGCATGTTTTTCTTGAGATTTATGGTAGGTCTGGTTTTTCTTTATTCCAGATCTGTTAAAGACTAATGGAAATATACCAGGATAGTATTAACCATCGCTGGACGGGGAGATACGATGCCTCAATCGCGATGGTGGGCGATATCACCGATAAAAAAGTTCTTGATATAGGCTGCTCTTTCGGGTGGTTCGAAAAAGGTATTGAAGATGGAAATAGTTCCTGTGTTATCGGTATGGATATTAACCAAAAACAGGTTATCCATGCGGCGGAGTCTGTTCCGAAAGCTTGCTTTCTTCAAGGGGGTTTACCCAAATTGCCATTTAAGAAGAGACAGTTTGATATTATCGTTATGTGGGAGACCTTGGAACATTTACCCCGAGATAAAGTAATCTCAGCCTTAAAATCTATTCGCAATGTCATGAAGCGAGATGGACGTTTCTACCTTTCAACACCTAAATTTGACCTTAGATCCACCCTCACCGATCCGGCCTGGTATTTCGGTCACCGGCATTATACCCGAAAAAATTTAAAAAACATATTGAAGCTGAGTGGATTTTCAATGATCCAGATTCGGAGTGGAGGGAAATCTTTCGAGGTATTCAATATGCTTCTTTTTTACCCATGTAAATGGTTGATAAATCGAGAAGTTCCAGCAAAAAGTTTTTTCGAGAGAAAACGGAAAGAAGAATACAAAAGAGGAAACGGTTGGGGTACTTACTTTATTGAAGCAGGAATTAATGGAACTATTTCGATTCAGTAGTAAGATTAACAGAATATAGAAAATATGTTTACTGAATATTCAAATGACTATTAAGAAATATGTAGTTATGCTCCAAAGTATCGGAGTTAATGAAAGTGCATGGGCAAAGATTATATTACGGCAAGGAAAGGTTTTTCTTATACAACGCGGTGCTATGGAGCATATGGAGATATGGAAATGGGGGAAATGTATATCTTTTTAGGGCCATATAAAAAATTAAAGAAAATCAGTTGTCCCCGTTAACCGGTCGTCTGATTTTGATTACATGTGAGACGAGAAATGAAGTGTCCTGTTTGCAGTTCGTCGGATTATAATATTGCCATCGCCCGGGTTTGGCGTTCATGGTCTCAAGTCCGCAAAGTGGTTTATTGCAACAATTGCGGATTATATTTCCTGCTCAATGCTCCTACAGAGAAGGAGATTCGAAATCATTACGAGCAGTATTCCACCCTATTGCCTCTTCTTCGAAGAATGCTCAAAAAGGTATTCCGAAGATATCGATGTGTAAGCCAATATCAATACATCAAACTCTGGCAAGCTTGTAAACCAAAGAGTGTTCTTGAGGTTGGCACCGGGGAGGGAATACTTCTAGATATTTATCTGAGGGGGGGGTGCGCTGTCCTCGGGGTGGAATATGACTCGCAAGCTCGTGCTCATGCCTTTAACGTTTACGGCATTCCCATGACCGACCATTCTTTTTTCGCGGTGAATGGGAACTATGACCTAGTGATAATGTCTCATGTTCTTGAGCATTTCAACAATCCTAGGGTAGTTTTGCGGCATGCCGGAGAAATTCTCAATCGGGACGGCCGCCTGTTCATCGAAGTTCCCTGCTCGCCCCTTGCTCCGGCTGAATGCAGTGCGGAGGAATTGGAGGAATACCTGCAGACCGACCATGTCTACAATTTTCGGCCCGCCAACCTGCGAATGTTATTTGAGCAGGAAGGTTATGAAATTATCTGCCTTGATCGCGTCTGTTACAACATCCCTTTCACGCCAGGGAAACGATTGAGGCAGCGGATTGGCGAAATATTATTGAAGGGTTCGTGCCCTGGTTTGGTGACGGCAACATTCATCGGCTGCTACATGGCGGCCAATTTGCTCAAACTCCAGCAGCCTTTCCGCATCCTAGAATCTCCAGATGCCCCCTGGCAAGGACAGGGAGACAGTATCCGAATTATTGCCAAAAAGAAATAATATTTTTGAGAATATGACCGCAAAAAAAATGATAATTCGATCAGGCCATAGACCGGTGGTTCCCATGAAGCAATCAAAGCCGACCATTTGGCCAGCAGTGGCAGTGCTTGTTTTGATAGTATGTTACGCCGTATTTTTTTCCGCAGTGGCGCTACTCCAGTACCATTCTTTCTCTTTCCATGACCTAGACCTTGCTGTAATCAATCAAAATTTTTACAACGCTGTCCGTGGCGTTTTGGTTTCTCCCGAACTCGGTGTACATGCGCTTTTCAGCGGTCACAAATGGATCATAATTTTTCCTCTGCTCCCGCTATACATAATTTTTCCGGGGCCGGAACTTCTCCTCATTCTACAGTCGGTGGCTCTTGCCCTAGGGGCGTGGGCTGTTTTCCTCTTGGCGACCAGATTAACAAACCGCTATCTGGGTTTGATAATGGCATTTGCATATCTTATCTATCCCGCCATGAATTTCGTCAATCTCTTCGAATTTCATCCCATTGCTTTCGCTACGCCCCTCTTACTTTTCGCTTTTTACTTTCTCAAGACGAGAAGGTGGGGCATGTACCTGTCGTTTGTCTTTCTTTCCCTATCAGTGAGGCAGGATGTTGCCATCTCCGTCTTTGCTCTAGGAGTATACGCGCTGATTTCTGGACTCCGCGATAAAACCGCTAATGGCTGGAGAAGATGGCGGTGGGCGCTGATCCCGCTATCCGCCGCCGTCGCCTGGTTTTATATCTGCGTGAGCGTGATCCCTGGCTTAGTCGTGTCCCCCTCTCCGGTAAAAAGTCCGGGTATGGTAGAAATGTTCTTCGGCTGGCTGGGGGACACCCCCGGCGAAATCCTCAAAACAATTATAACGCAACCCGGCTACGTTCTTGGCGGAATCTTTACTGCCGCGAAACTTACCTACGTTTGGCAAATTTTGTCGCCTGCGGCGTTGTTACCGTTATTCTCTCCCACCGGACTGTTTATGGTTCTGGTTTCAATGACAGAGGGTCTGCTGTCGGGAAGATTCACTCACTTTTCTATCCGTTACCAGTATTCATCGATCATCACGCCCATGGTTTTCGCATCCGCCTGTCTCGGATTGCAGAACCTGATGAATTGGAAGCTTCTCCGGAGAGCAGGAAAATACCTGGGACTAGTAATTATTCTTGCCGCCATCCTGACTGCCTGGAGTTTCGGCCCAATCCCCCATCTGCCGCAGCAATTTCCCAGTTGGCGTTTCACCCGGGAGGATGCAGTGCGCCAGGCCATGGTAAACTTGATCCCGCCAGCGGAGCCTATTACGGCTACTTTCGAATTCTCTCCGAAACTCTCCAACCGGCCGCAGCTGTTTTTTTGGTATCATCTATACGCCTCCTCCCGCCGGCCGGATTGGGGCGCACACGTGCCGTTGATGCAGGAGCAGGGAAGCCGCCTCCTGATTGACTTCGATGATTGGCTTACTTTTTACGATTTTTATACTCCGGGAGGACATTTGGATGTTTACAAATTCCTCTATGACGGCAAATGGGAGCTCATTGTCAATGTCAACTCGCTCGCTCTGTTTAAAAAGGGAGAAAAACCAAAACTTGGAGTAGTGAGTCTGGTAGGGAAAGGTTTCGAAAAAAGTTTTCGACCTATTCAGGGAATATCTCAGTTGCGATTTGCCGGGTTTTCTGCCACTGATGAAAAAAGTCTGGGATATCTAGTCGTCAATGTTAGCGTGGACCTGGAATGTCGCAACAAAACAAATGACGACCTATTGCTCGTAGCCCGGTTTATTAACCAGCTTGATCCTTCCCAGGAATTTCAGCAATTCTTTTTTGCTCCCTATCAGATATATCCGACCTCGCGATGGGAACCGGGTGATATCGTTCGCCAGAAATGCAATCTTCTGGTTCCCGAAAATATTCCGGGAGGGGATTATGATATGATTTTGTCTTTAATCCGCAAACGCCCTAACTTGCCTCTGTCACCCGAAGCTAAAAAGTTGTTTTATAATTATTATGACACGGCAATGGCGATGAAATACCTACCGGGTAGATGGGGAATATCTCCTGAAAATTTACTGGAACAAATAGTTATCGCACGTATTCCTAAAGCCGTGATTATCGAATAATAAATAAATTGATACAAAAAGAATTGATTGAGTCGTCGGAAATCTTAGACAGCAGAAGTACCTTTCCTATTCTTGTCATTCTTCTGATCGTGGTTTACGCGGTTGTTTTCTCAATTGCCGGATATTGTCAGTATCGCTCCTTTTCTTACCAGGATATGGATCTGGCCACCATCAACCAAGCTTTCTGGAATGGCATTCATGGGAAACTGCTTACTGCCAGCCGGGTAGGAGAGTCAGCGCTCTTCAATGACCACAAGTGGTTTATCGCTCTGCCTCTATTACCTCTATACGCCCTCGCCCCGGGTCCGCTGAGCCTGATCTTCCTGCAGACCGCCTCCCTCAGTATCGGCGCGTGGGGAGTATACTTATTGGCAGGAAGGAAGCTCACTCCTCGACTGTCGTTACTCTTCTCTTTCTGCTACCTGATCAACCCGTCCGTCAATTACATAAATCTCTATGAATTCCATCCTATTACTTTTGCCGTCCCCCTGCTTCTCTTCACCTTTTATTTTTATGAGGCAAGACGATGGGGATGGTATCTCGTCTTCCTGGTTTTGTCTCTTTCCTGTCGGGAGGATGTTTCACTGCCTGTATTCGGCCTCGGAGTCTATGCGATGATCCAAGGGCTATATGACCGAAACGCGCCTTTTCTTGTGCGCTGGAAGTGGTCCCTCAGCGCTATGATACTTTCCATTGCCTGGTTTACACTCTGTGCCGAGGGAGTTCCGACTCTGATGGTCAATCTCCATCCAGATGCCGAATCGACCTCACTCATCCCGGTATATTTCAGCTGGCTTGGAAGAGATCCCGGGGAGATTATCAGTATCGTCTTTACCCGTCCGGTATATTTCCTCAGAGGGATCTTTACTTTCCCGAAGATGTTCTATCTCTTTCAACTATTGGCTCCGCTGGGGTTCCTTTCTCTGCTCTCCCCGGTCGCCTGCATAATGATAGTCTTTGGCGCTCTGGATGGTCTCCTTTCCACTCGGGTTCAGCATTTTTCTATCCAATATCAATATACGGCGCTAGTGATACCTTTTGTCTTTATAGCTGCCATCCAGGGTGCCGAGAAATTATTGAGAGGGATACGAGCCAAGGTGAGGACCGACTATCTGATCATCTTCCTGCTGGTTGCCGCTCCCCTGAGCGCGAAGATCCTGGGGCCGCTCTTCAGTCTGCCCGGATTGCTCCGGGCTTGCCGGATAACGGAAGAAGACAGAGCGAGAGAGAAACTGGTGACAATGGTTCCGCCGGGCGCGCCGGTCCTGGCAACTTTTGAGCTGGCATCGCACCTCTCCAATCGCTCCTATCTGTTCTATTCCTTTGAGTTCTGCGGCGGGTGGCGGGCTCCCTCCCTGAAGTGGGGCAATCTCCCGCTGGTCCAGAGAACCGCCCTATGGTCTTTGATTGATTTCAATGACCCCCTTACTTTCAGTTACTTTTATGGTCCGGATGGCGATCGGCACCTGCGGAATTTTCTGGAAGAAGGATGGAGGTTAGAGGAGACTATCAACTCGCTGGCTCTCTACCGCAAAACCGGCGAATTGGGTCCTGCCCTGATCGGCCCGGCAGATATGTTGGAAATTAAAATTCCCCTGGCTCAAACAGTAGTTAAACTTCCAGGATTAACTCTGCGCGGTCTTACCGTGAAACGCGGTTCCCGGATGGGATGCAGGGTAGTAGAGACCGATATATATTCACAGCTCGAAGACGCGATAACCGACAATTACCTATTTACGGCCAGGTTCTTCCAACCGGCAGGTGACGGATTCTCCTTCCAACAGAGTTTTTTCGGTCCTTACCGAATCTTACCCACCTCCAGGTGGAAACCGGGAGTGATTATGGTTCAGAGGTGTGCTATATTGATCCCTCGGGAGGCTCCTCCCGGTTCTTATGATCTGGCCTTATCTTTGGCGAAAAAGAGCGATTCTGAAAATTTCCTGGGGGAGATAATCCATATCGAAGAAGGGGCACTGATTCTCTCCGCGGATTAGTACCTGACATTAATCTGGTAGAACTCCGCGGAAATATATGATATTTATCTAGCTGATAATTCATGGATATTTATGGTTATGATGAATATATTTCGAAATATTGTTGTCGCGTTGGCTCTCCTGCTCTTCACTATTCCCGGTTTGGTTCATGCCGGTGACAATGAATATCCCGTCTGGGACTTCAAATATCCCGGTGATCTTCAAGGCTGGACCGTGGATGGGATCAGAGACAGCGGAATCGATGACGGAGCATTTGTATTGATAGGAGAAAAGAGGGTTCAACTCCGGTTCCCTCCCGGTCTCGCAATTAATTCGGAGAAAGATAACTACCTCCGTCTCCGTCTCCGGATATATTCTCCGCGCCTGATCCAGGTCTTCTGGGCAACACAGCGATCAGAGAAACAGTTGCCGGCGATACCTTTTTACCCGCACCGGGACCAGCACTTACACACCTACTGGATCGATCTCTCCGAGTCCCTGGAGTGGATCGGAAAAATAGATCTGATGGGTCTGGCGTTCTTCGGGGCACCGGGCAGAATAGATATCGACTCCATAGAGATTCGCCCGTTCTCATTATTCTCATATATATCAGATCAATGGCATGAGTTCTGGCTGCCGAGAACCCTTCTCCTGGGGACTATCAACTCTCTCTCCAGTCCATATATCGCGTATATAGGAGGTTGGTCTTTAGTATCTTTGCTCAACCTGTTGGCGGTTATAGTCTTGATAATCGCCGCGGTGTTCTATTCCCGCAGCTCCCGTCTGAGCAGAAGACAGATAGTAGCAACTGTAGGTATGATTTTTCTCTGCCTATGGATAGTCTATGATCTCCGGGATACGTACAGTCAATATAAAATAGCTCAAGAGATATATCATTCTTACATCAAACCGCCGCCGGAGGAGAAAACCTTTCCCGCTCTGGGAGATTTCTACCAGTTTGTTTCATTCTGCCGAGAAAATATACCTCAAGGCTCTGTATTTGATATTATTCCTAAAGGATATTGGCCTTTTGACTGCCGGTTGAATTATTTTCTGTATCCGGGGCATTACATCAAAGAAGCTAACGAAGCATATTATAGAAATATTCCGCTATATTATATTATCTATAATAATCCACAATGTCAGTTTGATCCGGGCAGTGCACGGATTGTTACTATGGAAAGGAAAGCGATTACAGAAAAAGGGAAAATAATCGCTCGTTACAACAACAATTCATTAATTTTCAAAGAAGATTAAAACATGGTCGCATTAAATATATTAGTTGCTTACATCATACCACTTATAATCGGGGTAACCGTGGTTTCCATGGCGGAAGGCCGGCGGGATCTCTTCCGAAAAGGAGAGAGACTGGCCATCGGGTTTGCCATCGGGCTTGGCATTCAGACCATGTATATTTTCTGCCTTGGTTTGATCGGCATCCGGTTTACATTCTGGAGCTGCTCGGCGCCGGTCTGGCCTGCGATTATGGTTAATATCTTCTGGCTGAAAACCGGACGGATAAGTTTACGCCCGGGATCGGCGACACTCCTTCGCGGGCATCGCTGCGCCGGGAAAATCCTGGTCGGGATTATTCTCCTGCTCATATCGATTAAATTGCTTATAAATATATTTATCTCATTCAACAGCCCGGCATATTTTGATGATAGCATCACCATCTGGAACTACAAGGCGAAGGTATTTTATAATCAAAGGGGATTGGTTAAAGACCCTGATCATCCTGACTTTTTCGGCGGCAATGTCCCCAAATATCCAAACGGAATCCCCCTTTTTAAGAGCTGGATCGCGATCTGCAGCGGTCAATGGAAAGAGTGGACGGTCAACACTATAAGCTGGGTTATCTATCTGCTCACTGGTGTTTTGCTATACTACGGCTTGAGGAGGTGGCACTCTGCGATACCTGCTCTGATCGGGGCGTACCTCGTGATGAGCCTTCCTTTATTTGCTTTTCACGGGGCCTTTGCCCATGCAGATATTATCGTTGGTTTCTATCTAATGGGGGGAGTCATCTTTCTTTACCGCTGGATGCTGGAGAGAGAAACCGCCCTCATCCTGATATCGGCTGGATTCTTCGCGGTGGCGGGGTGGATCAAGGATGAGGGGCTGATCCTCTTTGCCGGCGGAGCATTGGTTCCTCTTATTCTCTACTTGATTCTGAATAAGGGGTCGTGGAAGAGAGGGGTATTACTTCCGCTAACAATTATGCTCTTTATCCTTCCCTGGCTGATCACCGAGGTAATCTTTCAGTTCCCGATTGCAGTAGCTACCGGAGAATATTTCAAACTGGAGTTTCATCCCGAAGCTATTATGATCATAAAAAGGTTCTTTTTTAATACCGGCAATTATAATATATTCTGGTTGCTGTATATTATCTCCCTATTTATAGCATTCAAGAATGGGAGAAAAAATAAAATAGCATATCTGGTCGGCATTAACATCTTAACCCTCGCTACGGCTCTTGGATCGTTTATATTTACTCCGTTATTTAAATGGCTGGCACCGGGAACAACTATCAACCGGGCCATGCTCATGGTTATCCCGGCTATGATTTTTACCATGATGCGGGTATGGGGTATCCTGCTGGAAGAAGAGTAAAGGCACATTGATAAATTATGAAAACAGCTCTACTGATTCCCTGCTATAATGAAGCTCCTACAATAGGAAAGGTAATCGATGATTTCCGGAAGGAGCTTCCGGAAGCGGATATTTATGTCTTTGACAATAACTCAACCGATGAGACCGCCCGAATAGCTCTCCAGCATCAGACGACAGTATGTCCGTCGCCACGACCGGGGAAGGGAATGGTCATCCGGCAGATGTTTGCCGAGGTATCAGCCGATATCTATATCATGGTTGATGGAGATGATACTTATCGGGCGGCGGATGTGCATAAACTTCTTGATCCGGTTAAGAACGGCATCTGTGATATGAGCGTAGCCAACCGTCTGGTGGAATATTCCCCCGGCTCTTTTCCCCCGCTTCACAGTTTCGGAAACAAATTGATCTGTTATCTGACCGAAAAATTCTACGGGAAAAGAATTGATGATATGCTCTCCGGCTTCCGGGTTATGAATAAAGCTATGGTTGAAGAGTTATGTCTTATCTCAGCCGGATTTGAGATTGAGACGGAGATCAACCTGAAAAGTATCCGGAATGGCTTTAAGATCCTATGTATTCCGTCATATTACTCTGATCGACCTGAGGGTAGTCTCTCGAAGATTCGTACCCTGAGTGATGGATATCGAATTCTCGCGACCCTCTTTATGATGCTTCAGGAATACCAACCGGTCACCATGGGTGGAATCTCATTTTTGATCCTTAACCTGGTCGGACTGATTATGGTTATTACTGGTTGGTCAACCCATGGCCCCTACCTTTTTTCCTTCGGATTAGCCCTGAGTTTCCTGGGAACCATTATCCTCTGTACCGGAATCGTTATTCATGCGATCAATATGGCTAACCGGGAAGGAGAAGAACACCGCCGCAAGATCGCCCGAACGAAGTGATGGATAAGTTTCTGTTTCTGAATTTTCTCCCGAAATACTTAGGGATCCCGAGTTGTTTGGTATTAAGTCTCGGGACCGATATTCATCGGGGTCCCGATTATATTTTTTTTATTTAAGCGTATCGGGCCAAGCGAGATACAACTCTGATAGACATTGCATTGTTTAAGGATTTTAACTTTTTCAAATGGTGCTAACTTTAGTATTTTTTCACTAAGTTAGCTCCGCAGGCGCTAACTTATAATGAAAATATTGTTACTCAGTCCACCGTTCCAGGAAGATTATATGCGTAATGCCCGGTGTGATTTCGTCTCAAACTCTCACACCCAATGGTACCCAATACTACTTGGTTATGCTGGAGCTTTACTGGAGAAGCACGGCCATCAGGTTAAACTGATTGATGCTCCCGCGGCCCATCTGAACCATCGGCAGGTTGAAGAGATAAGCCGGGAGTTTAAACCGGACATTCTGGTGGTATACGGGGGCCGACTGAGCGAAGAGAATGATCAGGAGATAGCCGACCATCTAACTGGACTGCTGGGATGCCGAACGATCTTCTGCGGACCGTTTGTCTCCATAGCTCCGCAACGATGGCTTGAGAAGACTGAGAAAGTTTTAGCGGCGGTAGCCGGTGAGTTTGATTATCCGGTCCTTGAGTTTGTGGAAGGCAACCCCTCCCCAACAATTAAAAACCTGATCTATCGGGAAGGCGATGAGATCGTTCGTAATGAACTCCGCCCTTATCTAGATCAGACGCAACTGGACGCAATACCATTTGTCTCGGAGTTTTTTCTCCGGCAGGTAAATCTGAATGACTACCGGGCCATCTCTGAACCGTTCCCCTACATGGATATGATGACCGGTCGGGGGTGCTACTGGGGAGTATGTTCATTCTGTCTCTGGGTTCATAGCTATATCCAGGGCCCGGTTTATAACACCCGCTCCCTGGAAAATGTCTTGGAGGAGATCGATTTTATCCGTACCCGGATCCCCCGGGTAAAATCGCTGATGTTCCAGGATGACTCATTCTCCGAGAACCGGGCCCGGGAACTCTCCGAGGAGTTTCTACGGCGAAACTGGAAGATTAGATGGTCCTGTTATGCCCGGGCGGAATTATCCCCTGAAACACTTGTCTTAATGAAACGGGCCGGATGTCTTAATCTTCATGTTGGTTTCGAATCCGCTACCGAGGAAGTACTGCGGAAGGCGGCCAAAGGAATCAGCCGGGAAAAGATGACAAGTTTTGTTCAGGCGGCACAAAAGGCAGGCCTCCATATTCATGGCGATTTTTTAATGGGATTGGAGGGCGAGACCAAAGAATCTCTGCTCAGGACCGTAGATTGGGCGGTCGCCCTGAACGTGGATACCGCCCAGTTCCAGGTGATCATTCCTTTTGAGGGAACACCCCTCTATCGGTCACTCCAGGCAAAGGGATGGATGAAAGATGGTTATCCTGACTACCCGGAACTTTCCACTGAGATGATTCAGAAAATATCCCGCCAGGCGTACCGCCGATTTTATCTTCGGCCGCAGCAGATGGTCTTGATGTTGACTCACCCTAAAAGCCGCCTCTGGCACTATCTGAAAGTGGCGCATAAGATCATCCCCAGTGTATTTTTCCCAGAACGGCAGCCGGGAGCATAATTATGACTTTTTTAATAACCGCACTTTCTAACTCCTTTCTAATTGAGGTCCAGCCAAGATGATCTTTCTGCTTTTTCTTATTAGCTTCCTGCTGATAATGGTCCTGGCCTGGACTTCCAGTATTTATTACATCTTCCTCCATCGAAAAGTTAATGAGGGAAAATCTGATTCTGACCTCTCCGGTCCTGACGAAGATCCGCTATTTTCCATCATCATTCCCTGCTTCCGGGAGAAAGGGTATATCTTGAATAAGCTGGAGAACACTGCCGCGCTGGACTATCCATCGGACCAGTTTAATGTCATTGTGATAGATGGAGGAAGCAATGATGGAACCGGGGAGATCGCTCAAACATTCTGTGAGTCTCAGACTAATTTTTCTTTTTCCATCTCCAGCCAGCGTGGCAAAATACCTCAGGTAAATCAAGCCCTGAGTACAATCACAGACGGAATAGTGATGATTACCGACGTGGACGGGCGACTGGAGAGCGACGCTTTACTTCGATTGAAACTGATTTATCAGGATCCCGAAATCGGCTGTGCCGGGGCTTATGTGGTCCCGGCCGATCCTCTCCCGGAAGATGGTCTTTTCTGGCAACACCAGAACGCGATGCGGATTATGGAAAGTCGACATGGGCATTCTTCAGTTATGGTGGCAGTTGCTTATACCTTCCGTCGGGACCTCTTTAAGAAATTTCCGGATGATGTAATCGCCGATGATGTTTATACCGCCTTCATCAGTAATACTAAGGGCATGAAAAGCCTGTACTCTCCTATGGTCCGGGCGACTGAGCTCCGGAGCGGGAGTGATCGGAGCAGTATGTTCTCCCATAAATTAAGAAAACTAAACGCGAATATGCGTGAACTAAAGCGTTTCCTCCCGGATTGGAGGAGGATGAAGCCGGTATGGCAGGTAATGTTTTTAACCAAATTTATGCAGTCATGGGTTGTAGCACCTATTATCTTGATTTTGGTATTCTGCTTTATTCTTTCTCTTGTTATTACGGGCTGGCCCAGCCTCATTTTCTGGGGTGGCGCGGCGATCGGCCTGCTGGCAATTCAGTCCGCCGGAGAATCAGTGCTGAAGAAATACCACCAAGGGAACGATTCATTACAACCTGCCCCGTATCACCGCTTATTATATTCCCTGCTCTTTTTGCTGATCCTGATAGGAGGTTTTTTTCGCTATTTCTTTGTCCGCCAGACCAGTTCATATAATAAAGTTAATTAATGCCTTCGGCATTAATTAGTCTCTAACCGAAAAACACGATTCTTGGCGGGTGTGGCTGGTAGCCGCACCTTTTAAGGTGCGCCGTCGGGAAATATACACTCAATGAAAATCACCAGTTACTTCATTACCGGCGCCAATGGATTTATCGGATCCTCTCTATCCAGAGAATTAAGCCGGAAGGGGAAAAAACTGACTCTTCTTCTTCATCGCTCTGATGACCACCCTTTTCTGAAGGAGGTCATCGGGACCCGGGTCATGGGAAATATTCTGGATCCGGAAACATTCGGAGAATATCTGGGGAAAGAGACCTGTGTTATCCACTGTGCCGGGATGGTCTCATTCACTCAGGGAGACGATGAGGAAGTTCGTCGGACTAATTCCCAGGGGACTCAAAAACTCCTCAACATCTGCAAAAAGAAGAAAGTAAAATCGCTTGTCTTTCTCTCCGCCGGGGCGGTATGGGGGAGCACCGGTTCACCACATGATCTAATCACTGAGGAGAGTCCGAAAGATCTGGCCACGGAAAGCGGTTACGCGCAGAGTAAAATTGAGGCGGAAGCGGCCTGCCGGGAAGCGGCAAGAGATGGGCTTGATGTAAAAATTGTCAATCCAGCCACAGTCTACGGAGCCGGGGATCTCCTTCTCCATGCCGGGGGAAAGGTAGTGAAAGAGGTTGGCGAGCGGGGCATCAGACTGATTCCGCCCGGGGGGACATCCTGGATTGCCATCGAAGATCTGATCCATGGTATTCTGCTAACTATCGAACAGGGAAGGAGCGGCCAAAACTACATCCTCTCCGCCGGAAATATTCCCTACCGGGAACTCTTCCCGCTTATTGCCGGATCCTGTGGTTTGAAGGGGAGGGGAATGGTTATCTCTCCCCGGCTGAGAATCCCGCTGGTAGCTGCAGCCAGACTGATGGAAAAGGGCAACTCGCTCCTGAATCGAGGCAGCGCAATCTCTCCTTTCCAGATCGAAGAGAGCTTTCGTTATAAATATTTCAATGCCTCAAAGGCCCGGGAAAAACTTGGATTCATTCCCCGGGTCGGACTGGAGAAGGCCGTGCAAAAGGTTCTGACGTTTAACCAACTTCACGATTCGGGAGAGAATATATGAGAATTCTTCTGGTAAATCCCCCCTGGCAGCTAGATCAAAATAGTGTCTATAGTAAAACCGGAGCCATTTATCCTCCCCTTGGTCTTGCCTCCATGGCAACAGTAATGGATGAAGCGGGATTGCCAACCGATATTCTCGATGCCTGGGGAATGGGGATGGGCCTGGATAGTTTTCAGGCGGAACTCATAAAAAGAAAACCCGATGTTCTGGGAATAACCGCCTATACCACCACCGTACTCCAAGCTTTAGCCGCTGCCCGTAAAGCAAAAGAGACCATTCCAGGAATTACGGTGGTAATGGGGGGGCCCCATCCGACCATCATGCCCGAGGAGATGATGGAGCAGGAATGCGTCGACTATATCATCCGCGGTGAAGGAGAGTTTAGTTTTCTCTCCCTGGTTCGGTACCTTCAGAAAAATATTCCACCCCCGGAGAATATTCCCGGCCTTTCCTGGCGGGAGAACGGACTCATCCGGCATGCTCCCAACAGCGGGTTTGTGGAAGACCTGAACAGTCTACCGGTAGCGAGCCGGGAGAAACTCCCCATGTCGATCTACCGTCCGGCATCCGGAGCGTACCGGCGCACTCCGGTAACCTCCATGATTACTTCCCGGGGATGCCCTTTCAACTGTACATTCTGCTCCAAAGCGATATTTGGAAGTACCGTCCGTTTTCGCACCGCTGAAAAAGTCGTTGAAGAAGCGAAGTATCTCCGCGATCGGTTCGGGATCAAGGAGATTTACTTCGCGGATGACTGTTTCACCCTTGATCTCGCCCGAGCCGGGGAGATATGTGACCTTTTCCTAAGTCATGATCTCGATATGACCTGGACCTGTTCCACCCGGGTAAATCTGGTCAACCCGGTCCTCTTGAAAAAAATGAAACAAGCCGGGTGTGTCTCTATCGGTTATGGAATCGAGACCGGTGACCCCGAGATGGCTAAGAAACTCCGGAAGGGCATTACCATCAAGCAAGCCCGGGATGCGATAGCCTGGACCCGGTCAGCCGGTATTGAAACCAGGTCCTCCTATATTTTCGGCTTTCCCGGAGAAGATATGAAAGACCTGGAAAATACCCTGCGGGTCGCCCTGGAACTGAACGCCGACTTCGTCATATTCAATCTGGCAATTCCGCTCCCCGGAACCGAACTCTATCGCGAAGCTAAAGATAACGGGTTGCTACCAGCTGATGGTTTTGATCTCTACCCTCTTACCGACGGCGCCCACGTTCTGATCCGTTTACCCTCGGTCACCCCGGATCAACTGAAAGTGTTTTACGACCGCGCTTATCGCAGATATTATCTTCGCCCGCGTTATATATTCACCCGGCTCTCCCGAATTAAAAATTTTGAGGATCTGCGCCTGAACTGGCGCGGCCTGAAAGAATTTCTCGCCTGGCGGAGTGGAGGCTGATTTATATTCTCAGGATTTTAATATGACGGAAAATAATAGAATAGCTCTTATCCAACCCCGTCTTCCCGATCGGAACTATATTCCGAACCTGGGGATTCTCTATATTGCCGCAGTTCTGGAAGAGGCCGGGTTCCGGGTTCAGGTCCTGGATGAGAATCTTGAACGGGACTACGAGAAAAAGCTCATCTCTTTTGACCCCTATCTCGTTGGTTTTACCGCCGTTACCGCTGCTATTAACCGGGTGATTCAAACTGCTGAACGGTTGAAAAAAGTACTTCCGTCCACCAGGATAGCTGTGGGAGGTCCCCACGCCAGCCTTCTTCCGGAAGAAGTGGTCATCAACCCGGGTATAGACTTTTGTCTCAGGGGAGAGGGGGAATTCCCGTTTTTAGAACTGGCCCGGGTTCTTCAAGCTGGGAATGGAGTAGAAAGCATTTCCAACCTGGTTTATCAGTGTTCCGGGGAAATTGTAAAAAATCTGCCCCGATCCCTGCTCAGTTCCGAGGAACTGGACCGGTTGCCGTTTCCCGCTTTCCACCTGCTCGACCTGAGAAAGGTCTTTCCCAACATTGCTCACGGGCTATATTCCCGGGGCCAACGAATTCTCCCCATTATGACCACCCGGGGCTGTCCTCACTCATGTACTTTTTGTTGCCGCGTTATGGGAAATTCCATTCGCCAGCGCAGTCCGGAAAATGTTCTGAAAGAGATCGAGTATATGATTGAACATTATCAGGTAGATGAGATCTATTTTGAAGATGACAACTTTACTGTTGACCGTGACCGGGCAATGGCTATCCTCCTGGGAATCCAGACACGTTTTCCAGGACTGCATATTAAGTTCGCCAATGGTCTTCGGGCCGACCGGGTGGATGAGGAATTTCTTCGTACGTTCCGGGGAGCCGGAGGTTACTGGGTAGGCTTCGGGATCGAGTCCGGAGTTGAGCGAATTCTGAAGATGATGAAGAAAAACTTGGATCTCAAGGTGGTTAAAGAAAACGTGGCACTGGCTAAGCATCTCGGCTTCCATACCGGGGCTAATTTCATTATCGGCTACCCGGGTGAAACCTGGAAAGATGTTCGTACCAGCCTCTCATTCTTCCGCGGTCTTGATCTCGATAGTTTAGCCATCGTCAATCTCATTCCCTTCCCGGGAACAGAGGTTTATCGGTTATGCCGAGAGAAGGGTTACCTCACCTCTGCGGCGGAAGATTACGATAATTATTATTTCGGAATCTTTAATGTCAAAACCCTGATCCAAACTCCTTCTCTCCCCCCGTGGAAAATCAAACTTGCTATTTGGATCAGCTACTTCGCGTTTTATTTCCTTTCCTGGAAGCGACTGAAAAAGTTTATCCGTCTGGCCTTCAAACGGATTGTTATTCCATTCCGGGTAACAAGAAAATGAAGAAGAAGATCTCTTTCACAACCGAAGAAGTAAAGTCTGCCAACCGGAAGTTCTATGACCTTGCCTACCGGGTTTATGAAAAGGCAGACGGAAGGAGAGGGGAAAAGTTAGGGCTATATCTCGACCGACACCTCTCCCACCTATCCCGGGAGTCAGGGGGGGGGAGCCTCCTCGATCTGGGCTGCGGAAGCGGTTTCGCCGGTAACCGGGGCAGGCAATTTTTTGCCCGGGTGACCGGAGTAGACCTCTCCCCTAATATTATTAAACTGGCGAACGAACATCACCCGGAGATAGATTTTATCGCCGCAGATTCCGAATTTCTGCCTTTCCGGGATAACTCATTTGATGGGGTAGTCGCGGTTGCCCTGCTCCATCATCTTCTTGAACATCATCAGTTTTTTGCGGAGGTGTTCCGCGTTTTAAAACCTGGAGGAGTCCTCTATACCGACCACGATCTGGAACGGCGGTTTCGTAACATTTCCCGCCTGCCGCTGGCTCTTTACCGACTCGGCCGGGATGAGGAGAAACGGTATAGAAAAGCCTGCCCACAACTTACCCGACAGTTGTACATGGCGACCGAAATCCACCGGGAAGGATTGAATCCGGATCGGTTGATCCAGGCGCTACACACGGCCGGATTCGGCGATATAACGGTAATATATCACTGGTTGGGGCTAAGCCCGGTCTTTGACCGGATCGGACACCTATTGAATCGGGAGGGGAGATGTCCCCGGGGGTTCGCCCCCTCTCTCTCCATCTGGGCCCGGAAGTGACTATGAAGAAATACCATAGGTAGCCGCAGACTTTAGTCTGCGCCATCTGATTAGATGCCATTGCCTATAGACTACTTAACACGCTGTGATGAAACCGGCGCAAATATCTCAAATACCTTGAAAAATATATTTTTTCGTTATTATCTTGCCTGGAAGTATGCAATCCATCTCCGGAAGCCAATTCTCACGCTGAAGTTGATCCGGAACATGATCCTGGTCTATATCTTCCGCCGGCCCTTGTTGCGGTATGTTGATTTTGCGGTCGATTTCCCCTGCAATCTCAAATGTGAGCATTGTTTTGCCACCGCCTTTCAAAAATCGGACCGGAAAGAGGAGAAACTCACCCCGGAGGATTACCGGATAATTGCCGCTCAGTGCCGGAAGCTGGGAGCTATATCATTCTCTTTTCAGGGGGGAGAACCATTTCTCTTCCTGGATAAGCTGGAAGAGTTTATCCGGGTCTGCCGGCCTTCCGGTTCACTGGTCTCGGTTACCACCAACGGGACTCTCTGCACCCGGGAAAATGTGGAACGTTTAAAAAAAGCAGGAGTGGATATCTTTACCATCAGCATCGACAGCTTAATCCCGGAAGAACACGATGCCTTCCGAGGAGTTCCTGGAAGCCTCAAGAAAACTCTTCAGGCGGTCGAACTGGCCCTGGAAGCGGAGATCCGGGTAACGATCGGAACAACGATCTCCCATCAGAATATCCTTTCGGAGGGACTGCGGATGGTGATGGAATTCGCCCGGCGGAAGAAGTGTCTGCTGGTTTTTGCCATGGCCGCCGCCGCGGGCAAGTGGCAGGACCGGGATGATCTACTCCTGACCGAAGAAGATCTTGGGCTGATAGATACGTATTGCCGGGAGAATCCTTACGTCCACACTGACCTGGAAGGAAATTATCTCCACTATGGCTGCGGGGCGATGAAGGAGATCATCTACCTTACCCCCTACGGGGATGTCCTGTCATGCCCTTTTCTCCATATCTCCTTCGGGAAAGCTCCCAATGAATCGATCCAAACTATCCGCGAACGCGGGCTGCAAAATCCTTATCTAAAGGTTTACTGGCCCCGCTGCTTGGCCGCAGCTGACCAACTGTTCCGGGAAAAGGTGCTTTCACAGCTTAAGGGAAGAGAAAGGTTACCCGTAAGAGACAAAGAAATTATCTGGCCTCCAGAGGTCGTTAGGCCAAAGCAGTAATTTTTAAGTGCCAACGTTTATAAGTTGTTTAATCCCACTCCCTTTTCTTCTTCCATTGTATTGTTGTTGGATCCATACACTTGGATTGAATATAGATAAGGGTTGCTTTCCCAACTATGTTCACCGCTCCCAAATGTTATTACAAGATGGTAATTAGACATAAGATAATCATTTAAAGTTTTTTGCTCATGTCGATAGGTCCAGAATCGGTTAGAACTTGCTACAAAAGGAGGTGCCAGTTTTTTAATCATCTCTAAGCTATTATTGCATTTTGCCTCAACAGCACCAGGCGGACGACTAGTAAAACGCATACCATATCCTAATAATCTACGATTAGTTAAATAATTCAAAAGAGGCTCGTAATAAAGACATAACAAAGGCATGTTTTCGTTAGTCCGGCTAATGATAAAGTTACTTGTGTCATTGATCACCCTGACATATATCTCCGGCATAAATACGATTACCCCTATTCTTGGGTTGTCCCAGAATGTTTGAGGCTTTATACCTTTTAAGGTTTTGTAATAAATCATAAGACAAATTATAAATACCCCGAATAAGGAACATGCAGCGAACTTAAACAATTTTAGCCTGAGAGGCTTGGCTTTAAGGGAAGGAAGCAAACAGTTGAATGCCATACTGACGAAAGTAATTATACTTATGATTGCAAAAGGTTCTGCCCAGGGAAATATTTTATAATTAATTGTAACATGTAAATACCATTCATTCGCGGCTGCTTGAGCAAGAATTGCAGCGGAAAACGCAACTATGAATTGTCTACTAAAGATATCTTTCCTGAAATGTTTACTAACTATAAAAAATATCATCAATATTAAGCTTAATATTACAAGAGACGGGAAATATCTATTCCCGGCTTCCAAGAATTCGTAGTTTGTATAAATGTAATATAAATATAACGGGATAAAGGCAAAAGCCAGTAAAATAAAAAAGGAAGCCCTTTTGACATTATTAATATTCAACAAGGAAACAAGAATTAGCGAAAGAATGGCGATATTATGTATGTTTACCAGTCCATATCGGGAAAAAAAAGAGAATCCAAGAACTGGATAATTTGTCGCGTGTTGGATTTTGATTCCCATCATTAAATCATAACCCTGCCTAAATCCTATACGCAAGTTAATCATTCCTATCAGATAGAAAATACCATTCAGAACCAATACACTTAAGACAGAAAATAAAAGTGCCAATCCATTCTTCAAAAAAAGCGCCCCGAATCTTTTAATCTTGATGTCTCTGTTTATTAGATGTGCAAGATAATAGAAACTATAGATAAAAAAAAGAGCTCCGATGATTGCAATCCCTTGGTTGTATTTGACCAATCCCACGACAATGGCAAAGAGATAAGATAAAAAGAAATATTTCCTGTAGTTAGGCGTATCTATTTCTAAAGCGTGAACTATTATGAAAGGGAGTGTAAAAAGAAAGGGCCAGGCTATATAAGGGCACAAAGAAGCATACTGCATAAATGCTCCTGAAGTACCAAGGAAGATTACAACAAGAAATAAACGGAGTATTGGCTGAATCAATTTTCTTGTTAATAAGAATAATAAAAAGGCTGTTGAAGAAATAATTATATTTATAATTATATTTACTTTACAAGCAGTCACTCCTCCAGTCACAATACATATTATTCCATATATAATAGGTGCCAATGGTCCGCGACCATACTCAAAATGTGAAATAGGGAACTCTAAATAAGCTACTCGACTAATTGCATAGAGATCTCTTCCCAAGTCATCACTGTCCAAATTAAAATATGGGTAGCGAATATAAAAGTGAGTTAATATAATGAGAATAGCCAATATGAAATAAATAATTTCAGATTTTTTGGGGATATGTTTGTGTTTCATAGTATCTGTTCAGATACGTGTTTGCATCAGATTACAGTTTCTGTAAGCTACATAATTTCTATTTCCACAAAAATATTTCTCTAACTACTTCGAACATATAGGCCGCACCCCATCTACTACGTTTAAGTTTTCTCTCACCTCCCAATCGAGGGGGCTCGTCTCCAGGAATATCAGCACATCTCAACTTTCTCTTGGCCGCCCTGATGGATAGCAGTGGCTCTACACCAATTTTAGTATAAAAAAGCCTTTCTTCTGTGATGTAACTTTTCTCTTTGTCAAGATCAAGCTCCTTGAATATTTCGGTTCGCCAAGCGCGATACATCACCATGGCATCCGTGTACTTTGAACCATAGAACAAGTTGATTAGGAAAGTGAACATTCTATTGCCAAACGCTGTTACAAAATCATCATCTTCACTCTTTGCGCCATCTTTATACCGTGACACAATTACCATGTCGTATCCTTCTTTCATTTTCTCAATTAATCCGGGAAGCAGCTCTGGAATAGAATTGCCGTCGGGACTAAAAGTTATAACGACGTCTCCCTGAACATAATCCATAGCTTCAATATATGCATGTCGACCTCCCTTTTGCTTCTGTACAAAGAAGGGATAACCGTTTTCCTTGGCATATTCTAATGTGCCGTCCGTTGATCCACCGTCAACAATCAGGATTTGATCTACCCATTCTCTCCGAATTCTCGGCATGATTGCTTTCATACCAGTAACTTCATTCAGCGTTAGGATTAACAATGTTGTCTTCACATATTACCCCCAGTGGTTAATTGTCCAACTTTCATGAGTAAAGTGGGATGCCTCCTGAACAATAATCGTTATCGTAATGGAGCCCCACGTGCGTGCGCGTGGTACCTATTTAGACACGCCTTCGCCAAGGCTACGGCGGGTTATCCGCCAACATTTCTAGGAGAAATCAGCCGTAGCAGATTTTCGCATTCATCCCCGGGCATCTCCGGGGTCTTCTGCGGAGGCGGATAAAAATTCACAAACTCATCTCCGCCGGGATACTTGCTATTTATTAGCGTCCGGATATCCTCCTGCGAGGAGCTACTACGACGGTCACTACCTTGCAAATAAACTTGATATCTTCCGGCTGAAGTGTCTGATTGTTCGGAAGAAAGAAGCCGCAGTGATAAAGCCGATCGGCAACCGGCGCGGAGAAGACGCCGAAACGCTCGGTCCAGAACGGGTGCTTCCCCAGGTTGCCAGCTGAGAAGATACGGGTATCAATTTTGTTCGCGTCGAGTGCTTTCAGTACTTCCTTACGCTCTTCAGTGGACTGGGCGACTGTTAAGAATGAGATGCTGCTGATTAAATCTCCGGGACCGCCGCGAGCGAATTCAAAATGCCCATCAAGGAGTTCCTGATACATCCTGTGATTGGCTACCCGCTGCTTAATTGTTTGTTGCAGCTTCGGCAACTGCATCAAACCAATCTGGGCACTGAGGTCAGTAGGTCTCAGGTTGTAGCCGGGGACCATAAAAGTGAACGGCGAATGGAACGGATCGACGCCGTACTGAGCCATGATGCGTTCCTGTTCGGCCGGCAAAAGGTCCTTCAGCCAGCCATGGCTTCGCAACATGAGCAGATGATAATAGAGTTCCTCGTCATTGGTACAAACCATACCCCCCTCAATGGTAGACATGTGATGACCATAATAAAATGAGAAAGAAGACATTACTCCAAAGGTTCCGACTAATTGTCCTTGATGGCGGGCCCCGTGGCTGGCACAACAATCCTCCATAAGCTGGAATCCGAACTTCTCCTGGAGTTCTTTAATCAGACCCATGTTGTTCGGTGTTCCCAGGACATGCACTAAAATTACCGTATCGGGCCTGTGCTCTTTAAGGATTTTATGAAGATGATCCGCGTCAAGACCATAGGTGTCGGAATCGGCTTCACACATGAGAGGTTCCCAGTTCAATTGGATGGCCGGAGAAACTGTTGTCACCCAACCGGTTGCCGGCACAATAATTTTCCGATTTCCGGCTCGACCAGCGCTATCCAATGCGGCATACATCAAAAGATTGGCCGAGGAACCAGAGTTGCAAAAAACAGAATATTTCACGCCAAGCCACTTTGACCAGACTCGCTCGAACTCTCTGGTTTTCTCCGCCATGGTGAGTCGGGGATACTCTCCAAGCCATCTAATAAGTTGCTCGACATCTTCTTCACTGATGGTATCAATTGCTAAATCATATCGACCGCTCTTGAAAGTCTTATTGTTCATTCAGAAAGCCCCTTTTAAAATCTCTAATTTTATATGCTTCTTCGTGCATGCGATTTCAGAAATTATTATTATAAATAGCTTATTTATTGATTCTAAAACTGGGTATATTTCCGATTGAGTCTATGTCGGGTCATTTTCTTGATATGCTTTACTGTCTTAATACCAAAACGCCGGTTAATCTTATCCAGATAACGAGGATTTTCGAAATAGGTGTGGAATGCATAATCCCGAAAGCTTATAACCTCACCGGAAGTCAGACGCTTGGTTGGTAGAGGGAAGGATTCGTAAGCATACTCTGAATATCCTTGCCAGGTCTCAGGAAGTGGCCATCCTTTCTCCAGCGCTTCCTCATAAAGCTTTGAACCCGGATAAGCCATAGTAGTGTAGAAGTTCGCCCATTCGGCATTGATTTCAAGAGCCATGGATAGAGTTTCCTGCATACTATCAAAGTTGTCGGCGGGCAGGCCGAAGATGAAGTTGGCCCCGATATATAACCCCGCAGCACGGGTTATTTTCACGACTTTCTCAACAATGCTCAGATCATAGCTTTTATCCACACCATCAAGAACTTGCTTGCTACCAGCCTCAAAACCATATGCTATCCACTTTATGCCCGCTTTTCTCATTTTATCCAACATCAGAGGGGAGACGGTGTCTACACGTGCGTATGCCCACATGTTCAAATCATAGTCCCGCTCGATAATCAGATCGCAGATCTCTACAACCCGTTTCTCGTTCATGGCAAAAAGCTCATCAATAATCTTAATATTGCTAATGCCATAGTTTTGGACAAGGAAATCAATTTCCTCCACAACCTTCTCAGGACCTCGATAACGAATCCCAGGCTTCCCAAAAATGGCATTGATGCAGCAAAACGTGCAGTTGAACGGGCAACCTAGACTGGTATAGATAACGCCATAGGGTTGCCGATTATCAATGTTATCGAAGCAATGCCAGTTATGGGCCCGGTATTTCTTCATAGGCAGAAGGTCCCAGGCCGGCATTGGCAGTTCGTCCAGATTATTAAATATTGATGGACGGGGATTCGATTTTATCTCCCCTTTTTCCAAGAACCAGAGACCTTCAATCTCGAGATTCAAACCACCTACCTTAAGGGCATCGATCAACTTAGGAATTGTGTAAAATCCCTCACCCTGGCAAACAAAGTCAACGCCCTCCTCCCTCAGGGAACGTTCAGGCAATGCGGATGGGTGCAATCCATGAAATAGTGTCTTAATCTCAGGTGCGAGATGCTTTAAATATCGAATAATGCTGCCGGCACCAGTCATATTCATAGTCGAGGCTGAAGGGTTACTGCCGGAAACGGAGATGACCGCCAAAATCGGGGTAATCTCCTTTATTTTCTCGGCGGTCTTTTCGTGGGACCACTGCTCGACCTCGGCATCATAAATCATAACAGTATAACCAAGGCCGCGAAAGTATCCGGCCAGTAGTGAGGCCCACAGGGGCGGCTCGATAGCTGTAAGCTGGAAAACGTTCAGTTCACCATATAGTTGTTTTTGACTGCCGGGTTTAATGATTAGAATATCAGGTGAATGCATTTTCAATTTTTAGCTCGGAAAATAGGCTCTTCGCTATTTTGTATGGGTAGAATGAAAAAAACCTCATCCAATCCCTGTGATTTATTGTTTTGATTCGTAATCTGGAAATGATTATATTTAGCGTAAAGTTAAATTATAATCCGATCTCTT
>Ga0222696_1000148_pt1 | contig 51160 bp, 51 predicted proteins | sample AntAcemetage1400_FD_179817 | JGI IMG/M metagenome (GOLD analysis project Ga0222696, IMG submission 179817) | Saline water microbial communities from Ace Lake, Antarctica - #1400 | ecosystem: Environmental > Aquatic > Non-marine Saline and Alkaline > Saline | place: Antarctica: Ace Lake... | reverse complement strand
AAGTCATTCACCAACGCCAAAAAACGCCTGGCCATACTGGCATTGCTGGTAGTGGTCACCTTCATCGTACTGACAGTAATAATATTCATGATCTTTGGGCAAGTGTAAAAGACGTTAAAGTTAAAAGACGTTGAAGATAAAGAACGTTGAAAAATAAGAACGTTGAAAATAACAAACGTTAAAGATCGTTGAAGCTCATTCGCGAGCAACGCAAAATGACCTTCGGTCATCGCGGGTTAAAAATCCGTGGACAAAAAAGCCGCCAAGCCAAGGCGAAACAATTAGTGAAATTAGTGTAATTAGTGGACAAAAAAGGGGCCGAGTCGAAGCGAAACAATCAGAGTAATCTGTGTAATCCGTGGACAAACGCCGCCAAGCCAAGGCGAAACAATTAGTGAAATTAGTGTAATTAGTGGACAAAAAAGGCCGCCAAGCTAGGCCATTTATTAATACTATGAATGATCCGCTTCAAAAGATGAACCCGGGCAAGATCCTGCAGTATCTCCGGGACAAGAGGAACACTATTCTTGATGAGATGAGTGTCATCTCTTATGTGACCAAACCCTACATTGAAGGGGAAGGAGTCGATCCCCGGGTGGTCACATTGAACGATCCGAAATCACACATCTCCGAGCAATATCGCTCAATCCGGACCAATATTACGTCACTTTCCCCGGAGAATCCGGTCCAAGCTTTTATAATCACCAGTTCTCTCCGTGGAGAGGGAAAGACCGTTACCTCCGCCAACCTGGCGATGGCCTTCTCTCAGGAAGTAGAGAAGAAGACCATTCTGATCGACGCAGACCTCCGGAAGCCGAATATCCACCGTCTCTATAACGTCAGAAAAGATCCCGGGCTCTCCGACATCCTCTCCGGAACGATGGAAGTAGATCGATTTCTGGAGAAACCCGCGGTAGATAATCTATATATAATCCCGGCCGGTAAATCCCCTGCCAATCCATCCGAATTAGTTGGTTCGACCCGGATGAAGGAACTGATCGCGCGACTGAAAGAAGAATTCCAATGGATTATATTCGACATGGCGCCTATTTTAGCCGTTACCGATGCCGGTGTTCTTGGGAGTTTGGTGGATGGTAGTATTGTTGTAGTGAAGGCCGGCCGAACTCAGGCGGTAGATGTTGAACGCTCCTATTCGCTGCTTCTGGAAGCCAATGCCAATCCCATGGCCAGCATCTTAACCGGGGTAATTACCTACATCCCATATTATCTCTATCGATACCGGTATATCTATTCACACCAGTACTACAGTACCTAAATTTCCCTATGGGGAAATTTAGGTAGGTTTGAATAATGATCGCGAAATTTAAGGTATTGCGATGATGTAGGGATGTTTTAGGAATTGTTTCTATTTCGGTTAAAAATCAGCTCTCTTAAGAGCTGATTTTTTTTGTTTTATGATTCTACGGTTTGTTATAGTCTAATAATTGTAAACTTACGGAGGTTAATCATGCACAACGAATTTAATGCTATCATAGAGAAAGACAACGATTGGTTTATTTCTTATTGCCCTGAAATTCCCGGTGCCAATGGTCAGGGGCGGACAAAAGAAAAGTGTCTTAAAAGTCTCTCTGATGCTATCAAATTAATTTTAGAAGATGAATGGAGGCACACCCCCGGTGAGTTTATCTCACCGGAGTGTAAGTTCAACAGCTAAAGCTCTTGGAGGGTTCATCACATAGGGAAAAAGTTATTTGAAGCTTCGGTTTTATACATATCCGGACACAAGTTTATCTCACATCTACAATCATAATGTGATGAAAAAAAATATATTTCCACCGGGTTGGGATGAGTACCGAGTTCAGAGTGTTCTATCTCACTATGAAAGTCAGAGCGAGGAGGAAGCGGTTGCCGAGGATGAAGCTGTCTACGAAGATTCCCAGCAAACTTTCATGGAGATCCCAAATGAACTTGTACCGACCATTCGAGAACTTCTTGCCAGGCGAGGAGCATAGAAATCGAACCATTTTCAACTTTGCTGGTTAGGTATTGGAAACCTTACTTGGAAGCAAGATCAATCGTCGCGAATACTCTGTAGCCGATGTCGCTGACATCGGATCTGGTTTATACCAGGTGTCATCGTGGGCGTTAGCGAAGCAATCTACCGAAACGAAACGAAGTTCAACGTTCAGCGCTGGATGTTTAGTTTTTAACACGGCCTTGAACGATGTTTAACGGTTTTATATATCAATGTCTTTTATCTTCAACGTTCTGTCATTAAAACGTTTTTATTAGTAGGAGAATAGACCATGTCAAATACCTTTACCGCAATAACCAAAAATGATGGAGATTGGTGGATAGGGTGGGTTGAGGAAGTTCCGGGTGTTAATTGTCAGGAACTGACTAAAAAAGAACTCTTAACAAGTCTAAGAGAAACACTCAAGGAAGCACTGGAATTTAATCGCGAAGAGGCTATCAAATATGCTGCTCCGGATTATACTGAGGAACTACTAACTGTATGAAGCGCGTTAAACTACTCAAGCATCTGCGTCAAAACGGATGCGTCTTCATCAGAGAAGGGAGTAGACATTCGTGGTGGTTTAATCCAGTTCTAGGAAGGCGCTCTTCTGTTCCGAGGCATAATGAAATTAAGAATCAACTTGGCCGGAAAATTTGCAAAGATCTCGGAATCCCATTTATAAAATAACCATAATTGATAACGGTAGCGACTGCTGGAGAAGGTTTCCCATAGATCAGGTCCTAGATCCGGCAGGACTGACGGGTAGAATGACTGACAACCTCGCTCCGGTCTTAACGATTTTCAACGTTTTTTAATTTCAACGTTTTTATGTTTCAACGTCCCTTATCTTCAATGTCTTTATTATTCCCTTTATTTTTCAAAATCTTTATTTACAACTTCCCCGGTACGAACCATAATGACACCATTATGAAACTAAAACCAGGGAGGTTAATATGCCAAGCATAACTGTAAAAAACATTCCGGATCACGCGTATACAATTCTCAAGCAGGTGGCAACCACACACCACAGGAGTATTAATAGCGAGATTATCTGTCTAATAGAGAGAGCAACAATAAGTAAACAGTTTCCTCCTGAGCACCACCTTGTCCTGGCTAGGCGGTCTAGAGAAACCACAAAAAAATTCCTTCTTACCGAGGCTATATTACAAAAAGCTAAAGAAGAAGGGCGCCCATGATCGTTGTAGATACTAATATTTTAAGTTATTTCTATCTAAACTCTGAATATTCAACGCTTGCGGAGCAAACATTTAATAAAGATCCTCACTGGTCTGCGCCGTTATTATGGAGAAGCGAATTTAGAAATGTCCTGATCTTTTATATAAGGAAAAATATAATTACGTTACCCGAGGCGATTGAAATATTCGAGTTTGCGGAAAAATTATTAAAAGAAAATGAATATGAAATAAATTATGTGCAAGTATTAAGTCTGTCACATTCAAGTGGTTGCTCGGCATATGATTGCGAGTTCGTAAATTTAGCAAGAGATTTTGCTATTCCGTTGGTAACTGAAGATAAAAAAATCCTGAAAAATTTTCCGGAAACAGCCATGTCAATGTCCCAGTTCATATGACAGTTGTCAGTTGACGGAGAAACCGCCCGGGTTGTAACCGCGGTCGTTGACCGCGGAATAAAAGTCGACAGCTCCCGAAAAATAATTGACCATAGAAAAAACCGCAGAATTAAAATTATTCCCACCATCTGTTAAATTCTTGTCCCCGCCTTCTTCGGGACAAGAATTCGCGAACCCCGCAAAATGATCTCCAATCATCGAGGGGTAAAAATCTGCGTGATCCGTGGACAATAAAAAAGGGGGGGGGTAGGGGGAGGATAAAGGATGAACATCGAACTTCCAACATCGAATATCCAACGATAAAAAGAGGCCGAGGTAGGGGGAACTCACATTAAATCACCTCCAATTCGTCTGTTAAATTTAAGAGGCGGAGGTTGGGGGGGAATAGTTCTAATCCATAACAAGGAATATTATGAAAACTATAGTGATTGGCGGCGCCGGATTTATCGGCTGTAACGCCGCGGCAAGATATATCCGGAGAGGCGATGAAGTCACCGTCGTGGACAACCTCTCCCGGCAGGGAACTGAATTAAATCTCAAATGGCTGGAATCAGTCGGAGAATTTCAGTTAATTAAAACAGATATCAGGGACCAGGCGTCTTTAACTAAAATATTTTCCGAAGGAAAAGTTTTTAACGTGGTCCTTCATCTGGCCGCCCAGGTAGCGGTGACAACTTCTGTCACGGATCCCCGGAATGATTTTGAGATAAATGCTCTTGGTACTTTTAACGTACTGGAGGCGATCAGGAATTCCGGCCAGGATCCGATCTGTATATTCTCCTCCACCAATAAAGTATATGGTAATCTTGATGACCTCAATATTTCAGAGGGGGGAAAAGCTTATTCCTTCCAGGGAGATATCGATGGAGTAACCGAAGATCAGCTCCTTGATTTTCACTCCCCCTATGGTTGTTCAAAAGGAGCGGCCGACCAGTATGTGAGGGATTATTCCCGGATGTATGGGCTGAGAACGGTGGTCTTACGTCAATCCTGTATCTACGGTCCCCGCCAATTCGGAATTGAAGATCAAGGCTGGGTCGCCTGGTTTATCATTGCCATCCTGCTCGGGAAACAGCTTACCATCTACGGCAACGGGAAACAGGTTCGCGATATCCTCTATGTCGATGACCTCCTGGACAGTTATGACCAGGCAATAAACAATATAGATATTGCCAGCGGCCGGATATACAATATCGGTGGCGGTCCGGAAAACCAGATCTCTCTCCTCCAATTTTTAGATCTGCTAGGAGAATTAATTGGCAAACAAATCTCCCACGCCTACTCTACCACCCGCCTCGGCGACCAACCCATCTACGTCAGTGACATCACCAGAGCCGGGGAAGAGCTGGGTTGGAAACCACAGACGAACTATAGTGATGGAATAAGGAAATTATACGATTGGGTCCTTGCAAACAAACAGACGATAGAGAAGGTCATAACAGACGAGTAAATATTCTGGCTTCCCCCTACCTCACCCCCTTTTGTTAACAGACGATTGAATGTGATTGGAGGTGAAATTAAAAAAACATTATCAACCCGCACGTCACGAGTTAGAGATGAAGTGTTGGATTACAATTGATCGTTGTAGTTAAAAGCTAATGCACCTGAGGCGAAAAGGAAACAGAATAAGGTATAGTAAACACTAGAACGATAAAACCATATCCAAAGATATTGGTTAAAATCTTTTATTCACATCCAATCACATTCAATCGTCTGTTAAAAAGCCGCCACGTCAAGCCGCGGCAAAAAAAATAAATTATCTGTTTGTTGTAAATATTGTTGTTGAATGTTACAACAAATATTGTAATATATTACAATAATGAGAATGTTAGATATAACCAGATCAAAACTTCGGACCAACTTGTTCCTCTACTTTTTTACTAATCCCCAGGCCAAACTCCATCTCCGCGACCTGGCGGGGCGATTGAGTGAAGACCCGGGGAATCTTTCCCGTGAACTCAATCGCCTCTCCGAAGAGGGACTCTTTCTGACAGAGGATGTTGGTAGGCAGAAGTATTTTTCATTAAATAAGAATTACGGACTTTATGATGAAATCAAGTCGATTGTTTTAAAGACGGTGGGACTGCCCATACAGTTAAGCCGAATAGTCAAAGCAGAAAGAAATATTTTAATAGCTTTTATCTATGGATCGTTTGCTTCCGATGAGACTTCGGTGGATTCAGATATTGATATCCTTCTGATCGTTAGAGATTCGGAATTTAAAGATGATCGTATCCAAAAACGGATTGCGCTGCTGGAGCGGATGCTCCACCGGGAAATCAATTGGAGCTATTTCCCATTGAAGGAATGGAAGCGCAAAATACAGGAGGAAGATAGTTTTGTAAGCAACATACTTTCCGGCCCAATTATTATTCTCAAAGGTGATGAGAAAGAACTACGAAGATCTGATTCGAAGTGGTCAGCTTAAGCGTGTCCCCGGAAAAGGAGTCGACCAGGCTTCTCGGCTTCTGAAACGAGCTTCTCGGGATATGATGACGGCGGAATTTCTGCTTTCCCATGACGAAGCCGCGGCGATGGATTTAATCTATAAGGGGATATTTCATGCGGCTAATGCCCTTCTGCGCCTCCAGGGATATCGCCCTGGTGGGCGAAGACAGCACGTCGGAGTGTTAGAAGCTATGGCAAGAACACTGGGGAAAAAGCCGGAATCATTGCTTTTGTTTTATGACCGATTGAGAAGAAAGAGGAATAAGTTTGAATATCAGGCGGTTTTTACCATGTCCTCTCAGGAACTCTGTAATACGCTGCGGCAGGCCAAAGAATTGATTGTCGAAATTCAAAAAAACATTCATAAATACCACCCTGAACTTCACCCGGATAAAAAAACCAAGCATATATAAACAGACGATTGAATGTGATTGAATAGGATAGGGGAAAAGAAAATATTCTGAGTTGTTTGATCGTATTTCTAATATGAGATTTTAAACGGAATACTTAAAATCGAAGTGAATAGAAACAAGAACAAATGATGTGAATATTAAGGTATCAGCAAAATTACAAGACAATGGCCAGTATCTTTTCATTCACCTCCAATCACATTCAATCGTCTGCTAAAATTGTTCCCTTGACCCAGGTAGCCCGAATGGGCTATATTGATCCCAAAAGATAAAGATGGAGGGAAATTAGCATGAACCGTACAGCAACAGTCAGGGCAAGAATTGAGCCGCGTCTCAAAGATGATGTAGATAAGTTGCTTCATCGTCTGGGCATGAGCACAACTGAGGCTATTAACTTATTTTATAATCAGATAAGGCTTCGTCAGGGCATTCCCTTTTCCGTGGAAGTCCCGAATGCATCCACTAAAAAGACCTTTGAATCGACTGATCGCGGCGAAGAACTGCATTCGTACAAAAGTATTGACGAGATGTTTGAGGCTCTTGACAAATGTTGAAGCTTAAGACTACGACCCGATTTGAAAAGGACTACAAAAAAGCACTCAAATCGGGGAGAGACATGGGGAGACTAAAGCGCACAATTAATTGGATTGCCAATGAACAGCCTCTATCACCCGAGATGCGTGATCATAAGTTGATAGGAAACTATAAAGGCAGAAGGGAGTGTCATCTTGCCGGTGATTGGTTGCTGATCTATAAGACAGAAAAAGATACCGTGATCTTTGAGCGGCCGGGATCCCATTCCGAACTTCTGAAGGGATAAACGCCAATATATAATAACTAACTTAACAAACGATTAAAAAGTATATCCCCCTACCTCACCCCCCTTTTTTAACAGACGATTGAATGTGATTGGATGTGAATTTTAAAAGAATTTAACTGGCATGACTTGAGAGTGGGGATATTTTTTGTCTAAATACATTTGATTGTTACTGCTGTACGACGAAAAGCTAAGCTAGGTGAGGCGAAGAAAAGCAAAATAATACGTTGTAAGAAATAAGATATTAACTAACCCGAAAAGTAATGGTATAAACTCTCTCACATCAAATCACATCCAATCGTCTGTTTAAAAAGCCGCTAAGCCAAGCCCAGGCGAAACAATAAAATAAATCGTTTGTTATAAAAGGTGCAGAATATGAAGTGAGATGATTCTGAATATAGACCTTTAACGGAAAAAATAATCAAAGCATTTTATAATGTGCACAATACCCTGGGCCCAGGCTTCCTTGAGAGGGCTTATCATAATGCCTTGCTGATCGAGTTAAAGAAATTGGGATTGAAAGCGGACTCTGGAAAGTGTTTCCCCGTCCCGTATGATGACGAAGAAGTAGGCAAATACTTCCCGGATATCGTTGTTGAAGATAGGGTAGTCGTAGAGCTAAAAGCGAGCAAAGGATTAGATGATAATAACAAAGCCCAACTAATCGCGCAATTACGGACAACGAAATTACTGATCGGTTTCCTAACAAATTTCGGGCTGGCAAAACTGGATTTCAAACGAATAGATAATTATTATGAAATAAAAAAACGGGGCCTCTGGTTAGTTTAACAGACAATTGAATGTGATTGAATAGGATAAGGGAAAAGAATATATTCTGAGCTGTTTGATCGTATTTCTAATATGAGATTTTAAACGGAAGACTTAAAATCGAAGTGAATAGAAACAAGAACAAATGCTGTAAATATTAAGATATCAGCAAAATTACAAGACAATGGCCAGTATCTTTTCATTCACATCCAATCACATTCAATCGTCTGTTAATAAAAGGGGCCGAGGCGGTGGAAGCAATAAAAAAGATCATCTGTTTAATCTGGAGGTAACATGGACAATTTAAGTGAATTAGAAGCAAAAAGTATCTACATTATACGTGAAGCGTATTATCAATTCAAAGATATAGCGGCTCTCTGGTCGATTGGGAAGGATTCCACCACCCTGGTGCATCTCTGTATGAAAGCGTTCTACGGAGAACTCCCCTTTCCCTTAATGCATATCGATACCAGTTATAAGTTCCCGGAGATGTATGCCTTCCGGGATGAATACGCGAAGAAATGGGGAGTTGAGCTCATTGTAATCAGAAACGAAGAAGCAATCGCCAGTGGCATGGGTCCGAATGTAGGCGAAAAACTTGAATGCTGTACCCAGCTTAAGACCAACGCGCTCAAGATGGGTATCGCCAAATATGGCTTCAAGGCTCTTCTCCTCGGGATCCGCCGTGATGAACACGGCATCCGGGCCAAGGAGCGCTATTTCTCACCCCGGAACGAGCAGTTCCAATGGGACTACGAGAACCAGCCCCCGGAGCTATGGGACCAGTATAAATCCAAGGCCGAAGATGAGGAACATATCCGGGTCCATCCGCTCCTTCACTGGACGGAATTGAATATCTGGGAGTATGTCAAGCGGGAAAACCTCCCGATCACCGATCTCTATTTCGCGAAAGACGGCAAGCGATTCCGCAGCATCGGCTGCGTCCCCTGTTGCGCCCCGGTTGACTCTGAAGCCGACACCATAGACAAAATAATCGAGGAACTAAAAACCACCACCACCTCCGAACGCGCCGGCCGCGCCCAGGACAAAGAGTCGGTAACCACCATGCAAAAACTGAGGGCATTAGGCTACATGTAAAGAAAATATGTCCACTAATTACACTAATTTCCACTAATTATTTTTGTGAGGGAGGAGAGATGGAAAAGGTCGAAGGTCTTCTTTATAAAGATGAAGTGTATCAAATTATTGGTGCCGCGATGGAAGTTCATAAAGTCTTGGGGCCGGGATTTCTTGAAGCAGTGTATCAAGAAGCACTTGAAATAGAATTTATTCTAAGAGGAATACCTTTTGAAAGTTATAAGAATTTAAAGATCCCTTATAAAGAAAGCGTATTGAAGAAATGTTATGAGGCTGATTTTGTTGTTTTCGAGAAAATAATAGTGGAAATAAAAGCTTTAGATTCAATAATATCGAAGAACAAAGCCCAGATTATCAATTATCTTAAAGCGACAAAATTAAGATTAGGAGTCTTGATAAACTTCGGAGAAGAATCGTTAGTCTGGAAGAGATTTGTGCTGTAATAAAAGAAGAGACTGAGATTGTGAAAATAATAAAATAATTAGTGGAAATAAAGTCCCCAGGCTATGGTGAAACAATTAGTGTAAATTAGTGTAATTAGTGGACAAAAAGGGGGGGAGGTAGAGGGGAAAAGAAAGTTGACAGTTGACGGTTGTTAGTTGACAGTGAAGGAACCCGGCTAAGGTAATATTTTTTACAGTTTAAAATTCGTGTAATTCGCGAAATTCGTAGTTCATTTAAAGCTGCCAAGGCGAAACAATTAGTGTAAATTAGTGTAATTAGTGGACAAAAAAGGGGGGGAGGTAGGGGGTTAAACTATTAAAATAATTAGTGGAGAGAAAAATGGATAATTTACGGTTTGTAATGGTGGGTCATGTGGACCACGGGAAATCTACTTTAATCGGGCGTCTTCTGTACGACACGGGTTCACTTCCTCCGGATAAACTGGAGGAGATAAAGATCGCGTCGGAAGAACAGGGGAAGGACGTGGAGTTTGCCTATGTGATGGACCATCTGGAGGAGGAAAGGAGCCGAAATATCACCATTGATACCGCTCAGACCTTCTTCATGACACCGGAGCGGGAATATGTGATTATCGACGCTCCGGGCCATAAAGAGTTTCTCAAAAACATGATAACCGGCGCCTCCCAGGCCGAAGCCGCGGTACTGATTGTTGACGCCGCCGAAGGAGTCCGGGAGCAGACCCAGCGCCACGCCTTTATGATAGATATGCTCGGTCTTGACCAGCTGATCGTGGTAGTAAACAAGATGGACTCAATAGATTTTTCCGAGGAAAAATTTTTCAGCGTGAAGAAAGACCTGGAAGAATTTTTGCTTAAAGTTAATTTGCAGCCTAAATATGTAATTCCTATCTCGGCTAAGCGGGGGGATAATGTCTCCAACCGCTCGGAGAATATGGACTGGTACGATGGAGTTACCTTTCTGGAGGCTCTGGCATCTTTTCATAATCTACCATCGGCTCTGGAAAAACCGATGCGTTTCCCGGTTCAGTTGATCCAGGAGATCCGGGGGGATAAGGTTGTAATGGGGAGAGTTGAAGCCGGTATACTGGAGAAGGGGAGAGAGATTATCATCCTGCCCGCCGGAAAAAAGGCATCGGTTGAGAATGTAATGGAATATGGGCAAGAGGGAAAGACCTCCGCCGAAGCAGGCGAGTCGACGGGGATTGTTCTCTCCGGGGCTGAAGTCCCTCCCGAGAGAGGTGATGTCATCGCCTATCCCGGAGAAGAACCGCCGGTAACCGACCGGTTTAAAGCCAGTGTCTTCTGGATGTCCCCGGTCCCATTCAGCATTGATGAGGATATCATTCTGCGGATAGCTACCGGGGAGGTACTCTGCAAAGTGGAAGAGATAACGGAACGGATTAATTCCTCTACCCTTGAAGTACTGGAAGAGAAAGCCTCGGTACTCAATGATACCGAGGCCGGCGAGGTAATTATCAGCACCAGCCGTCCGGTAGTAGTGGAGTCATTCTACAAGACCAAAGAACTGGGCCGTTTCGTCCTGGTAAGAGGTAATGACGTAATCGCCGGTGGCATCATAGCCCATACAGTAGGTCTCAATCAATAGATGGCAGAAATTTCTTCGGCATTATATTTACAGACGATTGTCTAGTGTTTTGCCTTGGCTTGGCGGCTTTTTAAACAGACGATTGGATGTGATTGTATGTGAGAAAAGAAAAACTACTGTAGGAATATTTTACATCTGAATATTGGGATTTAAACGTTGTATTTGAATCCGATGCGAAGTCAAAAAACGCAAATCAGGTCTTAGTAAACAATAAGATTCAAAATAGTTCAAACAACATTGATTATAATCTCTCTCACCTCCAATCACATTCAATCGTCTGTCAAAAAGCCGCCAAACCAAGGCAATACTGAAAATATGTTGACTTGACAAGGGAAAAGTCGCATTATGGAAGTAGTATTTCCAAAATGAGGCGCAAAATGGAATTAAGAAAACGATTTATTCAATATCCAGAAGGGAGTTTCTTTCTTTTTGGCCCCCGGGGAACCGGCAAATCTACTCTTGTACAAGAACGACTCCCGGAAGCCCTCTATATAGATCTTCTCGATCCGGAGACTGAACGTAAATATTCCGCCTATCCGGAACGTTTGAGGGAAGCAATGGCTGTTCTTCCCTCAGAGACCACGGTAGTTATCGATGAGATCCAGAAAGTGCCGCGGTTGTTGGATCTTATACATAGTATCATTGAAGGGAAAAAAGGCTGGAGATTTGTACTCACCGGATCAAGTTCACGGAAACTAAAACGTAGCGGGGTTGATCTGTTGGCGGGCCGAGTTCTGTTGCGCAATCTCCATCCCTTTATGGCCGCGGAGGTGAGTGATATCTTCAGCCTTGAAGAGGCTCTGAATATTGGATTATTGCCCATAGTTCTTGATTCAAAAGAACCGGAAGAAGTTCTCCAGGCTTATATCGCACTCTATCTCCAGGAGGAAGTTCGCATAGAAGGTTTGGTCCGGAAATTGGGTGGTTTCTCCCGGTTCCTGGAGGCGATTAGTTTTTCTCACGCATCGATACTTAATGTCAGTAACGTTGCTCGTGAGTGCGCGATAGGACGGAAGACGGTTGAAGGCTATATTAGCATCTTGGAAGATTTATTCCTTGGATTCCAGGTGGATATCTTTACAAAAAGGGCAAAAAGATCGCTTATATCTCATCCGAAATATTATCTCTTTGATGCCGGAATTTATCGTGCTCTTCGTCCGAAGGGACCTCTGGATAGACCGGAAGAGATTTTCGGACATGCACTTGAAGGATTAGTCGCACAGCATCTTCGTGCGTGGGTGGAGTATACACATCATGACTATAAACTGTATTTCTGGAGGAGCAGGGGAGGGGTTGAAGTCGATTTTATTATTTACGGTCCGGAAGGATTTTACGCGGTAGAAGTTAAGAATTCCCGAAAACTGTATACAAAAGATCTTAGTAACCTGAAAAATTTCAAGAGAGATTACCCAGAAAGCAAGGGGTATCTTTTGTATCGAGGTAAAGATAAGTTGATGAAGGAAGGGATACTATGCATCCCATGTGAAGATTTTCTCCTTAAACTTCACCCTGGGGATCGTTTCCCGGATTAGACCGGATTGCTGTTCCAGACAGGTATTCACCCTATTTTAGATTATATTGAAGTAAAATTATTACTCTCCGATTGATTCAATCGGAGAGCCGGATAAAGTAGCGAACAAAGTGAGCTAATTTATATGAGGAGTGAATATACAAAATGGGTTCAGCAATGGAAAGTTGCGGCTGATAAATTAGAGGAGCAGCGGGCTATTGAATTGTCAACTATGACTGATGCCCACGCCTCTAAAATAAGTGATTGGTTATTATCTCTGGCTGAGGATCAAAGACTGAATGGACCCAAAAGACTATATTCCGGTCTTGTTGAACAGCAGAAATATTTCATGCAATGGCACGACTGAATCCGATATAAGGAAGGTTGACGGTTGACAGTTGTCAGTTGACGGTGAAAAGCCCTCTCTAATTTTAGATAGTTTTTAAGTTTTCAAATTCGCGTAATTAGCGAGCCCCGCAAAATGACCTTTGGTCATCGCGGGGTAAAATTCGTGGTTTAAAAAGGGTCCGAGGCGAAAGAAAAGCGAATATCGAACCGCAGAATATCGAACTCCGAATGTCGAAGTAAAAGAAGCCGAGGCAATCCAGCTTCGGAGTTCGATATTCGTCTTTAATTGGGGCTGAGGTAGGGGGAAACAATTAGCGTAAATTCGTGTAATTAGTGGACTACAAAAGGGCTGAGGCGGGGGAAAAGATGAACATCGAACGTCGAACGTCCAACTTCGAACATCGAACGACAAGGCCGAGGTAGGGGGATCACTCAGAGTAATCCGTGTAATCCGTGGACAAAAAAAGAGGCCGAGGTCGGGGGAAGCAATTAGTAAAATTCGTGTAAATTAGTGGACTGAAAAGGGGCCGAAGTAGAGGAAGGAAAGTTGACGGCCATGCCCGCCGAAGCCTTGGCGAAGGTTGGTTAACGGTTGTCAGTTGTCGGTGAAAACTCACCAAGTTAGGATCATTTTTTAAGTTTTAACGTTGGTTGTTTTTTTCGGTCTTTAACTTTTGTTATTTTTAAAAGTTTATAATATTCAACGGTTTTCTATTTTAACGTTAGTTATTTTCAATGTTAGAGCCGCAGGCGCTATTTTGTCGCAGGAAACCAATAAACGAGAAACTTAAAATTTCAGTAGTCATGCCGAGCTTCAACGAGGAAGAAGCATTGCCTCTGGTTGTTGAAGATATAAAGAAAAATACGGGTCAGTACCGGACGGAGATCTTAATAGTAGATAGCAGTAAGGACCGGACACCGGAAATTGCCCGTGAACTGGATGTCAAGGTTATCACCCAACCTCCCCGTGGCCATGGACTGGCTTTAAGGGAAGCGATTCTATCTGCCTCTGGCGATTTTATAATTACCGCCGACTGTGATAACACCTATCCCATGGAGAAGATTCCGGAATTTATAAAATTACTTACCGAGGGTGGTTTTGATATTGTCTCCGGCAACAGGCTTGGTCTTGCTGAGGTCCGGAAAACGATGCCGGGATCGAACCTGTTGGCCAACCGGACCTTTGCTCTGCTGGTTCGTCTCCTCTACCGGATCCCGACTCATGATGTTTCAACCGGAATGTTCGGATTTAAGAGGGAACTGGTTCATTCCATCGACTGGGAGGCCAACTTTTCATTTCCCTCCGAGATTATCATCCGGTCAAATCTGGCTGGCTATAAATACAAAGAGATCCCCATATCTTACCGTCTTCGGGTGGGAAAAGTTACCCTCCACCGATGGTGCAGCGGCAAAGCTTATATCCGATGTTTTCTGAAATACCGTTTCAACCTGAATATTCCCCCGGAGGAATTGTAAGCATGCGGGACAAACTGTGGGAGGGGCTTCCAGCCCCGATCCTGTAGAAGCGGTAATCGAGCCAAGATGGCCCTTCCACAGATATGAAGATGAGTGTAAATTGGGGAATAAACCTTGTTGAGAAATACTGGATTTCTTTTTCCCATTACTCCACCATTCCACTACTCCATCATTCCATCATAACATAGCTTATAATGATTTATTAATTGGGTATCATGAAAGAGAATGAAATTATAACTTCTGTTCTGGTCACCGGCGGCGCGGGTTTTATCGGCAGTCATCTCTGCGAAGCACTCGTGGCCCGTGATTATGAAGTATGGTGCGTAGATAACCTCTACCTGGGGAAAGAGGCATTCATCGAGCACCTGAAGAATAATTCCCTATTTCACTTCCGTAATCTGGATCTTCTGGATAAACCGGCGCTGGAATCGTTGTTCGCTGAGACAAAATTTGATGTAGTCTTTCATTTCGCCGCTAATTCGGATATTCAGCGGGGAGGGGAAGATCACGAGATTGATCTGAGCTTGAATTTTTTAACCACCGTTAACGTCCTGGAAGCCATGCTCTCCACCGGGGTAAAAAAGATAGTATTTCCAAGCTCTTCGGCGGTCTTCGGGGAAACCGACGATATTCTTACGGAAGATTACGGCCCCCTGAAACCGGTTTCTTTTTACGGGGCCAGCAAATTGGCCGCCGAGGCGTATATATCTGTTTTCGTCGAGAATTATGGATTTCAAGCCTGGATCATCCGGTTCCCCAATGTGGTCGGGGAGAGATGTACCCACGGTGTGGTCCATGACTTCATAAAACGACTTAAAGATGATCCATCGCGTCTGGTAGTCCTGGGGAACGGCAGGCAGACTAAACCATATCTTTACGTCGCGGATTTGGTAGCGGCAATATTGCTTGTCTTCGATAGAGCCCCGGAACAGCTTGCGGTATATCATGTCGGCAATGAAGACAGAACTTCGGTCGCCGAGATTGTAAAAATAGTCCTCGAGGAGATGGATTTAACCGGAATCCCGGTAGAATATACCGGCGGTATCGGAGGATGGGCGGGGGATGTGCCCCGATTTCAATATGATATCGGGAAGATTAAGTCCCTGGGTTTCAAACAGAGCTACAACTCAACCGAGTCAGTTCGGGTTGCCGTCCGCCGAATCCTGGAGACGGCGTGGCTTTAATAAATGACGTTGGAGCTTTTTCTGATGTGAGGGACATAATGGAGTAATGGAATACTGGAATGATGGAGTAATGTAATACAAGTAGATTCTAAGTCTCCGCCTACAATACTCCGTCACTCCATCACTCCATTTCGCATTCCCCGCAGCTTCGTACTCCCTACCAATTTTAATTATTGTTATGAATCATTGGTTGAATTTAAAAGCAGTCATCGTCGCCGGGGGGAAGGGGAGCCGTGCCCGTTCCATGACAGAGGATTTAATCCCCAAGGCGTTGCTCCCGATCGCGGGAAAACCGGTAATTTTTCGCCAGCTGGATTTGCTGAAACGCTACGGGATAGGGGATGTAGCCGTTATGGCCGGATATCTGTCGAAGATCCTGAGAGATGGGATGTCCGATTACGCGGAAGAAAACGGAATCAAGCTAACGTTTTTTACTGAAGAAAAACCCCTTGGCTCGGCCGGATGTTTTGTCCCTGCGGCAGACTTCCTCTCCGGGGATGATTTTCTGGTATTATACTGCGATATGATGGTGGAGATGGACCTGATCCGCCTGGAGCGTTTCCATCAAGAGAAAAACGCAGTTGCCACGGTGGTTGCCCATCCCAACGATCATCCCCATGAATCCGATTTGCTGGAACTGGATGATTCCGGAAGGATTGTCACTATTATGCCACGGAAGATAAGGAAACCGGGCTACTACCGAAATTATGTCCCTGCCTCCGTCTACTGCTTTTCTCCGGAGATATTCAATTACATTGAGCTGGATAGCAAGCAGGATTTTACCAATGATGTCCTGCCGCGTGTCATAGCAGCTGGTGCCTCCATTTATGCCTATATCACCCCGGAGTACCTTAAGGATACAGGGACAGTGAAGAGGTTTCGGATGATAGAAAATGACCTTGAAGATGGCCTGGTAGAGAAAATGAATTATTCCGTCCGCCGTCCGGCAGTATTTTTTGATCGGGACGGGGTCTTGAACCGGGAGATCCCGGGGCGAGGTATTCTTAAACCTGATGATCTGGAGTTGCTGCCGAATGCTGCGCGGGCTGTTGAACTGGTGAACCGGGCAGGATTGCTCAGTGTTGTCGTCACTAACCAGCCGCAGGTGGCAAAAGGGTTTACGAGCATGGAAGATCTCGGCCGGATCCACGCGAAACTGGAGACATTACTGGGTTACGAACACGCGTTATTGGACCGGATATATTTCTGCCCCCACCACCCCGAAACCGGATTTGATGGTGAAATCCCTGAATTAAAGATCGAATGTGAGTGCCGTAAGCCGAAACCCGGATTAATCTTCCGCGCCGCGGAGGAATTACCGATTGCTCTGGAAAAATCCTGTTTGATAGGGGATACCTGGCGGGATATCGCCGCCGCACGTGCCGCAGGTATCCAGGCTTATGGAGTTGAGACCGGTTATGGGTGTAAAAACTGTACGGGCGAATATATCCCCGACAAAATATTCCCCGATGCCCTGGCCGCGGTAAAATATTTTCTTAACCAGTAATAGCAATTCATGCTAAATTCCTGTTTCAAAATTTTATAAATTTTGAAACAGGCAGCCTGAAGGCTGCCGCTACGAGTGGACGGTTTTACCGAATGTTTACATTCAATCACATTTCAGTCATAATCATGCCGGATATCCAACAATCGTTTGCGTGCCCACGGATAGTCGAGGTTAATATTATCTTATGATTTCTCCTGTGAATAAAGAGAATATAATTAATGCGGTCGAAAAAATCCTCGAAGACCGGGAAGAAATTATGTTCGCCTATCTCTTCGGGTCATTTGTTGAAGAAGAGGTTTTCAATGACCTTGATGTCGCCATATTTTTAAGTGCCGCGAAGGTTTTAAATAAATCTCCATTCTATGAAATAGAACTATCCAATCAAATCGAAGAAGTAATCAATATCCCAACTGATATTATCCTGCTAAATACCGCGCCTGATTATATAATCAACAGGGTATCAAGAGGAAGAATTGTAAAAGATATTGCTACTAAGAAAAGGGTGGAATTTATTACCAGGCACTGGAAGCTATATTGGGATTTCAATAATAAAATTAAAGAATATGCCCTGGAGTTGAAACATGGACATAGATAAAGAAAGAATTATATTTTTAATCGGAGAGCTAGAGAAATCTCTTGGGATTTTGCAAGAGATTGCCGCGGAGAAAAAAGAAGAATTGATTAATGATACCCGAATGTTAGGGAGTGTTAAATATTATTTCATCGTATCCATTGAAGCGTGTATCGACATTTGCAATCATATTGTGGTCCGAGAACGCATTGCGGTACCGGAGAGTTATTCCCACTGCTTTAAATTGCTGGAAGACAAAAAGATAATCTCCAGTTCCCTTTCCGCTAAAATGAGTAACATGGCAAAATTTCGCAATCTTCTTGTACATCTTTACTGGAAAATTGATGAGGAACAGGTCTACGATATACTGCAAAGTGAGTTAATCGATTTTGATGAGTTTATAACTCAGATTGCCCGGAAATATTTATAGGGGAGATTGATTACAGGGAAAGAAAGTTGACAGTTTACAGTTGACGGTAAAAGAAAGTTGACGGCCATGCCCGCCGAAGCCTTGGCGAAGGTTGGTTTACGGTTGTCAGTTGACGGTTGACGGTAAAAGAAAGTTGACAGTTGTCAGTTGACGGTGAAAATCCTTCGCTAAGTTTGGATAGTTTTTTCAGTTTTCAAATTCGCGTAATTAGCGAAATTCGTAGTTTATTAAAGGGGCCGAGGTAGGGGGAAGTAATCAGAATAATCCGTGGACAAAAAAGCCGCCAAGCCAAGGCGAAACAATTAGTGGAAATTAGTGTAATTAGTGGACAAAAAAGGGGCCGAGGTAGGGGGGAAAGGAAAGTTGAAGGTTGACAGTTGTCAGTTGACGGTGAAAATCCTTCGCTAAGTTTGGATAGTTTTTTCAGTTTTCAAATTCGCGTAATTAGCGAAATTCGTAGTTTATTAAAGGGGCCGAGGTAGGGGGAAGTAATCAGAATAATCCGTGGACAAAAAAGCCGCCAAGCCAAGGCGAAACAATTAGTGGAAATTAGTGTAATTAGTGGACAAAAAAGGGGCCGAGGTAGGGGGAATATAGGAGTTTATTCGTGAAATCAGTGGATAAAAAACAAGTATTAGTAATCGGTCTGGACGGTTTTCCCTACACCCTCGCCAATCGTCTAATGGATGAGGGCATCTTCCCTAACTTTAAATCCCTCCTGGAAGAAGGATACTTCTCCCAGATGGATTCTATCTACCCAACCGTATCCAATGTTGCCTGGACATCCTACCAGACCGGGAAGAACCCCGGAAAATTCGATGTCTATGGATTCGCGGAACTTACCCCGGAGTTTGACCTCTATATCCCCAACTCCACCAACTGCAAGTCGAAGACTATCCAGGAAATTATCTCCGAAAGCGGCAAGAGAGTGATCTCACTCGGTATCCCCGGAACCTACCCCCCCCGCCCAATAAATGGAATTACCGTGGGCGGATTCTTAAGTCCTACCCTGGATAAAGCAGTCTATCCGAAATCGATCCTACCGGAACTCCAAAAGACCGGTTACATGGTGGACATCAACCCCATGAAAGCTCGGGAGTCGCTGGAATTTTTCAAGGAAGAAAATTTAAAGGTTCTCGAAGGTAGGGGAAAGACCTTATTCAATCTCTGGGATTCTCAAGAATGGGATTTATTCACCATCCACTTTATGGATACCGACCGGATGGGCCACTTCATGTTCAAATTCCTTGATGAAGAGGAATCCGGCACCGTAAACGCACAGTATTATCTTGAATTTTTTCGAAAGATAGACAATCTGATCGGGCGGATCCGTCAGAGAATGACCGATAACATTACTCTGATAGTATTATCAGATCATGGATTCTGCCGGATCAAGAAAGAAGTGCAGCTGAACCGCTGGCTTCAGGATCGGGGATATTTGGCCTTCTCTCGTCCCCCCGCTCATGATCTGGACTTCGAATCCATCTCCCCGGAATCAAAGGCATTCGCCCTTGTTCCCGGGAAAATCTATCTGATGAGAGAAGGAAGGTGGAAGGGCGGCCAGGTTACCGATTTGGAATACGAACCGCTGAGAGAAGAGATCATCAATAAGCTGACCGAATTCCATAACGCCGGTGACCCGGTCTGCAAGAAAGTACTAAAGAAAGAGGATGCGGTATTCGGGCCCTATCTGGACAACGCCCCCGACATTATTATAGATCCCCATGATGGATATGACCTAAAAGCCGGTTTGAAGAAAAGCCTGATATTTGAGACCGGCCCCCTGAGCGGTATGCATACCTACTACGATGCCATGCTCTATCTTCAGGGAATACAAGCCATAAACAAACGCCCTGTCGTCTACGATGTCCCCGCCACCATCCTCAACCTCCTCGACATCCCCATCCCGGAAGACTTCGATGGGGTAAGCTTGAATACAGACGATTAACAACCCTCGTATCGGACGCATTTTAACAGACGATTGAATGTGATTGAATGATAGAAAAGAAAATACACCGGAAAAAATCATACATCTAAATATTAGGATTTAAACGGATTGTATGAATTCAAGGCGAATAGAAACAATAATAAATATTGCAAGGAACCAGATGTCAACTACCCCAAATATTATTTATTATAATATCTCTCACATCCAATCACATTCAATCGTCTGTTAAATTGTTGCTGAGCCGAGGCAAGATACAAAATCAAATATCGTCTGTTTAAAGGAGTCATCTGTCCTATGAGTGGTATTGTTGGAATAATCAACTTTGATAAGAAAGCGGTCCATCAATCAACCCTGAATCATATGCTCTCTGCGATAGCCCATCGCGGCCCGGATGGTCAGGAGGTCTGGCTGAAAAACAATGTTGGCCTGGGTTTTGTGAAGCTGGAAACCGGCAATGTCAGTCCACAGCCATTTGTCCTTGATGATAAGATCGCCGTCGTGCTCGATGGCGCCATCTACAACCGCGTTGAATTAAGAGAGAAACTGAAGAAGGAAGGCATCCAATTGCAGGGAGAGAGTGACGCCGAACTACTGGCTCATCTTTATCTCCTTTCCGGGGAGCACTGCCTGGAGCAGATCAACGGAATGTTCTCTCTGGCAATCCGGGATGAAGCGAAGGATATACTTCTTCTGGCCCGAGACCGGATCGGCATGAAATCATGCTACTACTATTCCGATCCGGATTATTTCGCTTTTGGGTCTGAAGTCAAGGCTCTCCTGGCTCTGCCGGGAGTCAGCGCCGAATTATACCCCCCCGCACTGATAGAGTACTGCACCTACCAGAATATCCTGACCGAGAAAACGTTATTTAAAGGGATCAAGAAAGTCCAACCAGCCAACTATCTAATTATCAATAAAGGAAAGATTAAGAAAAAGAGATATTGGCAGCCGAACCTCGCCAAAGTGGACCTGGGGGATGAAGAGAAATATATTTCCGGATTTCAGGAATATTTTACGGAGGCTGTTAAGAGATCTATTCCCGGGGTATCATTTGGAAGTTTCCTTAGCGGCGGATTTGATTCTACCTCGGTAGCATCGATCGCCCGGCAATATTCAGAGGATCCACTCAATACCTTCTGTGGTTATTACCCGGAGGGGGAGGCTTTCGATGAGAGTGCTATCGCGGAAGAGGTCTCAACCCGGATCGGCAGTACCTTCCATAAAGTCGCGATTACACCGGCGGATTATTTAAGTGTAATAGATAAAGTCGTCTATCATCTTGAGGAACCGACCACCGGCAGTGCCGCGTTCGCGTACTACTTTGTCTCCGGTAAAGCTGCCGAACATGTTAAGGTTATGCTGACCGGTCATGGTGGAGATGAACTATTTGGTGGTTATCCTGCCTATAAAGTATCCTGGTTCAAGAGGAGGCTCAAGTCGAATCCGCTTGCGGTGTTCAGAATCTGCAGGGAAATTAAAGGATGGGAGTGGGCAAAGCTGCTCTACTTCTGGATCTATCCTCTTTTTCAGCCGAATGTCCGCTATGGATTGTATACCATGTTCCCGGCTAAAGCTCAGAAGCAGCTCTTCCAGCCTGAGTTCATCCATGCCGCCGCCGAGTTGGAGCCACCAACTATATCTTCCGAACTGATTGAAGATAGCAACCTGCCTCTCGACGATCAGATATTATATCTATATCTGTCAGGTTATCTCCCCACCCTGGTCTCCGTCGAGGACAAGATGGAGATGGCGCATGGGATAGAACCAAGGATGCCGATCTGCGATCTGGAGATGCTGGAATTCGCGACCACTATTCCCATGCGCTATAAGATAGTAAAAGGGGAATATAAATATATTGAAAAAACTGCCATGCGGTCATATCTCCCGGAGATTCTTTATCGTCAGCCCAAGAAAGGATTCCCCACTCCCTTCGCTCGGTGGTATCGCGGAGAATTAAAAGAGTATGTGAAGGATATCCTGCTGGATAAGCGATACCTCCCCCCCGAGATATTTAACTATGACTACCTGGAAAAATTCCTAAACAGTTTCTGGGCCGGAAAAGGGGAGGGGTTAAGAGACTATGAGAGAGCTACTAAAATATATTCTCTGATTACGATTGCTCTTTGGTTTAAGGTATTTAAAGTAAACACAGATTCATACAGATAGGAACACAGATACACACAGATCGCCTCGGCATGGGGGCAATTTTAACAGACGATTGAATGTGATTGGATGTGAGAAAGATCATAATCAATGTTATTTGAGATGGTTTAGAATCTTGTTATTTACAACGTATTATTTTGTTTTCTTTTGTTTTCCTTCGCATTGGATTCACACACCCCGTTTGAATCCCAACCATTAGATGTATGATATTTATCCGGTATATTTTCTTTTCTCACATCCAATCACATTCCCGTCAATACTGCCGGGTCAAAGACAATCGTCTGTTAAAATTGTTGCCAAAGCCGAGGCAACTATCATTTCAACGTCTGTATTCTTTTACGATTACTCCACAGTAATCGTCCCAACCTCCCAATTCCCAAACGAAAGTACAAACATGTAAAAGTGTTTCAGAACCGGGTTGAACTTATCAAGGGGAAGAAAACGTTTCGACAGATAATCATTAAAGATTACGGCAGGGCGCAGCCAACTTTTATGATCAGCAACAATGATAATATGAAATTAGTGGATATATTAATCGTCTATGCGCATAGAGGGCATATCGATGGCGATAATCTGGAGGCTAGTTTCTTCTATTATTATCTTTATTGGAGGGGGGATATCCAGTTACCTTCTAACCCGTCTTGCATTAACTTTCAATATTCGGGTACGGAAATAGTTCAGATTTAAAAGAATACACCGGAGTACTACAATTATAAGAGGTAGATCTCTTATTTCATTCTAATGGCAATTTGAGCATAATATCTGTTGGGTGCAATTGTTGCAGCGATAAGTTCATATTTGCGCAAGTATGAAGAACAATAGTCTTCCAATGCTCTAAACTCATGCAAAATAGAATAAAATTCGTCAAATATTATTATTGTGCCAGGTACAATTATATTATTTGCAGCAGTTAACATATATAAAGTTGATGAATATAGATCAGAATCATTATTAATTATTAATTGTTTATTACTATGAAAGCCTTCAAGAAATTTTGGTAAAGTATCTTGAAATAATCCTTTAATGAAAGAAACCCTTTCATCATTGATCTGAGGATATTTGCCTTTAACATCAAAGGTATCTCTATTCATAGTTGATACAAAATTATTCCAAGTTTCAGGCAGACCGCTGAAAGTATCAAAGCCATAAAACTTTGAATAAATATCGGAGTTTATATTCGTCCAATACTTAATAGTAACCCCTTCAAAGACCCCGAACTCACAATATACTATTGTTTTATTATTGAGGATTGTTCCATTAATGTAATCGTACATTTTGTATCTATCGCTAAAAACCTCATATTCTTCTGTACGGGTTTTTCTGAATGTTTCAAGGCTTGGAAGATAAGAAAGATATCTTAGCTTTAAAGAATCTGGTAGTAATTTTGATAATATTATTTTGATTTGCGTCAAAAGGATTTCTTTCATCTTTTTCTCCTGTTACGATAGGTGGAAATCTTATTAAGAAAATCTACTATTGTGGGCTCCCAATATTGGTTAGCTTGCGTTGTGAGCTCTTAGGTTACTATTGTCTCCTATCAGGGAAACTCTTTTGGTTAATTCATTTAGTAGCACATATCCGTCCCACACGGGGGAAAAGTCCATGGCTTGTCCAATGGGAACAATGCGGTCAATACCCCTGCCGCCCACTGAAAGGATAAAATTCTCAAGTGTTTTCTTTTTAAAACCAAAATAAGTAACTGTCTGATCTTTTGGATGTACAACAAACTTCAAATCGTTTAATTTATCAAAAAAACGCTCAAAAAATAAGCCTCCACCGCAATGTTCCAATGGAATATAACTATCGTTTCCCATAATACGAACAACTGATGGTTGGTCATATTTAAAAATTGGAGGCTTTATTAGTTTAATATTGTCACGAGCTGATTCAAAAAGAAAGACAAGCTTATTCATTGCTACTGATATTGTGTCCACAAGGCGGTGTTCCTTTAACTCCTCTGCAATGTTTCCCCAAAACTTTGAACTTGCAGCCTCACAACTGGCGGTATCGCCAATAAAATAGACGATACGTGGTGAAGAACAGGCCATTTGATCAAACCAGTATGCATCGTTGAAAAATAGCCTTCCGATATCTTTGCATCTCTGCTCTGCTAGTTGAAGATATGGAGTCGCCTTAATAATACAGTAGGAAATTTTGTCGGCAAATGCGATGTCTTTTGTCGTTGGTTTTGAAGGGAGGGATCGTATGGCGGTGATCGTATCATCGCCGCCCCACAGGATACGAACATCTGCTCTTTCGGATAGGAAGGTGCTGATATCTTTATCATGCTGATAAGTTAAGATTATATTTCTTTTCGCTACTCCATCATAACGTTCAAATTGCATACACTCCCGGATTATATCAAAAAGTAGTATGACCTGTTCAGAATGACTTTGCGAAACTCGAACAATGTTAATATTCCCCGCCAGCATCGATAAAGCCCATGAATAAAAAAAGATGCTGTCCACGTTTGACGGTGCAACTTGAAACGCAACCCCCCGCGGAACAACAACCTCTTTTTCATTAATCGTCTTATTAAATTCGGAGATCATTGGTCGGATATTCCCCTTGCGAAGCCAGTATGCCAGTGACATTAATTCGGGATATTCCCTTATATCGGGACTTCTTAATATTTGTTGTGATACATCATCAAGGAATCCAACAATCGCCTCACTAAATGCTCCCATGCGCGTTTGCATCAGGAAAGCATCCGTGCATATTTCCTCCATAGGAATCCTTTCGCTAGAAACCGGGAGAATACGGGTTACATCCATGATTTTAATACCTTTATCTTAGGCATTTCGTAAAGCTTTTGCGTGGGTATCGCTGCAACCTCGTAGCTCCGCCTGCGGGATTCGTCCTTCAATAAGAAAATATTTTCCTTTTCGTCCACAGGGGCAGTCATCTATTCCATAGATCGTTCCTATATCCTCTGTTAAAAGAGAATGTCCGGGATAACTCCTGGGCAAAACGCTAAGTGTCTGTATGACCCCAGACTTTCCCATAGGAAGTAACTGCCAATTTCTGTAGTCACGGATCAGTACCTCCGAAAAATTGGGAGTATGAAAGAAACCTTCTTCACACTCCATATAGACTCCGCCAACCTGCTCTACCATCCCATAATAATTATAAACCTTGTTGATCCCCAATTGTTCAGATAAAGCAGCCTTGAAAATTTTGTTACTGATTGTTTGTTCCTTTAATGTTTTCCATCCTCCCCCATGAATCAGAATAGCATTGTTCAGCCTTATTTGTTCATCTGATTTTTTCAATTCCTGATAGAAATGCTGCCAGACCATAAAGGTAAATCCAAAAAGGAGAATTTTTTCATCTTGATACTTCTCTATAAAAGATAATAAACCTTTTTTATCTAATCGCATATTCTCATCAAGGGCATAAAAATGATCGCGTCCAAAGTATGACATACCTAAAAGTCCTGCTCCTCTGGCACTGAACATTTCTCTGTTCTTAAGCACCGTTTTTGAATCTATCAGAATCATCGGTAATCTTTTCTTCCCGATAAACGAGGTAACGATCGCTGCCAGTGCCTTTATTTGAAGCATCGATGTCTCTTTGTCTAAGTAAATCATGGAGTGTTGTTGAGATGTAGTGCCGCTTGACGTCAATATTTTAAAGACCTCCTCTTTTTTTAGACTGTGTAGCCCGGGTCTTTTGAACAATCGCACCGGCAAATATGGGATTTCAGATAAAGCGTCATATTGCAATTGTGATTTTGAGTCATAGAGATTTTCAAGAATACGGGAATACGGAGCACAATGCTTGCGATGGTAATTTGTCAGATCATTCAAGATAGCAAGAAAAAGGCGATCTTTTTCAGGTCTGGGGATGGAATATTGCGGTTTCAGAAATAGTTCGTCAAGTTTGTCCATCTGAACCTCGGCTTCCTATTTCCTGATAATTCTTTTTGCCCGAACTTGTACGTGGCAGAATCTCAATGCCTTCAGCATGAACGACACTATGATGAAGGCGATAAAGTTCAACTACATAATCAGCCGCTTTTTTCAAATCTCTCGGGGTGCTTTTTTCCACAAAAATTTTCAGCGCATCATCGCTTCCAACACAGGCAACCGGTTTTGACAGATGAGACTCAAGGGTTTCCTCGGCGGCATCCAGATTAAATCGCAATCCAAAAATTTTAAGGAATCGTTTAATTCTCCCCGTAACGAAGAAATAACCGTCTAGATCCCGATAGGCCAGATCACCTGTGCGGAGCAAACCATTCATTTCGTACCCCCTGGCAAGATCCCCCCGATTTTCAGCGTATCCCATCATTACATTATCACCTCTATAGACCAGTTCTCCTACAATATCTGGCCCGGAAGTCTCTTTTTCGTCATTAAGTATAGACATCGCACCACCCGGAACAGGGATACCGATCGAACCAATTTTCTGGGAGAGTACATCATGAGGAACATAGGAAATGCGCGCGGTGGCTTCTGTTGCACCGTACATAACAAAAAATCGTATATTTTTATGCTGGGCAATATCAGAAAATTTTCGTATCAGTCCATTATCCAATCTCCCTCCGGCCTGAGTCATAGTGCGAAGAGAAGGGAGTTCCATTTGGCCGAATCTGAGCCGATCCAACATCTGGTATATATATGGAACACCCGCAATGGAGGTACAGGATTGGTTTCTGAATAACTCCCAGAACGGTTTAGCAATAACAGGCTGGTTTGTACACACTAACCTGGCACCCGCAAGTATATGGCTGTGAAGCAGGGAGAGCCCGTAGGTATAACTAAGAGGAAGGGTGGTGATTGCCCGTTCATCTTTGGTAATTCCTAGGTAATCTACAATTGATTCAGCATTCGTTTGAATATTCTTATAGGATAGGCGGACAAGTTTAGGACTCCCTGTTGTTCCGGATGTGGAAAGCAAAATCGCAAGGTCTGGATGTATTTTTGTCTGCTCCTGTTTCTTTTTGGTATAGAATCCAACGTTGCCACTTCCCGACAATGGATCGTATCCCTCAAAATGATCACTCGAATCTATTGAAAAGATCAGATCCGGCCGATAAACCCGAACGAGATTTAACTTAAGGGAGGGATCCATTTTACTATTGGCCAAGAATACAGCATGTCTCGCTCTCAGCATGGAAAGGTAAACAAGCACGATAGGATATGAATTATCACAGAATAGAAATGCCAATTTTTTATCTTCTGACTTTATGGCACTGATAAGATCGTCGCTTTGCTGTTTTAATACTCCGTAAGAGATATTACTCTTAAAGGAATCATCGTAAATTGCGATATCCGAATCGGCAATATTTTCGAGTTGCCAGAACATCATATCAACATGCTGCCATCAACCCCGAGTACCTGGCCTGTAATATATGTTGAGAGGTCGGAGGCAAAAAAATAGATTGCTTTTGCCACATCTTCAGGGGTCCCAATGCGGTTTATCTTTATGCTGCTTATTCGTTCTTCTATTTTTTCGGGTGGCATCTCTTTTATCAGGTCAGTATCAATAAAACCTGGAGCGATTGCATTGACACGTATGTTCTGCGGTGCCAATTCCTTGGCAGCCGAAAATGTCAAACCTATGACGGCCGCCTTACTTCCTCCATAAACGACTTGTCCCGCATTACCGAACCTCCCTATAATCGAGGCAACATTGATAATTGATCCGGAATTTTTACGGGCCATCAGCCGCGAGGCATACTGCATATTGTATATCATTCCCTTTACATTAACTGCAAAGGTACGATCGATATTTTCAGGCGAGATCATGGCCAATAGCCGGTCCTCCATGATCCCTGCGTTATTGACCAAAATATCTAACTGCTTATAATTCTTAAAGATCGATGAATAGCATTTTTTGACCGAAGCGGGATCACTCACATCAAACAGAAATCCCTCGCAGTCCACTCCAAATTCATCTTTTATCTCATTCACCCGGGCGTATAAAATATCTTCACTGGACACATCATTTAATAAAACAGTTGCGCCTTGGCCCGCAAAGAATCGTGCTGTACTCCAACCGATCCCTCGCGCGCTTCCGGTTATAAAGGCAACTTTCCCATCAAGCGTTAATGTCGATTCCATATTTTTGTATAGTCTCCTTTGCCTTTGCGAAACTGTTCATATCAATGATATCATCTGTGTCCATCATAATGTCAAATTGAGTCTCAATGCCAGCAATCAAGGCCATATGACCAACTGAATCCCATTGTTTGATTGATTGATAAGTTAAGCCATCTATTGCCCCATCTTCATTTATTCCCAGATTCTGTGCAAATACCTTCTTGAGTTTTTGTAAATTATTCATAGATTCTACCTATTTTGGAGAAATGATTCTTTTTGCTGGATTACCAAACACCTTTTCATTATCTGCCACATCATGGATAACAACAGCCCCTATTCCAATATAGGCACCGCTTCCTATTGACAAATTATCATTTATCGTTGAAGAAGGTGCAACCCAAGAATTGTCTCCAATTTTTACACTTCCTGCTATTTGTGCATGTGAAATAATTAGTGAGTTCCTCCCCACGATCACATTATGTGCAATGTGGATAAGATTATCAATCTTAACATGTGAATGAATAATCGTATTATTTATTGTTCCACGGGCAATAGCCGTGAAATTACCAATTTCAACATAATCTCCAATTTCAATATTTCCCAGATGAGGTATTCTAATTGGCGTGCCATCGTCGTCGTATTCAAAGCCGAAACCTTCCTCCCCGATAACAGAATTTGATCTTATCAAACAGTGGGCCCCAATCTTTACTCCATCAGCTATTACAACATTATTTAGTATTTCAGTATTATCTCCAATTACAACATTACGACCAATTGTACAGAAGTTGCCAATTATCACGGATTTTCCAATTTTGGCTGAAGGATGAATTGCAGAATACTTTCCTATTCCCGATGTCTTTTTCTCGACAAAAAATTTAGCCAATGTCTTTGCAAATGCTAATCTTGGATTCTCAACGACAATAAAGGCATTATTACCAATAAATCCAGGGGGGTCAGGTGTAATAAGGCATACCGGTCCAGCATCTTCCAGAAGTTTTTTCTCAACCTTTCCTTTTGAAAAAACAAGAGCGTTTTCCGAGATATTATCAAATGACGTAACGGCCTTTATAAGAATATCATTTCCAAGAAATATTGCTCCCAGAAACTTTGCTATATCTGACGCTCTTACATATGCTTTTTCATGCTGTTTTATTTGGTCATTCATAATTTAATTATAATTTATAATCTGCTTTAAATTGCTTAGAAATAAAAGAGAAGGTACCTCGCTTAATAGAGGCATTAAATGTAGGATTTACCTTAAATATATTATCGATATTCCGGCAGAAATCTTGTAGGAACCGGGAAAAAATACCGGGATAGCCGAATCCCTCCATTGTATAATGCATTGGATGAAGAAGGATCTGGATAGGTATCGAAAGCGCTTTTTCAGAGAATTCGTATATATCTTCAGGGAACTTCATCAAAGAGTCAGATAAATATCTATCTTTCCCAAAGATTTGTGGGTCATAAGCATTGTAATATCCTTCAAATAAAGGGTAATTCCCTCGAATGGACGGATTATGCAAGCTTACGGATAGGACATTTTCTCCAATTATATCAGAAAGTATATTTGCTTCAATGTCAAGTTTATCTTTCAGCCCGGAATCATCAATATTATATGCACTCGGGTCGAAATGAACCCCAATCTCAAACCCATTAGTTGAGATTTCTTTAAGTAATATTCGGTTTTCAGTAGATAAGGGATTGTAAGTGGTACTACCCATAAGCACAAAAAATGAAGAATGAAGGCCAATGTCTTTTTCTATCTGAAATAGGTTGTACGCAGCTCGTATATCAAGATCTATATCATGACGAAGAATAATTGCGTTGGAGCCATCCCAGGACCCCAGCGTGGTTATAAGATATTGCCTATTTGCATATTCAAGAAATTCTTTAAGTTCGGAATATTTAAACATTATTTTATCACCCTGGCTATTTGATCTATGTTAATATTATGGACTAATTCAATGGATAGATAAGGTTATTACTCGGTTGTTCTTCTATCAGATGGATGATAGATTTAACTACATTAATACTGTCATGGAATTTATTTATATATTTTATCCCTTGCTCGGCAGTTCGATATATTTCCTCTCTATTCTCTAACAGGCATTTTAAATTATTGTAGATATTAGTTGGATTAGTGGGAATTGCCGGGCATTCCGCGGGCAAATGTTGAAATTCCTTGTTCAGGCCGCAAAGGACTGCACATCCACTTGCCATCCCCTCAAGAGAGAGCATTCCCGTGGTATCAGAATACAGTTGATCAATCAGGATGTCTCCTTTTGTAAGCTCCTCTCTCACTTTTTGATTGGAAATTTTTTCCAATATTAGCGTTTCGAATTGAAAGCCATCTTGACGTAATTGGTTAAGAGCTTGAACTATTAGGTCAGTCCCCTTTAAATAGCGATCGGTTGGAAAGTGCACTATTCTGGGTATTTTATTCCGTGGAACTAAGAAAGTATATTGCCCCGTCTCAAGAGGAAGCCAGTAGTAATAGTAGGGCCTTGTCAGTAAAAACGAATAATCTGGCTGGGAAAGTATGATGTCCGAATATTTCTCTGCTCCTCGCACAACTCTTCGAGCCCTACGGGGATCGCATTTTGTGATTTTACCTTCACAAATTCCGCAACAGTCGCCGAGCTGATTTTTTTTTGCGAAGTAACTGAAAGTTGTCTTGTCACGGATATCGCAACCGCAAAATATTGAGATAATGGAATTATTCATCCTCTTTAAAATCGCATAATCAAGATAATTTAAGAATGAAGTAGTGTAATGGAATGGAATAAAGTTGCTACCGTAAAGGAAGATAAACCAGTTGTTTTTCCCCAGACTCTTAATAAATTCGAATACACCGAAGGCTCCCAGTCTGGCCATGGCCGCAGATTTGGATATTAAATTAAGCCCCTGGAAGTGTGCCTGGTAATTAAATATGGGTGCTTTGATACATACTGAATCATATTCTTCGTCGGGGAAGGCCCAATTTTTAAACATAAGAATTGTCCGCACTTCATATCCCAGTTCCCTAAAAGTCCGGGCGTATATCGCTGCCGCTCCGGCTATCTCGATTGTGCCAATAATGATCTTTGGTTTTGACATATTATTGGTTATTTAAATCCGATAGTTCAATATCGGTTTAAAGATTATAATTTTATATGGCTATATCCGGATTTCTCAAACACAGATACGTATTTTAACCCACTGTGGTATTGCAACAGACTTCTTACTTCCCCTGCCGATCCTTTGGCTATATATAAGAATCTCGCGAAATCTTTATTTGAACTTCGCTCAAACCCCTCTGAGATATTGGTCATTACCGAAACCGCCGCTCTCCGGATCTGGTCTTTTAAACCATAATCTCTCGAGAATTCTCCAGATTTTGTCAGAGAATAAATTTCCCGGGATAATTCTCTAGCAATCTTCCAACAATCCAACTCCTCAAAACGATTCACAGCCATTATTAACCCTTCAAGGTATGTTTATCTTTAACGATATTCAACGTCTGTAATTTTTAACGTTTTCTAATTTCAACGTTCTTTATCTTCAACGTTTTTAAGTTTCAACGTCCTTATTCTTCAACGTTTTTTACTTGTTCCGTCCTTATTTTTTACCGTCCTTATTTTTCAACGTTAGTTATCTTCAACGTCTGTATTTTTCAACGGTTATTACTCAACAGTAATAACTCCAACCTCCCAATCCACAATATCAAGATTAGTATAAGGCTGCTTGATATAATCTATTGGTTCCTGCGGCTGCATAACATTAATTACTGTCTCCCCTCCATAGGCCTCCCAGTCATCAATCTTGACGTAACCCCTTCCATCGGTCCGGGCAATCAGATAAAGACCGGCCTGGACTATGTAAGTTCCAGCCGGCGCCTCCTCGCTTATCATCAGGGGGCCGGACTGGATACCAATCTCCTGGTCGAGTCCCCAGTTTCTGATCGGAGGAGAGAGGCCCACGTCACTACCGATTGATCCTGCATGATCATTGACCCGGTAGATATGTACAAAAAGCTTATGCTTCTGAAAGATCGGCTGGTTGATATTGAAGATCGGCGTGACCTGGAATACTTGTCCCCTCTTGACCTTGTCCGGGGCGTCCAGACGGACAAAGGTAACCGCGGGCTTTCCGGTCGGCATCCCCCGGGATATGAGCTGGATTCTGGAGATGTAAAAAGTAAAAGCTTTTGTCGGGCTATCCAGATAGAACTTGACCTGTTCAATCTTCGAAACATTGATCTGTCCGCTCAGATCCACCATACTGAGATCTATATTCTTTGTTTTTCCCGGTTCGAGAGAAATCCGTGATTCATAACCCCTCCCGGTTTTGTCGCTTATCTTGAGACGGAGGCCACCTCCCGATCCGGTGGGGGGGATAGACAGGTTTATTTTTAATGTATCATATAAGGCCCAGTTGCTGCTATTAGGCTGAATTTTAAAGTAATTATTTAGCATGATCCCCGGGAATCCCGGCCCGGGCAGAATAGTCGCTTCTACGGCGTTGATGCTTTCTCCCCCTGCGTCAGAGTATTTAAATATCTTTACCACGGCTCCGAGAGTATCCCACCAGATCATATCCTGATCGGAGTTGAAAGAGACCAGGTCCATCTCAGACGGGGTCTCCTTATCTTCGATCTCTGTCTTAATCACCGTTAACTTCCCGACGGTAAAATCCTTGATCTCCTGGTTGGTATAAGGCTCTCGGATATAGCGTACTTCCGACTCTGTCCGGTCTATCTCCATCAATCCAGCCCGAATATCATAATCTCCAGGCTCCAGTTTGAAGGGGATGGCCAGCTCAATAGGGCCAGCTTCCACTACCTGGTTGACATCCCAGATATTAGTCGGATACCGGGGTGCGAAGTCAGCGTTCAAAGATGTCTCATTACTGCCGGATTTGACCAAATGAAAGAAAACCTTCTCACTCTTCTCAATCGGTTTCGTGGTCTTGAAGAAGAGACTGGTCGCGACCATCTCCCCCTGCGCGATCTCAGTCTGGAGATTAAAACTGATAAAAGTAACTCTCGGATCTCCCTCCCGGATCTCAGTCTTACTGGTACCGTACTTCTCGGCAAAGAGGGAGACAGGAAGAATCAACAGGGCTGCCACAAACATCACAAAGATCAATTTTGTATTTTTCATATCATTCCTTGGGGAACAGACGATTTTTTACTTGTTTCGCCTTGGCTGGTGGCTATTTTAACAGACGATTGAATGTGATTGGATGTGATGCGGTGAAACCTACTTCATGTAGGGTGGTCTGAGTCCTTTGAACATGGGGTAGTGTTTGACGTTAAGTGTCTTCAGGTCCACTTCCTCGATCTGGGCGGTCGCGGCAATGATGGCGTCAGCCAGTCCAACGCCGTGAGATTTTATGTAATCACGTTTGTGAATGCCACCGGCTCGCGCTATCTCCCGGGTGACGGGAACAATATCACAAAATGCAATAAAATCATCCAGGATCGCGAGTTCTTGATCGCCTTTCACGCCGGCATAGAGTTCCGCTACTACAATAGCTGATAACACAATGGTGTCGGCATGAGTCTTGATGAAGGAGATCGCCTGGGGATAGCCACGCAGGAAGTCGACCATGACATCGGTATCAAGCAGTATCGGTTGGGTCATCGTATCAACTCCTGTCCCACAATTGTCGTATTTCTCTGAAATCAGGAATATCCTTTCGGTGTTTCCACATTCCCGCGGCATTATCTATTACTTCCCGACGCCTGGTTTTGCCAAACTGGGCTATCAAACGGTCCACGGCTTCTCGAATCAACTCACTCTGACTTTTTCCGCTTGCCGCTGCAAGCGCGACCAAGCTCGATCGTTCGTTTTCTGTCAAATATATCTGTGTACGTAACATGCGATACCTCCATCTAAACAGTTTGTCGTCTTTAACGGTCTCTAACGATTTTACCGTTTGTGGCAGTATACCGGAATTTCCGGACAACTGTCTCTTCCTGTAACTCACATTAGGAAAGAAAGTAATATATAGATTTTTCTTTTTAACGGCTTTTTATTTCAACGTCCCTTATTTTCAACGTTCTTACTCTTCAACGTTTGTTCTTATTCTTGAGCGCCTGAGTTCTACAGTCTCTTAGGTCTGGTGACATGGCAATCCTTTTCCTCCAATGTGGTTATAACATACAACCCCAATGCCCCAAATTCAATATATTATCCCATATCCCAAGTTATACGACTTTCAAATGATAATAATATCAAAACGGTTTGTCGCCTTCAATAGTCTTTAACGTTCTTTCGCTTCAACGTCATTAATTTTGAACGTTTTATATTTCAACGTTCTTATTCTTCAACGTTTGTTCTTATTCTTGAGCACCTGAGTTCTGCAGTCTCTTAGGTCTGGTGACATGGCAATCCTTTTCCTCCAATGTGGTTATAATATACAACCCCAATGCACCAAATTCAAGATATTACCCCAGATTGTGCACATTTCAAATTATTTTATCTTATATCCTCCAGCAATAGAGCAATCTCATCAGGTGAAGGGAGCAATCCTTTGAGGTTCCCGGGCAATTGTTTGACTATTCGATAGGTGGCGATTCCAATGGGTTTGCGAGAATCGCATAAGGTGTATTCAACAATCGTGCGGTTCTTTTCCTTACACAGGATAATGCCGATGGAAGGGCCTTCGTCTTCCTCTCGTACCAGTTGGTCCAGTGCGGCCAGGTAGAACTGCATTTTCCCAACGAACTCCGGTTGATATTCATCTTTCACGGCTAATTTGGCCTGCGACCGCAGTTTCGGCGTTAACGTCTGGTCGAAGTTGGTCTGACCGATAAGGGATTTTTCATAACTCTGATTCTCGATCTGATGGATAAGCACGTTCTTGGACCATCCGAATTTTCGGGCCATACGGATGTAAAACTCGCGCTCCAATTGATCCTTACATCGTTGCATGATGATAATATTGTGGGTCCATCCAATTTGTGCAGCTAATGGTTGCACTTTTGGCAATGTATGATATGCCAGGTAAAATTCGCGCATGTAAAAGAGATTGCGCCGGGAGAAACCACTCACGCCAGGGAATTCATCCTGCAAATCTTCAGCCAACTGTTGAACAATTGACTTTCCCCAGGAGTTATCGGACTGTCGATCAGCGATAAGTTGGCCAATATCCCAATATAGTCCAACCAGTTCTTTATTGACCGCCTTGAGCGCTTGGTATTGGGCGTTCCGGATCCGCTCTTTAACTTCAATTAAAAGAGGAGTGTAATCATCCGGGAATTGTTTGACTATTTTATCCATACCCTCAACTCCTTAAAATCCCGAGATCTTTCTCCTGAAGAGGTCATTTGTCTTTTTTTCTTTCTTCCTTTGAAAGTTGAACAGCCCGCCCGCCATTTGTAAAATCCGCCATAGCCCGTAGGGCGACGGAGGAAGCTTTAGCGTAGGCTGGTTCAGTTTTTATCTTTCGACGTTCGAAGTTGGACGCCTTGCTCGCCGTAGCTTCAGCGAAGGTTGGTTCGATTGCCTGCGCGCCGAAGCCTTGGCGAAGGCGGGTTGGATGTTCAGTTTTTAATACGGCCTTTAACGATCTTCAACGTATTTTTATTTCAACGTCATTTGTCTTCAACGTTCTTAAGCTTTAACGTTCTTTTATTTCAACGTTCTTTATCTTCAACGTTTCTTATCTTTAACGGCCTTCAACGTCCTTTATCTTCAACGTTTTTAAGTTTTAACGTTAGTTTCTTTCAACGTTAGTTTCTTTCAACGTCTGTAATCTGTAATGTCATTACAGAGAATCCTTTAATCTCCGGATTATCATAAGGTTGAAAGATATATTCTACCCTATTTCCACTTGGTATTGGCTGAGCCAGGGCTACTTCCAGTTGATAGGTTCCGGGAGGGAGTCCGGCTGGTATGGTAACCGGGAACGGTCCGATCTTTTGTAATTGCTTTACTCTCCATTTTCCGGTGGGGAAGGGAGGAGTCACTTGAGCCAGCGGAAACTGAGTATCTTCCTGTCTCAATCGGAGGACGAGAAGGTTGTCTCCGGATAACTTCTGGTTGAGAAGAAAATAAAAAGCTCCCTCCACTGTCTCTCCTGCTTTGACAGTAGCGGGGAAACTTATCCCCATGAATTTTACTAGACCAATATTCGCTTGAGTGCGGCCAGGAGATGGGAAGGCAAAATCAGTATAATAGATGATTGTCTCAGTGGTTGGCTTCCAGAGGAAGAGGTTGAGGTAAGTTATCCGACTGGCATCAAGTCGGGAAGCGATCTCCGCGATAGGAATCTTAACAGCCTCCACCTGGCGGGGTGGGAGCATAACATCTTTCTGGTATTTATTCCCGGAGCTATCTTTAATTTTTAATTTCAGATTGATTGACCATGATTGCGGATTATAGGCCCGGAAGGTTAAAGCATCCGCACTTCTCCAGTCCATCGTCCCGATCGTCTCCTCGGTCAGGAGGAGACCGGGTGTTCCGGCTGGAAAGTAGGTGACTTTGGCCCAGCTGTCATCAGTTCCAAAGAGAGAAGAGACCATTTGGAGCCGGCAGCTATGGGTCGTCCAGACTTCCAGATCATCCGGGGTATTGAAAGAGCAGTCAAACCCTGTCATGTTCCGGGGATTAAAAGCAGCCGCCAATTTTTGCGGTTCCCGCTTCAATTTTGTGATCAACCCGGGCAGACTGGAGAGACGGTCCTTGAAGAAGATAAGTAGAATAAATATAACCAGGATCGCCCAGATGAGATTAATTGCTTTATTGGAAATTTTCTTTTTCATATGAACAGACGACCAGCCTCGCACCTAAGGAGCAATTTTAACAGACGATTGAATGTGATTGGAGGTGAAATTTAAAAAACATCAACTCCACGCTATTTGCAAATTGAAGATGAATGGTTGGCCTATAATTGATATATGTAGTTAAGTCCGCTAATCCCCTCTGAGGCGAAAAGAAAACAAAGTAGGGCATAGTAAATAATAGAACGATAAACTATACCTGAAGATGTTGGTTAAATTCTTCAATTCACCTCCAATCACATTCAATCGTCTGTTAAATTTGCCTCCAATGCGAGGTGAAAGAAAAACCAAATCGTTTGTAAAAGAATATCAATATCAGGTGACTTGTACAAAGAAAATATTAAAAAACTCTTGACTAAATTGCATTCAGTGCATAGTATGTCCACTAATAGTGGACATACGTGTAAGTAACGGCATCGGAAGGGCTTAGTCCTCAGGTCAAGGTGATCTGTGATATCCGTGTTCCTATTCTATGTAGATCTGTGTTCAACTGTGTTCCGACTTGTATGTTTAACGATCTTTAACGTTTTTTATCTTCGATGATCTTCAACGTTTTTTTGATCTTTTACGTTTGATATTTTCAACGTCCTTGTTTTTAAACGTTAGCGCCGGAGGCGCTAATTTCATGAATGATATAACACGGATAAGAAAAAAAATAGCCCGGGATGTTTTTGATTATCAAGTTCTCCGGGAAGCCTTATCTGACTACAGAAAGCCGCGGGATAAGATCACCAGGCTACTGGCGGAAGGTGATATTATCCGGATTAAGAAGGGGCTTTATTGCTTCGGTGATACATATCGTGATGGGCCGATAAGCCGAGAGTACCTTGCTAACCTTATTTATGGACCATCTTATATTAGTACCGAATATGCTCTTAGTTATTATGGCATGATTCCGGAACGGGTGGAGATAATTACCTCAGTTACCACCTGCCGTTCACGGATTATCGACACCCCTTTAGGTAGTTTTTCATATCGTATGCTAAATGAACCTCGGTATATTGTTAGTGCCGGTTTGGAAAGATCTAATGGATCTGCATTCTTAATCGCAGTTCCGGAAAAAGCGCTGGTAGACAAGGTATGGACAGATAAACGTTTCAGTGGTCGTTCTATACGGGAATTCAACTCATACCTGTTCAATGATCTCCGTTTAGATGCAGAAGAGATAAAACAACTTGATTTTAAAAAACTTCAGGTTATTGCTAAATCATATAACTCCGCCAAGATTAACAACCTGGTACGATTTTTATCCCGGATATAAAATAAAAATAGAGGTCGATACTGAGCCACCTGGTGGATTTGTAACTGATACTCAGTATGTTCTCCAGCCAATTCCTTTTCCTTTAAGAGTGTATAGTTTGCCGGATCTCTTTGCCGGGAAAATTCATGCTATTCTGTGCAGAAAATGGAAGACACGTGTGAAGGGTCGTGACTGGTATGATCTTGTCTGGTATGCAAGCAGGTATCCGGAAGTGCGGCTAAGTCATCTTGAATCTAGAATGCGGCAATCGGGAAATTATTCCCTGAGTGTCCCATTAACAATGGAAAAATTACTTGAGTTTTTATATTTTGCGATAGACAATCTGGATATAGAGAAAGCTCGGAAAGAAGTAGTTCCTTTTGTCAAGGATCGGCGCTCTATAGAAGTCTGGTCGCGTGATTTCTTTAAACATATAATAACCCGCGTCGTCCCGATAGATTATTAGCTTATTTCCCTTGGAGGATAGTTATGATAAAGCACTATACAGATCTAATAGTATGGCAAAGATCCCATAAGTTATTTCTTGATATAGTTAAAGATGTTGATATCTTTCCAAATAAACGAGCTGCAAATACTATCGCTGATCAAATCATCAGAAGCAGTGGATCGATCAGTGCGAATATTGCTGAGGGATTTAACAGAAGCAAAGCAAAATTCCTGAATTCTTTGGATATTGCATTAGGAGAAGCCAACGAAACAGAAAATTGGTTATATAAAATCAGGGATTTAAGATACATTGAAATAATAATTGCAGAAAACCAAATAGAAGAAACAAAGATAATATGTAGAATGTTAAACAGCCTAATAGCCAAAATCAAATCAAGAAAAACCAATACTTGATACTATCACCATTCTTTTTCCGTCAACCGTCAACTGTCAACCGTCAACTTTCTGTTCCCGTCAACCGACAACCGTAAACTGTCAACTGTCTTTCCCCGTCAACCGTCAACTATCAACCGTCAACTATCTCATGGGCCGTTTATACCAACTCTTTGCTTTTGTCTCCGTCCTCTGCGTCTTCAATTACGTCTGGAGTGAATGTAAAGGAATTCGGTACCGCAAAGCCCTTATTGCAGTTGCATTATCAACATTATTTTTTGTTACAATCGGTTTCAAGGACCTCTCTCTCCCTTACGTCACATATCTATTTATTGGAATAGTCGGCATTCCGTCAATTCTTTATGGAGTTTTATACGCTCCGGATATCCTGCTGATAGTTGCCGCTACCTATATCCCTTTTAATTTGCTTCTTCCGGCTGACTTTGGTGGCATTCAAAGAGCATTCAATGGCACTAATGTGGTTTTAGGGGCACTTTTTTTTGGTTATCTTATTATCAAGAAGAAATCTTCCACCCAGGCAGGGAAGAGATCAAATTTTGCCTTCAAATTTGTATTATTATATGTTGTTTTATCGATGATTTCCTATGTTAGAGGTGGCCTGATTTATGGACCGGATTATCTTTTAGGAGTTATGTTCGACCTGAAAAGGTGGTTAACTCCCTTTATATTAATGTTCTTTTTTTATAAGATAGCAAGAGATAGGGAGATAATAAAAATAATTTATGCGGTTTTTATGATAGTAGTTATTGTTAATGTATTTTATGGATTATTGGAATGGGTTGAACTTGGTTTCGGCACCTATTCTTCATATTTGAGACGCCTTGGCGGCATTAACATGCAACCTAATTTTTATGCCGCTTTTATAGCATATTATATCTGTCTAATAATTGCTCCCTTTTTGACGTGCTTTAGAAAACCCTCCGCCAAATTTCTTATTTTCCCTATCTTACTTGGTCTTAGAATATTCATCCCAACCAACTCACGCGGAGCCTGGCTCTCTTTTCCTCCTGCTTTATTAACAGTATGCTTTTTTAAAAGTAAGTTACTCTTACTAATAGTTGTAACTGCCGTTATCATATCTGGACTATACTTTTCAATATTGGTTCCCGATACTATCAGGGAAAGGTTTGAAAGCGCATTGGATGTAAACAAACGTTCGGGAATTTATTCCCAGAGTACTGAGAGTCCAGTCACTTATTTATCAGAATCAAAGTCTGTTAGCATACGTACCCGGGCGATATTATTGGAAGGTGGATTGAAGATGATGCGTGTAAATCCATGGTTTGGCATGGGAAGGTTCACTTTCCCACATTTGATCGGCAACTATACCGAAGGCGGTTTAAGAGGTTCGGCTCATAATCTATTCTTAACGATTCTTTGTGAAATGGGATTCCCGGCGTTATTAATCTTGGTAGTATTATTACTTCTGCTCTTTACAAATGGTATTTATGTCTATCGCCGGGAGAAAGATACTATGCTGAAGGGTATGGTGCTCGGTTTTATGGCATCAATTCCGGCTATAATTGTCTGTAATTTTACAGGAAACCGTTTTGATTCAGTTGATCTTATCTCTATCTTTTGGATGCTCGCCGGCTGTGTTCTCCGCTTGAAAGATATAATTCATTATGAAAGGACAGAAGAATTACGTTGAAATATAAGAACGTTAAAGCTTAAAAACGTTGAAGATAAAGAACGTTAAAAAGAGAAAACGTTAAAGACCGGTAAATGTCGTTGAAGATCGGGAAAACGCAAAAAATCGTTAAAGATCGTTGAAAAGTCCACTTGACAGGCTGCTGCTGTACTGGTAATAGTTATTACCAGTTAAGGGCAAAACTGGCTATATATATTCCCAGATGGTGTACGCATGATAGAAGTTATAAAATCGATACTTCTGGATTTCCAGGAAAGTAGACTGAAGACTGGAGTGCCCCGGAACTTACAGGTCAAGGTGGTTTCCGGTAAGGCTACAGTTTGTATAGGGGTGCGCCGCGGTGGAAAATCAACCTATATGTTCCAGATCATCGCGCGACTTCTTGCTGATGGTGTATCGCGCGAAAATATCTTGTATGTAAACTTCTTCGACGACCGGCTCCACAACCTGAAACAGGAAGGTCTTGGATTGATTACAGAGGCCTATTATTCTCTATATCCGGCGAAGAAAAATACTGAAATGGTCTATTGCTTCTTTGATGAGATTCAGGCAGTCGAGGGTTGGGAGCCTTTTGTTGATCGTTTGATGCGTACCGAAAATTGCGAAATTTATCTTTCTGGATCTTCAGCCCGGATGCTTTCCAAAGAAATCGCAACCCAGATGCGTGGCCGGGCGCTGGCGTGGGAGTTGTTTCCATTTTCATTTAGAGAATTTTTGGATTACAAAGATATTGATAGTACCAGTTCTTTATCTACAAAGAAGCGGCTTACCATTCAGAACGCATTTAATGAGTACTGGGAAACCGGAGGATTTCCTGAAGTTGTTGGACTCGATCAACAGCTGCGAATAAAAATCCATCAGGAATATTTTCACGCGGTTCTCTTCCGGGATCTGATCGAACGCCATGATGTTTCACATCCCCGGGCGGTGATGGATCTGGCCCATCGTCTGATAAACAACGCTGCCTCTCAATATTCCGTCAATCGGCTTACGGGATATCTAAAATCCCTGGACCACAAAGTTCCCAAGTCCGCCGTATCGGATTATTTAGAATGGTTTGAAGATGCCTACTTTTTGTTCACTGTACGATTATTCGACGCATCGATAACTCGAAGCAAAAACAACCCCAAAAAGATTTACTGCGTCGATCATGCTATGGTCACATCAATTGCTTCCGGTATTCTTATCAACTCTGGACATTTGATGGAGAACCTTATATTTATGGGGCTTCGCAGAGTGTCGCCATCAATTTATTATTATAAGACAGAGAGAGGAAGAGAGGTTGATTTTATAGTACAGCTACCTGCCCGCTCCCGGATGCTGGTCCAGTCCTGTGAATCAATAATTGATCCGCGGACCAGAAAACGTGAAGTTACAGCTTTAAGTCAGGCAATGAACGAATGTGGTTTAATATCCGGGATAATTGTAACTCGCAACGAAGAAGAAGAAATAGAAGTAGACGGTGGAAAGATAAAGGTCATGCCGGTGTGGCGGTTTCTGCTTAATCTGCCGGAGCCATAACCCGTTAATTAAACCCCGCCAAGCCAAGGCGAAAATAATTAGTGAAATTAGTGTCCCCGCTTGCTGCGAGACAAGAATTAGTGGACTGCAAAGAGGGGGAGGTAGGGGGGAAAAGAAAGTTGACGGTTGACAGTTGGCGGTGAGAGAAGTGCATGTTAAGTTTTAAATTCGCATAATTAGTAGTTTAATAAAGAGGCCGAGGCGAGGGAACAATTTAGTGTAGATTCGTGTAAATTAGTGGATAGTAAAAGGGGCCGAGGTAGGGGGATAAATCAGAGTAATCTGTGTAATCAGTGGACAGAAAAAGGACCGAGGTATGGAAAAAGTAGATCTGTCAATCATTATCCCGATGTTTAATGAAGAAGAGGTTATCGACGAGACTATAAAGTCAGTAACCTCAGAATTAGTTTCCCTCAATCTCAACTGGGAGATAATCCTGGTAAATGACGGCAGTACCGATAATACACTCGATCTATGCCGCCGGGCATCTGCCCTGGATGATCGAGTTAGAATTGTAGCCTATTCTCCCAACCGGGGGAGAGGATATGCTCTCCGGCAAGGTTTCAACGCTGCGGCCGGGGATGTAGTTATATCAATTGATGCGGACCTCACTTATTCCCCCGACCACATCTCCTTGATCTGGAATGAAATGAAGAAGAATGAATCCGATATTGTCCTCGGATCGGCTTATATGAAAGGCGGGAAAGTCATCAATGTCCCATTAAAGCGCATATTGATTAGTAGATTAGGTAATTTTATCCTCGGTCTCTCCTTCCCCGGTAAGATCAAGACAATCACATGTGTCCTCCGGGGTTATAGAAAAGAAGTTATTGATTCGCTTGAACTGGAATCCGATGATAAGGATATCCATCTGGAGATACTGGCCAAGGCTATCTCCGTGGGTTTTCGTATAAAAGAAATCCCGGCCGTACTGAAAGGACGAAAGAAGGGGAAATCGAAATTTAAGTTCAAGGCGACCTCAATCTCACATCTGGCCTTCTCGTTTTACCAGAAACCGATGATAATATTTGGGATAGTAGGGCTAATAATGGTTCTGAGCGGATTTGTACTGGGAATTATATTTATTATTCAGAGATACATGGGAACTCTAAACCCAACTCGTCCCATCTTTCTCCTTATGATTCTCCTCCTGTTAGCCGGAATCCAGATGTTAAGTTTTGGTTTCATAGCCAACCAGGTAGGAAACCTAAAAAAAGAAATATATAAACTTCAGAAAGAGAGTAAAACACTATCCCGATTTCTGAAGAAATCGGAGTAAGTGATTTAATTCAAGCGGTTTTCATGGGGCATTAGCGTTTTTACGTCTTTTCGGGCTTTAGCGGACTTTAACCATTTAACGATCTTCAACGTCTTTCATTTTTAACGTTTTTTTAATTTTAACGATCTTTAACGTACTTTATTTTTAACGTTCTTTTATCAAATCTTGATATATTTCTGACATCTTTTTAACCTGGTTTTCCATATCATATTTTTCGATACTTTTTCGACAGTTGTTTTTAATTTTTTTATAAAGATGATCATCATTCAATAAAGTTAACACACTATTTATTATTTCGGATGAACTTTTGGGGTTTATCTTAAAACCATTGTATCCGTTACTTATTACTTCTTTTATTCCTCCGATATCTGTTCCGATTACAGGTATTCCGCAAGCTAACGCTTCTAAAATAACATTTGGCAATCCTTCCCAGAGACTTGGTAATAATAAAACATCAGAAGCATTAAGAAATATAGGGACATTTCTGGGTGGCTGGTCTTCAAAATATGCTATGTGATTTTTTAAATGCGGTAAAAGCTGCAGAGATAACATTTCTTCTTTATAAGGTCCTCCGGTAAAACCAAGGAATAGAAAAAATGCATCACTTCTGTCGTTTATGATTTCGGGAATAGATTGCAATATATATTTCAAACCCTTGCGCTCGATCATTTCACCTACAAATAGTATGATCTTTTTTGAAGTGGGTAGGCCTAACTTTTCGCGGGCTAATCGTTGAGATATGGGCCTAAATCGGCTTGTATTAACTCCATTGGGGATTACATCAATTTTATTGGATTTGATATTAAAATCAGTAATGACTCTCTCTTTTATTTCACTGCTCACAGCAATTATATGAGAAGAACTTCTTAAAATGTATTTTGTTAAATTAAAGAGTATTATATTTTTATAAGGAAATATTAGGATATCATCTCCCCTGAGAGTTACAACATGAGGAAGATTGAATATTTTTGAAGCGATTATCCCGATTATTCCTGATGGTATTATCCAGTGAGAGTGAATCAAATTGATTCGGTTCTTCCGTATAACTTGAAAGGTTTTAACTAAAGCACTGATGAAGAAAGTTAACATTCGGAATATGGAGATACGCTCATACTTTATTAAGGGTTTATTCTTAGTTAAAAATTGGAAACGGTAAATATTTTCACCGACGTGTTGATCGTACAGCTTCGTATCTTTATATATTTGAGGAGTAACAACACTTACTTGATAGCCATCTTTGATCAGGAAGGAGACGATTTGCTGAATAAAATGGCCCCGGGGACTTTCTGGAGTATCAGGATAAGCGGTTGTTAAAAAACAAATATTCATATTTTTTGCAATAAAACTTAATGTAAACATTCGGTAAACCCGTTCACTCGTAGCGGCAGCCTTCAGGCTGCCACCACGATGGCGACCTGAAGGTCGCCGCTACGAGCGCGAGGTTACCCAGTTTACCGAATGTTTACAACTTAATAGAATGGTTATATCATTACTTTCATTATATGCAAGGAGCTAAGAATATGAAATGCCCGATTTGCAATTCAATAAATATTAAAAAATTATTCAAGGTAGCTGAACAGGATATTTTCAAATGCCTTAATTGCGGAGTAGGATTTTGGAAATTCTGGAAAATGGATAACGATTATTTTGAGTCATTCTATAATAAATATTATTCAAAACGCGAAAGTTGGGGGAAAGTAATAACCGGAGATTATTACTTATTAGAAGAATCCTGCAGGAAGAGATTTAAAAGTTATTTAAAGGAAATATATAATTATTGTGGAGTTAGTAACGGGAAGCTATTAGATATTGGCTCGGGTTTGGGCTATTTTCTTGACGAAGCGAGGAAATTTGGATTCGATGCGTGCGGCTTAGATTTATCTCAGGAAGCGTCTGAATACGCGCGAACTCATTTTAACTTAAAAATTAAAGTGGCTAATATCGAGAATGATACTTTCCGTCCGGAAGAGTTTGATATTATTACAATGTGGGCGTTAATTGAGCATCTTCCCGATCCAAATCAGTCTTTAAATGTAATAAAAAAATGGTTAAAACCGGGAGGTAAGTTAATAATTAGTACCCCGAATTATGCCTGTCTTTTTTCCCGGCTTTCCGGCAAGCGGTGCAATATGATTAAGCTGCCGGAACATCTTTTCTTTTTCACCCCTAAGGCTCTCAGAATGAGCTTAGAATCTGCTGGATTAAGACTTGATAAATTAAGCAGAAAAGGATCATATTACATTATTAATTATTATTTAGTGAATCATAATAATCGGCCATCCTTCCTCCGATTCTTGCGATGGATTCCTTTCAACTTGGGTGATTCGATGATATTTTATGTCATAAAAATTTAAGGTAATGCATAAGGAATACGGACAAAATTTTGGTAAGATTTGGTCTCCTTATGCAATGTTCATGTCCAAAGTGCGGTTACTATTGGGCTTGGGCTCTGAGCGATGGGCGGTTTATAAATGCCGCCAGTGCAAACATCGCTATGCATTTAAAAGTATCTGGGATTCCTTGCGCCTTTCACATTCCGAAAAGAAAGAATCGAACTATTACGAGAGGATGATCCGGCAACATACTAAACCCGGGAGCCTTTATTATACCGATGATTGGCATGCCTACGCGTCCTTGGGATTGAGTGGAGCATGTGGTGGTCAGAAAAGAGAAGGTCATCCCTAAGGGAAGGACTCACATCAACGGCATCGAAGGCTTCCTGGATTTATGCCAAACATTGGCTTTATCACTACCGGGGAGTGCCAAAAAGGTTTTTCCATTTTTACCTGGCAGAAATTTCGTTTCGATTTAACCATCGAGAGATAGATATATTCCCTTTGATACAGAGGATGTTACAGCAAACTGCAACAACTAAAAATAGCTGAAAATTGGTCCGTTTACTTTAAGCATTAACTTCTCGAATACCTTTCACAGATTACATAGGATTATTGGTCTGAATTTCTTTAGCCTCTTTCATTTTGTTACAACAAAGGATTAAATACATATGCATAATCTAAATAATATAAATTTGTATAATATTCTTCATTCGAGTATCAAGGAAATAACTATAGATCAACCAATAAGAATTAAATATTTTTATAGTTTTATCGGTGATATATCAAAAAAGAAATTATTAGACGTTGGGTGTGGACAAGGATATTTCCTGTCACAAATTAAACATTCTTGGACTTCAGGATTAGATGTAGTTCAACATTCTCCTTTTATTAAAATCAGTAATTATATTTGCGGGGACGGACGTCGATTGCCATTAAAAAATTCGAGTTTAGACGTAGTTACATGTTTTGATATTATTGAACATTTTAATTCAACAGACTTAAAAAAGTTACTTAATGAAGCAAAACGGGTATTAAAGAATAATGGTATGTTATATATAAGTACTCCAAATAAATATTCAATATTTAGGGTTATTATCGATGCAATTAAAGATAATCAATTCATCCGCCAGATTATTGGAAGGCCATTATATAATGAGAAATTTATTCAACACATAAAAGTATATTCATTTAATGAGTTGTTAAATTTATTTCATAGCAATGGATTTGAAGTATCTCGGCATAATAAAATGAGCATTGGATTTTCTAAACTTCTAATACCATTTTTTTATCAAGGGAGGTTTCAAATAAAATTTTTTTACCCATTGTTTATAAAAATTTTTTATTTTGATTGGAAAATAGGTAAACGATTGCAAAATGTCCGAAATATTCATTTTGATTATATATTTGAATTAAAGATAAAAAGTTCACAAAATGTTTAATTATTATTTAGTGAATCATAATAATTATTCATCCTTTCTTCGGGCGTTGCGTTGGGTTCCGTTAAGCTTGGGTGATTCGATGACATTGTATACCTCGAAGCAATAACAATGAATTCCAAGCTAAAGTTTATTCTTAAGTTGTTAGTCTCGGGGATTATTATTCTTGCCATATCCAGGTTTTTAAATGGGCGTGATATTATAGAAAATCTGCGAATGGCTAATCCCCTATGGTTAGTGACTGCGATAGTGATTTTACCCATTTCTCTTTTTCCGAGAGTATTAAGATTTCAGTTAATTCTTAATGACAAAGAAAGGGTAATATCTCATAAGGGTGCGTGGGAGGTGACATTAGTCGGGTCCGCTTTAAATTTTATAATTCCTGGCAGTCTTGGTGATATAGCGCGTTCATACTATGGATACATAAAGTTCGGAAAGAAGGAAGAGATGGTATCAGCCAGTATCTTAGACAAAGTGATCGGGATGCTTGTTCTCTTTATCCTCGGGTTTGTCCCTTCACTATGCTACGGGTACTACCTGTTCGCGAGTATTTCTCTAATTGGAATTGTCATGTTTTCTTTCCCTTTGTTTCTGCCGCAAATATTTCCCTGGAGAGCATTTGCAAAGGTCTTGAATTTCATGACTAAAGCTTCTTTTGATGGAAGTAAATTAGCCGCTTCGTTTCAGATTAGATCAAAGACAAAAAGCTCGGCGTTGTTGTTATCACTCGCCGGTTGGATAGTAACAGTCATCTATTTTTTGATCATTTGTCTGGTTTTCCAAGTATCCGTAAATCTATGGTATCTGTTTAGTATTTTTCCCGTGGTAAATCTGACATATATACTTCCATTTACTTTGAAGGGCTTGGGGACAAAAGAAGCTGTGCTAATCTATCTGTTTAGCAATTTAGGCATTAATGCTGATACGTCTATCCTTATTTCACTTGCCTCAACCCTGGTTGCCAGCGTAATCCCGGCCTTAATAGGCCTTTTCTTGATTTTACGGCTTAAACACAAATAAGAAAGTAGCCGCGGAATCTGTGCGCAATTGTAGCCGTGGTCGTTGACCGCGGAAGACGCCAATAGGTAAGCTTTCAGTGAACCACTTCAGTCCGTAGCGGCTGCCTTTAGGCTGCCACACGATGGCCCCGCCGTCGGCGGGACCGCTATGAGCACGGGTGCAATGGGGTTAACTGAAACCTTACCCCACTAGAGGCAAGTGTATATATCTAAAATGTTGTTCCCGGGTGTCTAAAGTTGAGTTATGAAAAAAAATAACTGGAAAATTCTAATCCCCATTTTGTTAATTGCATTTTCACTTCGTCTACTTGGTATATTTTACCACAGTTATGGGGATGAGACTAACCAGCTTTACCGGACACTTCTTATGGCTCAATTTAAATTTGAGCAAAACTGGAATCACGGCATATATTCGTACTTTATGGTTGTTTATTACGCCCTATTTTTTCTTGTCATGAAAATTGCCGGGGTTTTCCAGTCATTAGCTGATTTTAAAGAATATTATTTCACGGACGCACACTGGATTTTTATTGCCGGGAGGGTAGCGGAATGTTTAGCTGGAACTGCGTGTGTAGGTTTTTTATATCTGCTGGGGAAAAAATTATATAATAATGCTGTGGGCTTGATAGCGGCAATATTTTTGTCATTTGCTTATGTACATGTGGAAATCTCACAGATAGCCCGGGGCCAGGCGTTCTGTTCTCTTTTAGTTATCTTAGCGCTTTATTTCATCTATTTGATTAATTCTACGAGAAAATTATCAAATTACCTCTGGGCAGGCGCGTTAATTGGTGCCGCCGCCTCGATAAGAATATACACTGTATTACTATTATTTCCTTTAGTTCTCTCCCATTTTTCAAAATCTTCATCCCCACAAGTGGCCGCACCCTTCAGGGAGCGCCTTTTTAGAAAAATATCCCCATCAAGTAATGTGATGTCCAGTTTTAAGACCGGCTTACTAAGTAAAAAAATCTTTTCCGCGCTTTTGGTTTGTTTGGGTACCTTTATTCTTTGCAATCCGGACATTATCTTAAATTTTAGGGAAATGATGGGCTTTATATTTAAACCTTTAATGATGCTAAGAGGGGAAGATGTAATAACAGCAGTTGGTTATACTACCGGGGCTACGAACGGCTGGATATATTATTTGAAGATTGGTTTGCCTAAAGCTCTTGGCTGGGAAGTGTATATTATTTCAATATTTGGTTTTATTTACGGTATTTTTAAAATTAGAAATATTGCCAACCTGATAATGGTGTCATTTTCTGCTATATTTATTCTTATTATGGGCAAAAGTGCGATAACAACTTCCCATTATCTTTTTCCTATTATTCCAGCATTAGTAATATTGGGAGCAAATTTTATTGTAATTATTATTGATCATGTAAGAACTAATAAGAAGGTAATCATTTTTGTTTTAATTCCGTTATTAGTAATCCTGAATCCGGCGAGAAGGATAATAGATAAGGATATCGCTAAATTAAGAACGACCACTCTTGATTTATCCCGGGAGTGGATATTTCAAAACATCCCTGATGGGAGCAGGGTAGCGGTTGAAAGTACAGGACATTCAGGTCCTGATATTAAGTTAGATAGAGTATTGTACTATGACCTATATAATCTTTCGGAAAAAGAATTAAAAGAATTGTATAATGAAAGGCAAAATCAAGACCCGGGAAGCTCTTTGGCTTTAAAATATTTTATTGAAAATCCGCCTAATCCTAAATATTACATTATTAATTTAGGCGTGAGAGAGAATATATCAATAAAATATTTAAAAGACAAAAAACCTGAATATGTGGTAATCAGTAGTGGTGTTTATAACCTATATAATGAGGAAGAAACGATCGAGAGATACCCCGACTTGGCGAGGTCAAGATTAGAAATGTACGCCTGGATAGAGAAAGAATGGGATTTACTAAAAGTTTTCACCAGCACTAACCACCATCCAGGGCCACAGATAAAAATATATGAGAGAAGAAAAAATTAGCTGAGACGAATAATCTGCATACTCCGGAGCAAAGTAGCCACCCAGTCCGCTCCAAAGTAGCCACCCATTCCGGAGCAAAGTAGCCACCTAATCCGCTCCAAAGTAGCCACCCATTCCGGAGCAAAGTAGCCGGCCAATCCGCTCCAAAGTAGCCACTTATTTTGGATTTCCGGAATTGGTGGCTACTTTACTCCGGAATCCGGGGGAGATTAAAGAAATATTTTATAGCGACGCTGGATAACCATACCATACTGAACCTTTTTAAACCTAAAAAGGAGGTTCATATGGCTCATAGGAGGTTATCTATGCGTAAGACGAAAGAGATCCTACGGCTGAAGTACGAATTAGGACTGAGTAACCGGCAAATTGCCCGCAGCTGTAACGTATCAAGAAGAACGGTCGCTGAATATATCTGCCGCGCAGAAAAGATCGGCATCACCTGGCCGCTCCCCGACGAAACAGACAATGCCCGCCTGGAAGAGTTCCTTTTCGGGAAACAAACCCTCTTCTCCGGAGCAAAACGCCCTCTTCCCGATATGGAATATATCCATCGGGAACTGCGCCGCAAGGGCGTAACACTCCGCTTATTATGGGAGGAATATCTCTCAGAGAACCCCGACGGATATCAGCACAGCCAATTTTGCGAATACTACAGTCGCTGGAAAAAGAAGCTTCACCCCACCATGCGGCTACCCCACAAGGCCGGGGAGAAAATGTTTGTAGACTGGGCCG
>Ga0222696_1000129_pt1 | contig 55290 bp, 69 predicted proteins | sample AntAcemetage1400_FD_179817 | JGI IMG/M metagenome (GOLD analysis project Ga0222696, IMG submission 179817) | Saline water microbial communities from Ace Lake, Antarctica - #1400 | ecosystem: Environmental > Aquatic > Non-marine Saline and Alkaline > Saline | place: Antarctica: Ace Lake... | reverse complement strand
CTCAACTCTTACAACTCAGACTTAGGTATCTCTCAGGCTTCGCCTGAGACTCTGTCAAAGAACAATTGTTAATTAAAAAACAAAACCAATATACAATTACACGGATTACTCTGATTGATCCCCTCGCTTCGGCCCTTTTTTTGTCCACTAATTACACTAATTTACACTAATTGCTTTCCTCGTAGCGAAGCGGAGACATCGAACCTTTAGGTGAGATGCCTTGCCTCGGCCCCTTTTTAGAACTACGAATTACGCCCCCGATTACAACTTCGGGGCAGAGAAATTTCACGAATTTAAAATGCCGTTGAACAGCCTGCCCGCCATAGTGCTTGTGCTCGCATCCCGATTATTTCGGGGCATCCCAAACTTGATTCGGGGCTTTAGCTGTCCTTGGTCATTGGATATTCCTTGCATGTCCGTGCCGTTGGATATTGGCAGTTGGAAGTTGGTTATTGGATATTCCTTGCATGTCCGTGCCGTTGGATATTGACAGTTGGAAGTTGGTCACTGGATATTCCTTGCATGTCCTTGGTCATTGGATATTGGCAGTTGGAAGTTGGTCATTGGATATTCAGTTCTACTTTCTACTTCAGTGTATCTACTAATCCACCAAAAGATTTTTTCAAAAAAAATCAAAAAGGGGGTTGACAAACTATAGTTATGAGCATATGTTCATAATAAGAAGTATTTAAAGTGCCTAAAGTTTGAAGTGCCTAAAGTTAAAACATGTCGCAACGCGGAGTGAGAACGCGATACTTTGGACAGTTTTTGCTCCGTTACTTTATATTTGAAAAGACATGAAATCGAGATCTCTATTTATTCATTAAAAAATAATGCCGAGACCAAAGAAAAGAAGATGGATCAATTCCTGGCCGGGGGCGGATTACTTTAAGCCCCAGGGGATACCCATGGCTGAGCTGGAGATATCTCAGCTCAGCATTGAGGAGTATGAGGCCATGCGGCTCTATGATGTCGATGGCCTTGATCAGAGCCAGGCAGCCGAGATGATGAATATCTCTCGGCCCACCTTTGGCCGGATAATAGTCTCCGCCCATAAGAAAGTGGCCGAGGCTCTGGTCTATGGGAAGGCGATCCAGATCAGCGGGGGGAGTTATCACTTCCCGCCCGGTCCGGGTTTCAGCCCCGGACGAGGAGGGGGTGGTCGCGGCGGTAGACATCGGAGGGGAAGAGATAGAACATAGCGCCTTCGGCGCAACGTTCTAAAGTGCCTTAAGTGCCTAAAGTGCGCTTAAGTGCCTAAAGTTAAAAGATTCGCCTCAATAACGTATCTGAGCATTAAATTGGTTAATTCTTATATAGTTATTGTTCCGGTAATATCAATTAAGACAACCGGGATCCCGAAGGATTTCGGGAGAGAAAATACTGAAACAGGAACTTAGCTTCGCAGTTAATTAATATCACAAGTAATAAATGCAGTTAAAATTTCAAACCTGCTATTTTTCAAAGAAAAATAGTAGAAAGGAGGTGTATCATGCCAGGTTTTAATGGAACAGGACCACAAGGAATGGGTGGGCGTACCGGGAGAGGCTTTGGTTATTGCGCTCCCGGTGCCGGACCGGCGATGCCGGTCAACCAGGGAGCGTATTACGGCGTTGGCCGGGGAGGATATCCCCGGGGCGGCGGACGAGGACGGGCCTGGGGCGGCGGACGTGGTTATGGCCAGGGAGCGTATCCAGCAGCGGGCGCGTACTATCCGCCCATTGCCGGTACAGCTTATCCGCCGTCACCGGACGCTGAACGTGGTTTCCTGGAGCAGCAAGCCAGGGGACTTCAGGATGAGTTAGAGGCAGTCCGGCAGCGTTTGGGCGAGATCGAGAAGACTGATCAACCCCCGGCTGAATAAGTGTAATAGTCTGGATTAGGTAACCAAGGGATGAGCCGGTTTTCCGGCTCATCCCTTATTTATTTTACTCTTTCAAACTGACCCAGCATATTATATTATTATTTCTGCGATAAAAATGGTTGCATAGCTTTTCACAATAGATAAATTGAATAGATATTGTATTGTCTTAAGATTTTTATTTTTTCAAATGGCGTTAGTTTTAGTGTTTTTCCACTAAGTTAGCGCCGCAGGCGCTAACTTAAAAAGGAGGAATTAAATTATGAAAATTGTAGTAACATCAACCGGTCCCGAGTTGTCCTCGGCGGCCGATCCCCGGTTTGGACGGTGTGCGTATTTTATTGTTGTCGATACCGATTCCATGGATTTTACGGCCCATTCGAACGCATCGGGCTCTGCTATGGGTGGAGCCGGTATTCAGGCGGGACAGTTTGTCTCCTCGCTGGGAGTCTCTGTGGTGGTTACCGGGGCTGTCGGTCCTAACGCGGCCCGGGTTCTCTCCGCCTCCGGATTGAAAGTTTATACCGGAGCTTCGGGAACAGTTCAGCAGGCAGTGGATGCCTTTAAGGGCGGTAAATTGAACGCATCCGCTTCAGCTACGGTTGGGGCTCATAACGGGATGAGGTAAGATCGGTGATAGTAGCAGTTGCAGGCGGAAAAGGCGGGGTGGGAAAGACCTTGATATCTACCAGTCTGGCACGGGCGGTTGCTCCGGTGCAGTTTTTGGACTGTGATGTCGAGGAGCCGAACGCGCAGATCTTCTTGAAGTTTACTCCCCGGCGCAGCGAGAGAGTGGAGATTGAAGTCCCCGCTTATCGGAAGTGGAAGGGGGAAGTCTGCGAGGCGGGAGCAGAGTTCTGCCGGTATCAGGCTCTCATTGTGATCAATGACGATATGCTGATATTTCCCCAGCTCTGCACTTCCTGTGGCGGCTGCTTTATTCTCTGTCCTGCTCAGGCCCTGACGCCGGTACCTCATACTGTAGGTACTGTCAGGTCCGGAGTTTCAACCGGCGGCATTAATATGGTGACCGGCGAGTTGAAGATAGGAGAGCAGAGCACCACCGAGGTAATCAAGTCGGTGAAATCACGGATGGAGAGTGACCGGGATGTGTTGATTGACTGCCCTCCCGGCAACAGCCGTCCCGCTCTGGAAGCCATGCGAGGAAGTGATTTCTGCCTTCTGATAACCGAGCCCACACCCTTCGGGTTGGAAGATCTCAAGGGGAACAAGGAGCTTGTCGATCTGCTTGGGTTGCCGGCCGGAGTGGTGATTAATCGCAGCGGAGGACCATATCAGGAGGTATCGCGCTGGGCCCTGGAGCAGGGACTCCCGGTTTTGGCCGAGATCCCCTGGACTGCGGAAACCGCACGCGGCGCCGCCCGGGGAAGAACCCTCCCCGAGATCGATCCTGCCTGGAATGGGAGATTGAGAGAGTTATGGGGTGATATAGAAAAGAGAACGTAGCGCCTTCGGCGCAACTTTTTAAAACAAATGATTAACATAAAATTTTATAGCTCCCCAACCTCGGCCCCTTTAATTTAACAGACGATTGAATGTGATTGAATAGGATCGGCCCCAACCTCGGCCCCTTTTATTAGCACCTGATTTGCTTGATTGTACTGATTTTTTCAGGTTAATCAGGTGGTTAAATATCTTTATAATTGTAGGCATTGTTCAAACCTAAAATTTTTCAAGGAAAAATTTTATGAAGCAAGTGGTAGTCATAAGCGGAAAGGGAGGGACCGGGAAGACGAGTATCACCGGTTGTCTGGCCGCATTGGCCGGGAAGTCCTTGTCTGGCGCGCCGGTAATAGTGGACTGCGATGTGGACGCGCCTAATCTTCATCTTCTTCTCGGAGGTTCTGAGGTTTCCCGGGAATCGTTCTTGGGGCCGAAGTTGGCGGTTATCGACCGATCGAAGGTAACCAACCAGGCCCGCTGTGAGAGTTACTGTAAGTTTGGTGCTATCACCGGCCTGGAAGTCGATCCCACAAAGTGCGTGGGATGTGGGGTCTGTGAATTGGTCTGCGGCGCCGGGGCGGTTAAGATGGTGGATAGGGAGGCGGCCACTATCTTTGAGAGAGAGACTCCGTATGGAAAATTATTTCACGGGCGGCTGCGCCCCGGACAACCCGGTTTCGGCGGCTTGATTACCGCGCTCCGGATGAAGGGTGAGGAGCTCGCGGTGCCAATCCCGGATTCACTCCTGCTTCTGGACGGTTCTCCCGGCCTGGGCTGCCAGGTAATTGCCAGCCTGACCGGCTGCGATATGGCGCTTCTGGTGACGGAACCGGGACTGGGGGCTCTCCGCGATCTGGAGAGAGTCCATCAGCTTTTGCGATTCTTTGGGATCGGGGCGATGGCGGTTATTAACCGGTATGATCTGGACCGATCCCTGACCGGGGAAGTCGAACGCTTCTGTCTTGATAATGCCATTCCGGTGGCGGGAAAAATCCCGTTTAACAGAGTATTCTCGGAAGCGGCGATCACGGGCCGACCCGCGGTGGAGATAGCGGACGCCGAACTGCGTCAGCGGCTGGAAAATATTTACGATAAGGTAAAAGAGGCACTTTATGAATAAGAAAGATGAGACGGATTTTGAGTTACACCGTAAGCAGGGGGAGAGCCAGGAGCAGTATGAACAGCGTCTCCGATTAAAAACCAATCTCTCCCGGATCAAGAATACCATTATGGTTGTCAGCGGGAAGGGAGGGGTGGGGAAGACTACCATCGCCGTTAATCTGGCCGCGGGGTTAGCCCGGGATGGGTTCTCCGTCGGTATGCTGGACGCGGATATCCATGGTCCCAATGTGGCTTTAATGCTGGGAAGCGAGGGGCAGCAGTTTGAAGGGAATCAGGCGGGAAGAGTTAAGCCGATCCAGGTTCGGCCCCGCCTCCAGCTGGTCAGCATGGCCTTCCTGATCGATAATCCCGGCCAGGCTGTTATCTGGCGGGGCCCCTTGAAGATGCATGTGATCAAGCAGTTTCTCAGTGATTTTGAGTGGGGCGATCTTGATTACCTGGTGGTTGACCTCCCTCCCGGCACCGGGGATGAACCATTGAGTGTGGCGCAGTTGATCCCCGATCTTCAGGGTGCGGTTATTGTGACCACCCCGCAGGAAGTCGCGCTGCTTGATGGACGCAAATGCGTAGATTTCACCCGGCAGATAAAGATTCCGGCCCTGGGGATTATCGAGAATATGAGCGATTTCCCCTGTCCTCATTGTGGAAAAAAAATTAAAATCTTCGGAGAAGGGGGAGGAGAAAACGCTGCCCGGGAACTGGGTGTGCCTTTTCTGGGCAGGATTCCTCTTGATCCCAGGTTTGTCATCACCGGTGATACCGGCAAGCCGTTCATAGATGAATATCCTGATTCGGATACCGCCCGGGCTTTAGACGAGATTATTATCTCTATCAAAGACGGGAGTAAATAAGTATAGGTTTTAATAATACTATGAAATGAACAATATTATATGGGAAATAGGTGAACCATTCCCCATTCTCTAAATTTACGAACAAAGTGAGGAAATTTATTATGAAGATTGTTATCTCAACCGATAGTGGCCAGGTTTCGGCTCATTTTGGCCGCTGTCCGGAGTTTACCCTGGTGGATATTGTGGACTGTGAGGTTAAGGATAAAAACACTATTCCCAACCCGGGCCATTCTCCGGGTTATCTCCCCCGGTATTTTCATGATATGGGGGTGGAGGCGATTGTCGCCGGAGGGATGGGGATGCGGGCGCAGGAACTGTTTCGTGAGTTCGGGATAGAGGCGATCGCCGGAGTAACCGGATCGATAGAAGAGGTGATAGAAAAATTGGCGGCGGGAGAGTTAAAGGGAGGGGAGTCGCTCTGCCGTCCGGGGGCGGGGAGAGGTTATGGTGTGGAGAAGGATGAATGCGATCATGAAGATAATGATAATTAATGAAAAATTTTCAAGACAGGATTTTATCAGATGAATGACAAAAAAAAACTCGATCGCATTGAGCAAGAATTGAAGAAAGCTCTTTTTGATCAATACCGTAAGGTTTATTCTCCCCGGGTGCTCGAATTATTTCAGAACCCGCTTAACATGGGGGTGATCCCGGAACCGAATGGATTTGGAATCATTCGCGGAATTTGCGGGGATACGATGAAGATATATCTGAGGATAGACAATGACCGGGTGGAGGATGTTGGATTTGAGACCGATGGCTGTGAAGCCACGATCGCGGTTGGAAGTGCGGTTACCGATCTGGCCCGGGGAAAGACCTTGTTGGAAGTTCTGGCGATCTCACCGGCATTGCTGATAGATAATCTGGGAGGTCTGCCGGAGGATCATCTTCATTGTTCGATTCTGGCAGTAGGCACTCTCCACAACGCGGTTGCTAACTATCTGCTGCTGAATAGCAAAAATCTCTTATAACTGGTGCTAATAAAAGGGGCCGAGGTTGGGGGGAATACATAGATTAATCATGTTCAAAAAAGTTGCGAAGCTAAGTACTTAGCTATCAAGAACAAAACAATCTAATTTTTGCTTCGCAAAAATTAAGGAGGCGTATTATGCCATTTGGAGATGGAACAGGACCAAGAGGGGGAGGAGGAGCGGGAACGGGTAGAGGGATGGGGGGATCGGGAATGGGCAGCGGCGGAGGAGGCAGAATGGATGGTACCCGGCCCGGTGCCGGTCCCGGGGGAGGATGTGTCTGCCCCGCGTGCGGCGCGACTGCTCCCCATCAGTTAGGCGTTCCCTGTACTGATCACAAATGCCCGAAATGCGGGGCTACCATGAGCAGGGCATAGGAGTAAGGTCTTAACTTATTTGTTATTTTCAGCCGGAGGCTGATCAGCCTTTGGCTGAGGTGCGAACATTTGTGATTTGGAATTTGTTGTTATTCCTGCCTGAATGAAGGACTAATGAAGATTATTAGGCCAAAATAAATGTAAGGTTTCAGTGAACACCGTCCTCTCGTAGCGGCTGCCTTTAGGCTGGCACACAGTGGAGACCTGAAGGTCGCCTCTACGAGCACTGGGCAACGGGGCTCACTGAAACCTTACAAATAAATTTCCAAGAACCAAGATAGTTATATAGAGGAATAACAATATGGGGTTATTAGAGGAAATTATCGAAACTCTGCCGGCTGGGCCCCGGATCGAAGAAGTCTATATCTGTGCCTTTGATATCGCGGTTAAGAGTCTGGACTGGGGACTCTCATCGTCCTTCCGCGATCCCTGTTCCGGTTCATCACCGGCCTGGGTCCGGCGATCCGGGGAGTTAATCGGGATGGAGGCCAGGGAGTTGGCCCGCTACGCTCTCTCCGATAGATTGCTGGAAGCATCCCTGGGGATGGCCGCCCTCAATTCCCTGATTGATGTATCAGGCTTCACTTTCCAGGAGATTAATGCTGCCCGGATTGTCCTTGACCGGGGCCGGGGAAAGAATGTGGTTATAGTTGGGGACTTCCCCTTTCTCAAAAAACTTCGTTCGGAGGTCAGGAATCTCTGGGTTGTCAGCCGAGAACCCTGGGAAGGGCAGGAGGGAGTAGCGGAAGCCCGGGATCTTCTGGCCCGGGCCGATGTGGTCGCCATCACCGGAAGTTCCTTCATCAACCACACCACCGAAGAGCTTCTCTCGTATTGTCCACAGGCCTATACCATAATGCTGGGGCCATCGACCCCATTTTCTCCGATACTTTTTAAATATGGCGTTGACGTGATCAGCGGGGCGCGGGTGGAAGACCCGGAGTTGGCCCTGAAATATATCTGCCAGGGAGCATCATTCCGGCAGATCAAAGGGGTGAACCGGGCCACTGCTTTTAACACGGAGACTGTGGATATACCTTACTCGAAAAGCCTTTTTAACCACGAAGAACACGAAGTTCACGAAGGAATTTGAAAAAACTTGAAAAAATTTTATAGTTTTCTTTGTTTTCCTTCGTGGTCTTCGTGACCTTTGTGGTGAATATTTAGTTTTTTTATCACAAAAAGTTAAAAATATCCTTTCGAGTAAGGGCTATATATTTGATTGGAAATTTTATCTCTCCCCCTAAACATGACTAAAAATAAAATCACCGTATTAGTTGAAGACCGGTCGTCTCGTCCGGAAATATGCGCTGAGCATGGTATCGCTCTTCTGCTGGAGTTCGGCGAAGAAAGATGGCTCTTCGATACCGGGCAGAGTGGTCTGGTTGTAGATAACGCCCGTGGTCTGGGGATAGACCTGAAAAATATTAATGGCATTATTCTCAGTCATGGTCATTATGATCATACCGGCGGCTTGAAGTCGGTATTAGATGAGACCGGGGAGATGGATGTATATGCTCATCCGGGGATCTTTCTGGAGCGGTTCAGGTTGGAAAAATCCGGCCAGCTCAGTCCTATCGGAATCCCGTTTCCCCGCCATCTCCTGGAAGAGTCTGGTGGACGGTTCAGTCTGGCCGAGACCGGTCGGGAGATATCTCCCGGGATCTATCTCAGCGGTGAGATTCCCCGGTTAACCTTATTTGAACAGGGTGATCCACTCCTGGTTGTCAAAGAAGGATATCGGTCTATCCCCGATCCCTTTATTGATGATCAGTTTATTCTGCTTGATGATGATGACGGGGTGATCATGATAACCGGATGCTGCCACTCCGGATTGATCAACTCTTTGCGGAAAGTTCGAGAACTCCAACCCCAAAAGAGAATAAAAGCGATCATTGGCGGCCTTCACTTGCGCGCGGCGGATCAAACGAAGCTTGAGAAGATTATTCGCTCACTTGAACCATTCGCGCCGGAAAGGATCATTGCCGGGCACTGCACGGGCGAGCGGTCCGAAACAGCCTTATCGCATGCCTTTGGGAGCCGTTTTCATAAAATGGAGGGTGGAGATGTATTTGATATTTAACAAAATATTTTCGATCAGGATAATTGAACTATTCTCGATGTTGCGGCAATCTAATTATATTAGTTATTGTTCAAAATATAAAAATCACCCCGGAGGAGCTAGTTTTATATGAGGACTTACCTTGACTGTATCCCCTGTTTTTTTCAACAGGCGCTGAAGACTGCTCGCCTGGCAAACCTCCCGGAGGATGAGCAACAGCAGATTCTGATTGAATTCGGGCGGAGATTATCCGAGTTCTCACTCCAGAGTTCTCCCCCGGAGATTGCCCTCCGACTTTACGCGGATATTGCCGCCCGGGCCGGACGGGACCCTTTTAAGGAAATCCGGGAGAGATCTAACCGCCAGGTTCTTGATCTTTATTCGGGCTTGCAAGGCCGGATAGAAGATTCTTCCGATCCTTTTCGGACCGCGGTTCGTTTGGCGATCGCGGGCAATGTGATTGATTATGGAACTCCCGGAGAGTTTGATATAATGAAGGAGATCGAAACCGTTCTCGAGGTGGAGTTCGGGGTCTTTATGTTTAGAGAATTTGAGAATGCCCTCCGTCGGGCCGAGACAATTCTCTATCTCTGTGATAACGCGGGTGAAATTGTATTCGACCGTCTTTTGATCGAGGAAATTAAGCGTCAATATCCGGGTGAAGTAATCGCGGTAGTCCGGGGCGGCCCGGTCCTGAATGATGTCATAATGGAAGATGCCCGGCAAATCGGATTGGATCGGATCTGCCGGGTGATCTCCAACGGATCAAATGCTCCGGGAACTCTAATCGGAGATTGCTCGGACGAATTTTTGCAATTATATCATGATACCGATCTGGTCATCAGCAAGGGCCAGGGCAACTTTGAAACTCTCTGGGGGGAGGAAAAGAATATATTCTTTCTCTTTAAAATAAAATGTGCCGTGGTCGCGCGCCATGTGAGCGGCCAGGTGGGGGATACCGTTTTACTGGCATCTTCCGGATGAAGTGGGAGGATGAATATCGCATTGTCTGAAATTTAACTTTTTTAAATGGCATTAGCTTCAGTAACCAGGAATCACTCAATTTAGGTTTAGTGTTGATCTGATATTATTATGTCGGTCTTGGTTCGAAACTAAATTAGCGCTGCAGGAGCTAATTTATTATGGTATATGATACATTGAAAAAGTATTTCTCCGATCTAATCCAGACTCATGGACTAGAGGGAGAAGAGATTCGTGTTATGACCCGTCCGCTCACCGCGGAGGAAGCGATCGGCACTCCCGAAGATGATGATTATCCGCTCTTAAAGGGGCGGGAGCGTCTGATGGAAGCAATCTTCCGGGGAGCAAAAGGGCATGCTTATACCGACCTCTTCGGAGATTACGAAGCCGGGATTGAAGAGATCGCAAATATCGAGTTAGTTAATAACTTTAAGCGGGCGGTCTTCATCGCCTCGCTCAATGCGGTTATGCGGTATCTGGGGCTGGCGGAGGGAACCATTCACTGCCGCGATGAGGAGCCGGTAGAATGTGCGCGGGAACTGAACGGATATCTACGGGAAACCTTCGGGATATTGGAGAGGGTCGCCCTGGTCGGGCTCCAACCTCGGCTGCTGGAGGCTCTGGCCCGGGAGTATCAGGTCCGGGCGGTAGATCTTGATCCGGAGAATATCGGAGAGGTCCGTAAGGGGGTCCGGATCGAACCTCCGGAGGATATTGAGGAGATCATTGCCTGGTCGGAGCTTGTCCTGGTGACCGGTACTACCGTGGTCAATGGAACGATCGAACAGTTTCTGAATCGGGAACGGCCAGTTGTATTTTACGGGGTTACCATTGCCGGCCCGGCCCGGGTCTTGAACTTGAATAGATTTTGCGTTATGGGGCACTAGTTAGTACTTATTCGAAAATCTTTTTGAACCACGAAGGACACGAAGTTCACGAAGGAATTTAAAAAAATCAGGAGAAATTCAATAGTTTTCATTATTTCCCTTCGTGTTCTTCGTGAACTTCGTGGTTAATATCTGGTTTTTTATGAACAAGAAGTTGAAAATATCTTTTCGAGTATGGTCTATATAAAATCCACTGGACTCTATTGAAATATCTTTTAGCCCAGCTTTACTAAAAAATTCTGGTCGTGGTTCAAAACATGAATTAGCGACCAAAGGGAGCTAATTTATGGCTACTACTGTTGCTACATTACTGGAGAGGAAAAATCCGGCTGTCTTCTCTGTCTCTCCGGAGACCTCTATCTTTGAAGCCGGGAAGATGATGGTTGATAAAGGGGTCGGGGTCATAGTTGTTTTGGAAGGGAAAAAAGTGATGGGTATGGTATCGGAGCGGGATATTGTACAGAAGATTCTTATAGAGGAACTATCCGAAAAGGACCGTCCCGTGAGCGAGATCATGAACCGACGGGTTATCCGTGTTTCCCCGGAAGATACGATCGAGACCTGCATGGCGATAATGACCGCGAAGAAGTACCGCCATTTGACGGTTATGAAAGAAGAAGAACTGGTTGGTATTGTCTCAATCGGAGATCTGATTAAGTGCATCATCGATGAGAAGGAGATGGCGATCAAGCAGTATAAGAAATATATCTACGAAGACTGGTAGGGAGAAGCGTTTGAATATTCTAAATGATCCGATTATTCATCGTGGTAGTAAGGTGCTGGCAAAAATATGAATCTGCAAACATTGAAACAATATTATAATTAAACTTCAAAGTTAATTTGATCTTTAAAACATAATTTCGCAATTAAAGGGAGATAATTTCTATGGATAAAAAATCAGATGTATTGGTAATTGGCGCGGGCCCGGCGGGGATGGTATGCGCTCTAACTGCCCGTAAGTACTATCCGGAGAAATCGATTACGGTAATGAAAGATGTGGCGGAGGGAGTAATCCCCTGCGGGATTCCCTATATGCTTTCTTCTCTTGAAAATCCCCGGGATAATGCTTCCGGCACCGCGCCGCTCACGAAGAAAAATATTGAAGTGGTGATTGATAAAGCGTTAGAGATTGATCGGACTAAAAAGGTGGTGCTGACTGAATCAGGAGACCGCTATAATTATGAAAAACTTGTGCTGGCAGTTGGTTCATCTCCTATCGTCCCCCCAATACCCGGTATCGAGCAGAAAGGAATATTTCCGATTAAAAAAGAGATGCCGTATCTTCTGAAGATGGTGGAAGAGATGAAGAACTTAAAGAAGGTATTGGTGGTGGGAGGAGGCTTTATCGGTATTGAGTTTGCTGACGAGCTTTCTCATCTGGAAGATCATCAGGTCTACCTGGTGGAGATGCTGCCACGACTTTTAGCAAATTCATTCGATCCGGAGTTTTCCATCCTGGCAAAAGAACAGCTCCAGAAAGAAGGAGTTACCGTATTGACAGGCGTCGAGGTGTCTGAGTTTATCGGAGATGGCCGGGTGAAGAAGGTTCGCTTCTCCAATGGAGAAGAACTGGAAATTGATGGAGTTATTATCGGGATCGGAGCGAGTCCGAATATTAATCTGGCGGCTACGGCCGATCTGGTACTGAAGGGGCAGAAAGGCATCTGGGTGGATGAGTACCTGAGGACAATAGATCCCGATATATTTGCAATAGGGGATTGCGCCACCAAACGTGATTTTTATACCCGTAAGGGGCTCGCGGTCATGCTGGCCTCGACCGCGACCGCTGAGGCTCGGGTGGCGGGAGCCAATCTCTTTAAATTGAAAGTCATCCGTGAGAACAAAGGGACGATAGCTATCTACTCAACCTATGTAAATGGCCTGGTCCTGGGTTCGGCCGGTTTGACCGGGATCAGCGCGGAGAAAGAGGGGTTTGAGATTACGGTAGGTACCGCGGAGGCGGTGGACAAGCATCCCGCTACAATGCCGTTCACAAGTCCGGTTAAGGTAAAACTGATTTTTTCCCGGAGTTCGGGGATTATTCTAGGGGGACAGGTCGCTGGAGGAATATCCAGCGGAGAGATCATTAATATTATCGGGATGGCTATCCAGAAGCGTGATTCAATTAGCGAACTTGAGACCCTGCAGATGGCCACTCATCCCTGGCTGACTACAGCGCCGACCAAATATTCCCTGGTCATGGCCGCTCTGGATGCCGAGGGAGTAAAAGTTGTCTAATCCAGAGCGGCGACCTTCAGGTTTCCACTTCTGTATGAATATCGCAGAATGTAAGCTCCATAAATTACTTTATGATCCGCATTTGGCGGCTAGGATAATTCTGAATGAACTCCATCGGAGCATTGGTGAACGGGGATGGGCAACGCTGGCGATTCCGGGGGGGCGTACGCCGGGTCCGGTTCTCACTGCTCTGGCTGGTCAGATGCCGGATGAGGTTAGGAGGCGGATTCATCTCTTCTGGGTTGATGAAAGAAGCGTACCGCTGGACGATAAGGAGCGGAACAGCAGTGCTACCATGGCGGCTTGGGATGATGGTGGACCGTTGCCGGAGTATATCTATCCGATGCCGGCAGAATATCAGAATCTGGACGAGGCCGCCCGGGAGTATGCCGCAACAATGGATAGAGTCACCGGTGGACGTCCGCTTGATCTCTGTCTGCTGGGAGTGGGAGAAGACGGTCATATAGCCAGCCTCTTTCCCAATCATCCGGGTCTCCGGAGGGATGAACCGGTCTTTGCCGTCTATGACAGTCCCAAGCCGCCCCTACGGCGTTTGAGCCTCTCGCTCCCGGTTCTCTGTTCTGCCGGAGTACGGGTTATACTGGCCTACGGAAGGGAAAAAGGCCTTGTCTTTAACCAGGCGGTTAAAGGCCCCGATCCATCTCTCCCGGTCAGCCTCCTCCCGGCAGAAAATACCATCTGGTTTGTGGATGAACCGGTAGTTATAACTTAATCAAAAAACCTTTTAACCACGAAGAACACGAAGTTCACGAAGGAATTTGAAAAAATAAGGAAAAATTTATAGTTTTTTTTGTTTTTCTTCGTGACCTTCGTGGTGAATATTTGGTTTTTTTAGCACAAAAGTTGAAAATACCTTTTCGAGTACGGTCTAGCTCTTCCGTTCAATTGAAAAACCAGGTAACATTTCAGCTCTTTATGGGCCGTATTTTTAAAGACCCGCACAAGTGTTACAAAACTAAATTATCGCCGAAGGCGAGAATTTAAGGTGAGATATGAAAAAATATGATATTGGTTTGATTGGACTGGCCGTGATGGGGCAGAATCTGGTTTTAAATATGGCCAATCATGGTTTCTCAGTAGCTGTATTTAACCGGACGGTAAGTAAGATGGATGATTTTATTGAGAAAGACGCGGCGGGCCGGGAGATCAAGGGATGTCGTTCGATCGAAGAACTGATCGATTCTCTTTCCAGTCCCCGGAAGATTCTCTTAATGGTTAAGGCGGGAAAACCGGTGGATGATTTCATCGAACAGCTGGTTCCCGGTCTTGACGCCGGAGATATTATTATCGATGGAGGGAACAGTCGATACACCGATACGATTCGGCGGAGTAGGGAGCTGAAGCGAAAAGGCATCTTATTTATGGGGGCCGGAGTCTCCGGGGGAGAAGAAGGCGCGCTCAAAGGACCGTCAATTATGCCTGGATGTTCTGCCGAGGCCTGGCCTCTAGTGGAAGATATCTTTAGTTCCATCGCGGCCCAGGTGGGAGACGGAGTCCCCTGTTGCCGCTGGATCGGCCCGGAAGGTGCCGGCCATTTTGTCAAGATGGTCCATAACGGCATAGAATACGGTGACATGCAGATGATCGCCGAGGCTTACTGCCTGCTGGAAAAGGCATTGGGATTAACTCCGGAAGAGATGGCGCAAGTTTTTACCGAATGGAATGAGGGGGAACTGAACAGTTATTTAATCGAGATTACCCGGGATATCATGCTCAAGACGGATGATGAGACGGGGCGCCCGATGTTGGAGATAATTCTGGATAGTGCAGGCCAGAAGGGCACCGGTAAATGGGTGGTGGAGAGCGCGCTCGACCTCGGAGTTCCTCTTCCTACCATCGCTGAAGCGGTCTTTGCCCGCAACCTGAGCGCGTATAAGGAAGAACGGGTGGCTGCTTCGGATGAGTTGGCCGGTCCGGCGCTCTCATTTCAGGGGGACAAAAAATCCTTTGTCGATAAAATCCGGGCCGCTCTCTACGCGTCAAAGATCTGTTCTTATGCCCAGGGATTTCATCTTATGCGGGCGGCGTCTTCTCATTACAATTGGAATCTCGATTTGGGGGAGATCGCGCTCCTCTGGCGGGGCGGTTGTATTATCCGGGCCCGATTTTTGGATAAGATTAACGCGGCTTATGCCGGGCGACCGGAATTGCCCAATCTGCTGGTAGATCCCTTTTTTGCCGCTGCTCTCTCGGAGAGTCAGTCAGCATGGCGGGAGGTGGTCTCCGAGTCATTTCGCCTGGGGTTGTCGATTCCGGCGTTCAGCAGCTCCTTGGCTTATTATGACGGTTACCGGAGCGGACGGATCTCCGCTAATTTACTCCAGGCCCAGCGAGACTATTTCGGCGCTCATACCTACGAGCGGGTTGACCGGCCCCGGGGTGAATTCTTTCATACGGAGTGGATATGATATGGGGAGTAGGGAATGAAGAAAGTAATCAGTAAACAGTAATCAGTAATCAGCGCCTGACATAGGCGATCTGATTCCCGGCCACTGATCACTGATAACCGGCTTTAAACCCGGTTGTCGTGCTGAGGCGATCTGTGTGAATCTGTGTTCTAATCTGTGTGTATCTGTGTACTAAGAAAGAAATAAAGAGGAAAGATATGAATACGCAAAACCGACGACTGACGGTAGTTATATTCGGTTCTACCGGGAACCTGACCGGGGACAAACTGCTCCCGGCCCTGGAGAGCATTCTCAATGACCCATTGGTGGGGGGAGATCTGACCATCGTGGCGGTGGGGAGGCGCGATCTTGATGATAGTTCATACTATGATTTGATGTCAGGCCAGTTGAAGACGGAGGACCTGAAAGATAAGATTCTTTATCTCCAGGCCGATGTTGGCCAATCGGATGGACTGAGTGTTCTGGGGCATTTCCTGACTGAACGGGGGTTGGATGATACCAATATCATTTACTATTGTGCGACCCCTCCGAGTTTCTTTGAGACCATCTCCCGGCAGCTCCATGAATATAAACTGGCGGAGACTACAGTCGATGGTCCGTTCCGGCGGGTGGTATTTGAGAAACCATTCGGGGAGGATATGATCTCCGCCGGAAGATTACTTGATTCAATCTATGGTTACTTCCGGGAAGATCAGGTCATTCTGATCGATCACTATCTGGGCAAAGAGGCTATCCAGAACCTCCTGACCTTTCGTTTCCTTAATAACATCTACGCGGCGACCCTGAATACCGAGTATGTCAGGGATATCCAGATAACCGTCAGTGAAGCTGAAGGCATTGGAAATAGGGGGCAGTACTATGATGATTCCGGGGTGATAAAAGACATGCTCCAGAGTCATATCCTCCAGATTATAGCTTTCCTGACCATGGAACGCCCCCAGGAAAATACGGTTGAAGATATCCTGAAGAACAAGCTCCAGGCTATCAAGAATATAAGATATGCTACTCCATTGGCTGATACTATCGCACTTGGTCAGTACCAGGGGTACCGGGATGAGAAATACATCCGCCCCGACTCCCGCACCTCTACCTATCTGGCCTTAAAGCTCTACGTCGCGGGGGGACCGCTTAAGGATGTACCGATATTCATCCGGACCGGCAAGGCCCTGGAGAAGAAACACGCTCGGATAATTATTCAGTTGAAAGCCAAGAGGTCGCCCTTTGATGGAGAAATCTTGCCGGGGAATAAGATCATTGTGACTATCCAGCCCGATGCCTGGATCATGTCCTTCTTCAACCATAAGGTCCCCGGTCTAACCATGGAAGTTAAAGAAGTCGGCCAGTATTTCTTCCGGGAAGATACATTTGTGGAAAGCCCCCGGGAGGGGTACCAGAGACTCTTCTCCGAGATAATCCGCGGCAACCGCCTGCTCTTTACCCGTGCCGGTGAGGTAATAGCTTCCTGGGTATTTGTAGATAAACTGTTAGCCCAGATTGAGGCGGAAGGAATCATGCCGGCGGCTTATCCCCGGGGGATCCCCGATCTCCCCGAATCGCAGGCGATGCTCCAGCGTCATGATTTTGAGTGGTATGAGAAGTGGCACTTGAAATAATCCTGATTAATCATGAAACAAGAGTATGAGAAATATTGCAAGGTGATTCTGGATAGTATCGGGGATGGTGTTTTTACGGTGGATGATAACTGGAAGATTACTTCTTTCAACCGGGCCGCGGAGACCATCACGAAAGTTCCCCGGGCTGAGGCGATCGGTCGAAGGTGCAGTGAAGTTTTGCGGGCCAGTATCTGCGAAAGCGACTGCGCGTTGAGAAGAACGATGGAAACCGGAAAACCAATCGCCTGCAAACCGATATATATCATCGATTCCCACGGCGACCGGATCCCGATTAGCATATCTACCGCTCTTCTAAAGGATGAAACTGGCAATGTAATTGGGGGGGTGGAGACCTTCCGCGATCTGAGCCTGGTGGAGGAACTCCGGAAAGAGTTGCGGGGGCACTATTCTTTTACTGACATCATCAGCCGTAATAAGCAGATGTTCCGGTTGTTTGATATAATGCCGGAAGTGGCAGTCAGCGAGAGTGCTGTTCTTCTGGAAGGAGAAAGTGGTACCGGGAAAGAACTTTTCGCTCGGGCGATTCATAATCTCAGCCCAAGAGAAAATGGACCTCTTATAAGTGTTAATTGCGGTGCGTTACCCGATACCTTGTTGGAGTCGGAGCTTTTCGGATACAAAGCCGGGGCATTTACCGACGCCAAAAAAGATAAACCGGGCCGCTTTGCCCTGGCGGAAGGGGGAACTATATTTTTAGATGAGATTGGGGAGCTTTCAATGGCGATGCAGGTCAAGTTGCTCCGTGTCTTAGAGGATAAGGTCTATGAGCCGTTAGGCTCCATCCGGTCGGTGAAAGCTGACGTCCGGGTTATTACCGCCTCCAATAAAAATATCTTTGAAATGGTTGAGAAAGGAGCATTCAGACAGGATCTCTATTACCGGATAAATATAGTTAAGATTATTATCCCGCCATTACGTACCCGGTTGGAGGATATCCCCCTCTTGGTAGATCATTTTATCGGTAAATTCAACCGGTTGCGTGGGAAAACTATTATTAATGTATCTCCCCGGACACTTGCTATTTTAATGAAGCACGATTATCCAGGGAATGTGAGAGAACTGGAGAACATCATTGAGCACGCTTTTATTCTCTGCCCTCAGGGAATGATTGAACCCCGGCATCTTCCCGAATATCTCCTACCCCTCGATCAAAAGGAATATCTGCCGTCTTCACCTTTCCTTTCATTTAAAGAGGTTGAGGCCGATTTCATTCGGGCGGTCATGGAAAAAAACGACTGGAACCGGCAGGCTTCCGCCCTGGAACTGGGCATTCATAAGACCACCCTTTATCGAAAGATAAAATCCCTACAGATAGAGATCCCCAGGGGAAAAAAGCTGGGGAAAGAATAAAACCATTCAGGCTCTTAGCTTGCTGCTTCGTAATTTTCTCTCGCTCTCTCCCGAAATACTTCGGGATCCCGGTTTGTTTGATTGAAATTATCGGGACCGAAATCCTTCGGGATCCCGAGTTGTTTCATGTTAAGTCTCGGGACCGAAATACTTCGGTATCCCGGTTGTCTTAATTGATATTACCGGGACAATAAACCGCGGATTTTTACCCGGCGATGCCGAAGGCATTTTGCGGGGAAGCGGATTAGACGGATTGTTTTTTCTTTAAATCCGCATAATCTGCGTAATCCGCGGTTAAATAAGTTGCCCGAACGAAGTGAGGGCTACGTCCTTTGTATGAAACGGTCCAGGTGGGACTGAACGACCAAAAAGATCTTGTCAATCTCTTCTGTCCGGGGGAGATAATCCCGGATTATCTCCAGGTATTTTCTATCCTCGATTCGAACAAATGTAGGCGCGAAGTTAATGCTGTAGATCCATCCAACCTGGAGTAATTTAAAGTCATTGAGATTATTCAACTGGCCGGCATTGACAATCTCTTTTCGCATTAAAGATTCATATACCTTTTGGGAGATCCCCGGCGTATCGGGAAGACCCAGTTCAATCGCGACATTCCGTCTCCTGTCTTTCCGGCGATAGTAATCAGTTACTACTTTCCAGATATCCAGCTTGTCCGCGTCGCGCAATAATTTGGTAAAAAAGAGGCATTCCTCTGTTTCTTCCAACGGCAGCGCCGCCCGGTTGTGATAGGAGATGCTTCGCAGAATCAGGTTTAGTGATAGTTCGTTCAGCCTGGCCAGCACATTTTTTTCTTTCAGTATTTTAACTCCCAGGGCGGCATGATCTTCGGAATCACGATCAACGAATGTTCGATAGCGGTTATACTGTTCAAAGCGCCCGACATCATGAAAGAGGGCCAGTATCTCAAGCAGGAGAAGATCCCCATTATTTAATTCCAGTTCTTTTCCCAGAGATAGGATCTCATCGCAGACCCGTAGGGTGTGCTTTTCTTTCATATCAATATTCTGTTGGAAATCCCGGTCCTCTGACCGAAATGACCGGACATAGCCGTCAAACCAATCCCGGCATTCTTTTACAAATTCTTTGTTCATATTTGTTGCCATAATTCAGGTTTGATTAATCATGGTTTAACTGGGGCAGAAAGATTCGTCTTAGCTACTATCTTGCGAACAGTGTGAGCCGAGATTGGTGAGATACTGAATGATCTGAAACCTAAGCGGAGCAAAATCGGCAGCAAAGATGTATGAGATGCCATTTCTCCGCAGAATGCAACATCTTTTTCCCTACCCATTTTCGTCGCCTCTTCGATAATGAATCGCAGCAGATGCAGGAAAGCCGCGTTGGAATAATCACTATATTGAAGAACTTCTTCATTATCTCTATCGGCGGCCATGAAATATTGCAGCAGATCATTAGTCCCCAGGCTGATAAAGTCCACTTCTTCCAATATATCCGCCACTCCAATTGCGGCGGCCGGTATCTCAATCATAGCTCCCAGAGTGAAATCTGAAGAAAATGGCTTATTTTCTTCGCGTAATTCATCTTTTACAATCTGCAAATGCTTCTTTACCTGCTTGATCTCATCTCTTGTGGTGATCATAGGTAACAAGATGCCAACTGAAGTATCATGTGCTGCCCGAAGTATAGCGCGCAACTGGGTGCGCAATTCTTCTGGGCAGCAGAGAAGATGGCGGCGTATCCCGCGAACTCCCAGAGCGGGATTCTGACCTTTTGATTGGTAGATAGCGGGATTTTGCTTATCCGCCCCGATATCGAATGTGCGGATAATTACTTTTCTCCCGGCTGCGGTATTTATTATCGCGCGATAGTTTGAGAACTGTTCTTCCTCGTCGGGAATAGCGCCGCTGCCCAGGGCCAGGAATTCAGTTCGAAACAATCCGATCCCCTCTAATCTGCTCCTGAGCATCATCTCCGCGTGATGCGAGTTATTTATATTTGCCAGCAAATGAATGATAGTTCCGTCCCGGGTGCGGGCTTTTATAGGAGGCGGCGGAGGAACTGAGAGAGGAACTTCAAGATGTCTCTTTATGACTTTATATCTTCGTAGAGTAGCGGGCCTGGGGCGAATAATGACTATGCCTCTTAAAGCGTTAATAATCACCTGATCTCCAGCTCTGGCGATCTTTCTCAGTCCTTTCACCGCGCCGATGGAGGGGATTTCAAACCCTTTCAACAATATTGCCGCGTGAGAAGAGAGGAGACCGCTTTCGGTGGCGAAACCGCCGGCGCAATAATGTTGAGCCTGCATTACCGTAGAGGGGTAGAGATTACCGCTAAGGATTACATTTGGTTCTTCCGAGCAACTCAGTGTCTTTTTGTACGCATTCTTGGGCAGAGTAAGCGCTTCAAGGATATTCCTGGCCAGGTCTCGAATATCTTCCGAGCGAGCCTGAAAGTATGGATTCCTGGTTGCTTCAAGCTTGCTGATAATTAATTCCGCTTCCTCCAGAATAGCCCATTCCACATTTTTAAGTTCGGAAACAATTCGTCTCCCAATCGATTTATGGAAACCCTCATCTTCAATCATGGCTTTATGAACTTTCAATATTTGGGAAGCACTCAACCAGGATCCGGCGTGGGCTTCCTTAACATGTTCCTCGAGGTGATCGCGGACAACTTCCACTGCCCGAGAATACCGTTGTTGTTCTTTCTTCACCTGGTCAGGAAGTATTGCAATCTTTATAACGGCGATTTCACGATCCAGGATCTGGGCAGTTCCAAAACCGATACCGGGAGAGATAGTTTTCCCTTTCAGTCTGATTTCTTTTCTCTGATGATCTTTCATAGTTAAGTTCTAAAGAGCAATATCTATACCAATAACGCACTGAAATATAATTAAATTATAACATTCACACCGGGAGTATGTTATGAATCGGCATCCTGGGAGTTGCCAGTTATTTGGTAGCAATACCGCTACTAAATGTTGAGTTTATAGTAGCATTATTGCATCCTTGATGGCCAAAGTCTATTCTTTAATATTTTGCGCAATCCCTTAATTACAAAAGATTAACAATGCTTTGAATGTCAACTGATATGTATTGGCATGGTTTTTGCTAATCAATAATTAAGATCAGTTGAAAATTTCAGAAGAAAATATATCGGGGAAAGATAAAACTATGAGAGTGGCTATTCCCATCTGGGAATATCGGGTATCACCGGTTTTTGATACCGCAAAACAAGTTTTGATTGCGGATATTGAAAGAGGAGAAGTAGCTTCGCAGTTTGTTATAGATCTTGGGGCAAAGTTTATACTGCGCCGGGCTGGATTCTTGCTGAGATGGAGGGTTGAAATATTAATTTGTGGAGGAATTTCATCTTATCTGGCGAGGTTGGTGGCTGCGCAGGGGATACAGGTTGTTCCGGGGATAGGGGGAAACGCGAATGAAGTTTTAAAAGCATTTTGTCATGGGAATATACCATCATCACGGTTTTTAATGGCCGGTTGGCGGGGTTGGAGAAGGAAAAGATACTATGGGGCCAGATTTAAGTCCTGTTAAGAGGAGAAATAATGCCTACGTATGAGTATGAATGCCGTGATTGCGGGTACAGGTTTGAAAAATTTCAGCAGATGAGCGATAAGGCCTTGAAGAAATGTCCTGAGTGTGCGGGTAAACTCAGGCGCCTGATTGGCGCCGGCGCCGGGATTATATTCAAGGGGGGTGGCTTTTATGCAACTGATTACAAATGACAGAAACAGAATAAAAGTTTAGATAGTTGTTAAAAACTAAAATATTAAAAAGGAGGTGAGAAAAATGCCAGCAGGTAATGGAACAGGACCCGCCGGAATGGGGCCGATGACCGGAAGAGGAGCCGGTTTTTGCGCCGGTTATCCGAATCCCGGCTACATGAATCCTTACGGGGGGGGATATCCCTCACGGGGGTTTGGAATAGGCCGTGCTCGCGGGGGCGGTTTTGGCCGGGGTGGGGGAATGGGTTTCGGGAGAGGAAGAGGTTGGGGTAGGGGATTTGGGTATGGATATTCCAGTCCGTATGCTCCCGTTACGCCTTACCAGCACCCGGGCGCTTACTATCCCTATAGATGGTAAGCAGAGAATGATTTCGCGAAGCCGGGTTATAAAGTCCGGCTTCGCGAATATAAATTGAATATAGTTATTACCTAAATTGATCGATTCTATGCGGCGAACTGCACCAATCTTATGGTATGCCCCGCAAGTATGCGGGATCTCCGCTACGCTACGACATTAGGTTGCAAAAATACTCGTTCGCATTTATTAATGCGTCTGCGTTTTTTGCAACCGATGCAGCCTCATAATCTTAGCACATTTCACAAGTCCGCCAGAGTGCTTGTGCTCGCATCCCGATTATTTCGGGGCATCCCGAACTTGATTCGGGGCTTTAGCGACGGCTGATCCGCAATAATCGCTCAACTTAGGTATTATTAAACGGAGTATTACGATTCAAAAAAATGCGTGAGCTTGAAAAAAGTGAATCATTTAAGGGATTCAGCATAGTATCTTGCGGGGTAATGAAACCGGAATTGAGCTTTCTGCGAGAAACCGGGTTTTTAGACGCGAATAGAATTCTTTACACGACCCCTGGCCTGCACGAAATTCCCCGGGATTTGGAAGACCAGTTGTCCCGGAAGATTAGTAAGGCTAAAGAATATGATGAGAAGATAATCGTGGTTTATGGCAGCCGGTGCTATCTTGATTTTAAAAATCCCCTCCATACAATTGACAAAATAATGGAGGAGTCAGGTAAAAACATTTCGCGGGTGGCGGCGGCTAATTGCGTGGATATGTTAGCTGATTCAGAAGAGAGAAATAATATTGCCGGGGAAGAGAAGATATATTGGCTGACCCCAGGATGGTTTTTATTCTGGAAAGTAATTTTCAAGGACTGGGATACAGGGAGAGCAAACGAGACTTTTCCTCAGCATGTTAAGGCCATCATTCTGGACCCTATAAATTTTTTCGAAAAATTATCCCGGGAAGAGCCAGCAAAGATTCTGGAATTTTCCGACTGGATGAAGATCCCGATTGAGTCTCATCCAGTTTCCCTTAAAAGGCTGAAATTAATGCTAATTCAAGCAAAAAATACAATCTGAAACTACTTGAATTAGTATGAAGATAGAATACAAAACTAAAATTTTGCAAAGCAAAATTTTAAGGAGGTAAAGTTATGATATGGTTGGATGATAACCGATGTAATGGTTGTGGCAAATGTGTGGAAGTCTGTCCCGGTGGTTTTGAAATGAAGGGAGAAAAAGCTGTATTGAAAAACCCGGAAGCTAATTGTGTGGCCTTGGCTATGGCGTCTTGTCCGGTCGGAGCGATAGGTTCTGATAATCAGATCAATGCTCCGGGAGTAGATCAGGGTCCCTTGCCATCCTGGGGGCAAACGCCGGCACCCGGAGCCTTCCCGGGAGGAATGGGGGGAGGAATGGGAGGAGGAATGGGAGGAGGAATGGGAAGGGGAATGGGAAAGGGGATGGGCAGGGGTTTGGGAAGAGGACCAAGGGACGGAAGGGGAGGAGGCAGAGGTGGCGGGGGAGGGCGCAGTTGATAGATGGTATGGTACTGTTAAAAGTTTTATGAAAGATTGGTGCAATTCGTCGCATAGAATCGCTCAATTTAGGTAATATCCAACCCGCCGTCGCTAAAGCTATGGCGAGGCATAGCAAGGAATATCTAATGAAGAAAATAGGAATAGTGGGCGGGATGGCCCCGGAGTCAACCCTGGAATTTTATCGGCAATTAATGGTGCTGGCCCAGGAAAATTTGTCTGATCGGGCTTATCCCACGGTAATTATCTACAGTGTGAATATGGCCGAGTTCAGGAAAAGATTAATTTCCGGAGATTATCCGGAAACAATCTCCTTCCTTTCTAAAGTTATCAATTCTCTGGCTTCGGCCGGGGCTGATTTTGCCGTTATCGCTTCCAACACGCCTCATATGTTTTTTGATGAATTGGTTAAAGCCTCCCCGATTCCACTTTTGAGCATGGTTGATGAGACCGCTGGCAAAGCGGAAAGTTATGGATTTAACAGAGTCGGGCTTTTTGGCACCGGTTTTACCATGGAAGGGGATTTCTATCGGAAAAGTCTGGAGAAACATGGAATTATGTTGAATATTCCGGGCGAAAAAGACCGAAAGTATATCGATGACAAAACCATGACTGAACTTGCTGATGGAAAGATCGAATTAAGCACGCAAGAGGAATTGGTGAAGATATCCCGGGAGATGGTGAAGTCGGAAGGAATTGAAGCCTTGATCTTAGGCAGTACCGAGCTTTCCTTGATTTTAAATGAAGAAGTTCTGGGGATCCCTGTTCTTGATACTACCCGGATTTGCATTCAGGCCGTATTCAATTATTCACAGGCGTAAATATCAACAAAAATTACTAACCAAAATTCTTTAGTTCTTGAAATTTTTTTCTATCCACCACCGACGCGGGGTCGGTGGTGGATATTTTCAAAGTGTAACAATTTTTTTAATCCGGGTTAATCATCCAGTTGATAAATTCGTTTGGCCGCGTTCCAATAATGAATGGTGTCGGTTTTCCCTTGCGCGTAAGCTTCGTGCCACTCCGTTAAAACCGGCATCTCCTGATATAATTGTTGGCGGCGGGCTTCTAATAAGAGCCTGCGTTTATTCATGAAATCAGCCCCGCAGATAACTTTATTTTTGGTTTTAGATGATAAGCTTTTGATCCATTTCAATCCTTCGTAACTTCTCATCAAGTGATGATCAAGGATTAAGGTATTAACTGTCTGAGAGAGTCGTTGAGCGTTAAGCCAGGCTTTTTTAATGAGACTTCGGGAAATTCTGTTACCTAAATAAAGTGGAGGACCGCCCACCAGGGCGATATCGGGTTTCCAATCTAATATTTGCGATACGGCTTCGTTGTTTAGAAGCTGGATATCAGAGGCGTGAACGAAGACTAAATCTTCTTCAACTCTGGTCATTATTACTGTCTGCAAGTTGTGACTTTTCCGGCCATGGGGGACCGGCTTGGAAAAAGTTATTATTCCTTCTTTTCTGTCTTCGGCGGGGATTAAACTGATATTTAAAATATTTGAAAGAAGCTTAGCTCTTTTCTTTTCTAGCAAAGAAAGATGATCCGAGGTTTTAGCCCATATTCTAACCGGAGGATTTAATCCGGTTATTTTTCTGATATTAAGCTGATAAGGATTAGCATCTGCTAATGGAACATGATCTCCGTGGAAATGGCTGATCACTATGTCGGTTGCTTCCGACCATCGCTGGATAATCTTTTTCTGTATTTTTTCATCAATAGCTACCTGAAAAGGGTGGGGAAGTAAACCATGCCTGGTGTAACCTAACGCTATACCCGGGTCGATTAATATCTTCCTCTCTCCTGCTTTGATAAAGCAGCAAAGCCCCCGAACGCCTAAAGATTCAGTAGCTATAATTTCGATGTTCATGTTGGACTAAAATTGCGAACAAATACTCTTTTGAGGCAAAAGTAAAAAAATCACATTGGTCCGGTTATTATAACGGTAAAAGTTATAATAAAAGGAGAATAAAATGAGAATAACTCTTATTTATGACAATACTGTTTATCAAGAAGGATTAAAATCCGGTTGGGGTTTCTCCTGTTTGGTGGAAGTGGAAGATGAACCCATAATTCTTTTTGATACCGGGGCCAGAAAACGCATTCTTTTGAAAAACATGGAGATGCTGAATATTGCTCCATCAACTATTGAAGAGATATTTATTTCCCATTCTCATTTTGATCACATGGGTGGTCTGGCCGGCTTTCTTAAGGAAAACAACCAGGTCAAGGTTTTTATTCCTGATTCCTGTCCGGCTCCCCGGGGCGCTCAAGAAGTAATCAGGGTTAAGGAACTACTTAAGATTCATGAAAATATCTTTTCCACTGGAGAATTGAAAGGAATAGAACAATCCCTGGCGGTTAAGACAGAAAAAGGTATTATAATTATTGCCGGCTGTTCTCATCCCGGGCTAGAAGCTATTCTCCGAAGTGCTTCCCAATTTGGGAAAGTATTTGCTATGATTGGGGGATTGCACGGTTTCCGGGAGTTTGAATTGCTTGAAGATATAAAATGTGTTTGCCCCTGTCACTATACTCAGCACATCTCAGAGATAAAATCTTTGTATCCGGAAAAATATATTTCCGGGGGGGCAGGGAAAGTGATAATTTTTTAAAAATAGGAGGTAATTAAATGCCCTGGGTAGATGAAGAAAAATGTGTTGCTTGTGGGATTTGTGTAGAAGGATGTCCGGTGGATGCCATAGAGATGAAAGATGAAACAGCCTGGATAGATATGGATGAGTGTATCAAATGCGGAAAGTGTCATGAGGTATGCCCGGAGAACGCGGTGAGACACGATAAAGAAAGAATTCCGCGGGAAGTGGAGGCAAATGTAGAGATGGTTAAACGAAATATAAATTATTTTAGTGATGAAGATGTAAAACAAGCTTGTCTGATAAGGAATATGAATTATTTTAAATTTGTCAGAACCATTGCTGAAAATACCCTGCAACAACTCGAACAATATAGGTCGGAAAATTAAGATTTTGGTCTGAATGATGAAGAATAAAACAATACACATTAACGAGCAAGTTCGCGGATTTTATAGTTAGCCGGGGTTCATATCATTGCTGGAAAGACAAGGCGCGGGTATTTAAAGAAATCTATAGGGTAATGAAGAAAGGGGGTATTGGTTTTGTCGGGGGTGGATTTGGACGGTATGTCAGCGAGGAAGAAGCGGCCAGGATGAAATCTTTAAGGGACCGCTCTCTGGGAGAAGATGCCCGGATTTATAACTCGCCTGATAAACTAAAGAAATATATACGTGAGGCGGATATATCCGATTTCCTCGTAATTTATGATAAGGCGGATCTTTGGGCGCAAATACGGAAATAAGTTAGGATAATGAATTGCAATTTCGATAACACAGCATATAAGCGTAAAGATTTTTCTTTAAACATACTGTTATTCAGGTGATAATAATTTGTCTATTCCCTCGGCGGCGATTTTGGCGTCCGCGATAGCGGTGACCGCGTCCAGGTTCAGGTTAACAATATCCCCGCCGGCAAAAACTTCCGGCAGGGAAGTCATTCCGTCTTCGTCCACTTTCACCTTCCGTCTTTCAGTAAATTCGAGTTTCTCGAAAAGCTCTTTTGGAATAAACGAAAAGTCCGGAGCCTGACCGATGGCCTCGATAATCATATCCCCTTCTAAAAACATCTCTTCCTCTTTTTTGAAATTGGGGGCGAATCGTCCTTGCTGGTCGAAGACGGACGCGACCTTCAGGCAGAGAAGCCCTTTTATATTTCCCTCGTCATTTAGAACCACTTCTTTCGGTCCCCAGGCGGGATTGAACTCTACGCCCTCTTCTTTCGCCTCTTCGATATCCTCCTCCGTGGCCGGCAGTTCATCCCAGTCCTCCAGCGAAACCGTTTTAGTAACCACTTCTTCTCCCGGATACTGCATGTTCTGAAGCCTGAGGGCCTCGCGGGCAACATCCATGGCCACGTTTCCGCCCCCGATGACGATGACCTCTTTCCCCACCCGGCGTGGTTGCCCGATCTTGTTTTCTCTCAGGAAGTTAAGGGCCAGCTCACACTTTTCCGCGTTCTTTACTCTGGTGGAGCGGCTGACGGTGGTCCCGATGGACAGGTAAACGGCGTCGTATTCGTTTTGCAGCTCCTGAAACTGAATCTGCTCGCCTACCCTGGTATTGAAACGGAACTCGACGCCCAGAGACGCGATATAATCCACGTCCTTATCTATGCTCTCGAGAGGCAGGCGGTAGGGCGGGGGACCTACCCGCATCACGCCGCCTCCCCCGGGCAGTTCGTCATAGATTACACACTTATGCCCCTTCAGAGTCAGGAAGTAGGCCACTGATAATCCGCTCGGTCCCGCTCCGATAATAGCTATCCTCCTTCCGGTAGAGAGCCGCGGATGCAACTCCAGCGCCTCCTGGTAATCCTTTATCGTATCGGCCACATACCTCTTCAGCCACCGGATGGATAATGCCTCTCCTCTTATGCTTAAAGAGCAGGCGTCCTCGCAGGGCTTCATGCAGACGCGCCCGCAGATGGCCGGAATAGGGTTGTCCTCGAATATCTTCTTCAGGGCTTCTTCGGGTTTATCTTCGTAGATGGCGTGAATATAATCGGAGATTTTGAGGTGGGCCGGGCAGGCCTCCTCGCAGAGCTTACATTCCAGGCACCGGGAGGCCTCTTTCATGGCCTCTTCTTTATTGTAGCCGGTGACTTGCTCGATGAAGGAAAACTTTCTCTCATCGAGAGGTACCTGGGGCATAGGAACCCTTTCCGGGTCGAAGAGGGCGTATTCAAGATCGGGCGCGAACCCCTCGTAATCTTCCCGGCGGTGCGAGAGGCTGGCCTTCAGGATGGAATATTTTTCTTCAGGCAGGAATGTTTTTTCGTCCGACTTTTCATCCTTCGGAATAAAGACAAAAGTATCCGTATCGAAATGGATATGGAGATAGTCTCGGGAGAGTCTCAGAGAACCGGGGGGGCAGATGTCCACGCAGAGCCCGCAGAAGCAGCACCTTCCGTAGTCCAGTTGGGGTCGTTCATTCTTTACCCCGTTAGAAATCCGCACCGAAGGTGCGGCAGACGCCTGTGGCGTCTTATTTCTAACAGGGTTTATCCTTTTCTCAGGTTTGGATTCCAGGTCCGGGATCTCCACCATGGTAATGGCTTCATTGGGACATATATCGGCGCAGTTCCCGCAGCCGGTGCACCGGTCCCAGTCATTAAGATGAAATCCCCGGTACCTGAGCGCGGTTTCCTTCGGCTCAAAGGGATACCGCAGGGTCTTCGGCTTCTTGAAGAGATATTTAACGGCTTTAAATGGACTGAAGATACTTCCTGTTTTCATTGGTCATTTGTTATTGTTAATACACGATTACGCGAATACCGCTGCTTATCGCCGCCGGTAGGGCGTTTTTTTCAGACGGATCAGTCGGATCCGACCGATTGGACTGATCCAACTGAGGAAAGTCCCGCCCGCCAGCGAGGTTAGTTGCTCATTTCAAACTTTTTTATCCGCCGAAGCTCTTCGAGCGAAGGCGGAAGGCACTTTCAACTTGGCACTCCTGATTCCCTGATCCCCTGATTCCTGATCCCCTGATTCCTGATTCCCTGATCCCCTGATCCCCTGATCTCCTGATATTCTGATCTCCTGCTCACCTGTCTATCTCCGGGGCCACCACGTAGAGGCTGATCATAATATTTCCCACGTCGGCGATGCTCTCACCTTTCAAGACCTTTTCCAGGACGGTCAGGCCATGGGGGTAGGAGGGGGTCCGGAAGTGAACCCGGTAGGGTTTATCCCCCCCGTCGCTGACCAGGTAGAGCCCGAGTTCACCGCGGGAGGATTCACACCGGACATAAGCCTCCCCCGCGGGTATCTTCCACTTGAAGGGGTTGGGAGTCCGGTTGAAGACCTTTCCCTCCGGCATCTTATCCAGCAGCTTGAAGATCATATGGACGCTCTCGATCATCTCGTCCCGGATTACCCAAATCCGCGAGTAAGCGTCGCCCTCCTCCCTGATCGGGACCTCCCAGGGGACCTGGTGGTAGGCGGCGTAGGGTTCCACCTTCCGGATATCGTATTTCATCCCGGTGGCCCGTAGGACCTGGCCCGTGGCGCCCAGGGCCATAGCCTCTTCCCGCGTGACTTTCCCAATTCCTTTTGCCCGCTCGGAGAAGAGCCGGTTGTTGAAAAAAATGTCGTCATAGTCCGGCACGCAGCCGCCGATAGAGTGAAGGGTATTTACAATTTTTTCCTGGAAACCTTCCGGGAAGTCACGCCTCACGCCGCCGGGCCAGATATAAATATGATATACCCGGCCGCCGGTCAGTTCCTCGAAAAGGTCCAGAACCAGATCGCGATGGTACATGGCCCACTGCGCCACCGTATCGAATCCCAGCATATTGGCATAGGCCCAGAGACCGAAGAGATGGGACGCTACCCGGGAGAGTTCAAGGAAGATACTTCTTATGTATTGGGCCCGTTCTGGGACTTCGAGGTTGGCCAGTTTCTCGACCGCCATCGCGTACATCAACTCCATATGATCCGGCTCCACCACGTTTATCCGGCAGACCAGGGGGAAGTTCTGGATCCAGGTCCGGTACTCCATCAGCTTCTCAAACCCGCGGTGCAGATAACCGGGATTGGCGGTCGCTTCCCGGATACGGTCTCCCTCCACCTTCAGCGTGATGCTGAAGTTTCCCACCATCCCCAGATGCTGGGGGCCGAAATATAGTTCCAGTTCTCTCATAACACGGATGGGATTTTATCGAATACATCCTTTACATACTGCCGGTTATCGAAGTCCTTCCGGAAGGGCGGGATCTCGTATTCCCTTTCCAGAAAGAGCGGTATCAGCCTCGGATGTCCCGAGAAGATAATGCCGAAGAGTTCGTGAATCTCTCGTTCGTAAGGCTCGGCGTTCTCATACACGGGGATGACCGAAAGAAACTCCGGGTTATCCCGGGGAATCCGGGTCTTTATTATGATGTTCAGCCTCTCCCGATCCGTATATTCATCATCCCGGGCCAGGTAGGCGGAAAGGATATAGATAAGCTCAAACTCTTTTTCTTCCATCCAGTCCACGCACGATATCAATGCCAGGTGGCCGTATCTTTTATTCTTCAGATAACTCAGGATGGAGATGACCTCCTCTTTTTCGGCGTTGATCTTCAGCCTGTCCTTTTCGGGAACTTCTACCTGAATGTCGGGGAAGGAAGATATTAGGTTTTCCTTAATCGAATTACTCATTTTTCATCCTCAATCGGGAAGAGCGGGGGCCAGTCCAGCTTGCCGTAGAGTTGCTCCTGGTTGGCGCGATAGTATCTGTAATTTTTCCGGTATCTCTTGTATCCGTCCGCCATCTCCTTGTCGATCAGCGTCCAGAGGTGGGTGACGGCGACGAAGATGGCCTCCGGCCGGGGCATGCAGCCGGCGATCCAGCCGTCGATGGGGATGTACTTATCCAGATGCTTGATAGTGTTGTACGAATCCCAGTACATCCCTCCGTTGATGGGGCAGGAGCCGAAACCAACCGTGAACTTCGGCTCCGGCATCTGTTCGTAGGTCCTGATGATCGGCTTCAATGTCTTTAATGAGACATAGCCGGTGATCAGAAATAGATTGGCCTGCCGGGGAGTGGCGACGGGGATTATACCAAATCTCTCCGCGTCCCAGCGGGCCGTGATGGAGGGGGGAATCTCGATAATCCCGCAGCCGGTGCAGAAGTAAATAACGTGCAGCGAATACTTATGGGCCATCCGTCCCGGCTCTTTAAACCATTTTATCAGTTGATTGCGGTCCATTTTACCTAACTAACTATGCCTTAATTGAAAAGATTCCGATTGGCGTGTACTTTATCTCATGCATAATTTTATTTCTATATACGGACGATTCCGATAACTCATTCATAGCTATGGCAATACATGTGTTCCTAAATTATTCATAACTATCAAAAACCTTTTAATATTACGTTATCATACTAACAATCAAACCTGTAAGAGCTAATAAAGTCGGCCATCTCCATAAGTATTTAACCGCCTGCTCGATTCTCATCCGGGGAAAGACCGCGTTGATGAAAAGGTTAATCAGGAAAACCACCAGCATCTTGACGAAGAAGATGAACGGATTGCCTGCACCGCCCAGGAAGAGGTTTACGAAGAGGGCGATGCCGATAAAGATGGTCAGGGCGTGCTGAATCATGGCCAGGGCGAGAAACTGCCCGCCGTATTCAACTATTGGGCCCGATGAAATCTCTTGCGGCGCCTTTATAACCTCAAAGGGTCGGAGCTCCAGTATGGCCGGAAGAATCAATAAATAGGCGATCCCGGAGAGGAGGAGAGAGAGAGAGAAGAGAGACCAGCCCGCGCTCTGCTGGCGCTCTACAATTGTTATCAGAGATATAGTCTCGTAATGATTCATCACCGCCAGAAAGATGAGAAGGAGGGGGACCTCGTAGCCGAGGGCCAGGATGAGCTTGCGGGAGATCCCGATACTGGTATTGGGGTTGGCCGCCTCCCCTCCGCTCAAGGCGATACCGAGCGGGGCTAATAGCATCAGGTACAAAATCACCAGTATTCCCCCCGAACCGCTTAAGGGGCAGATCCTTCCGAAGGGTAAAAACAGGATCACCGCAAACGAGCCGGCGAGCGAGATGACGATCCCCAGGTTGAAGAGATGCCCGTGACTGACGCTCCTCTGGCTGAAGAGCCTGATGATATCGATCACCGGCTGGATGAGGGGGGGGCCGTAGCGCCATTGGATTCTGGCTATCACCTTTCGGGCCAGGCCCAGAAAAAATATGCCGATGAGCAGCGCCAGAAACGGCGAGAGGATGAATCCAGTTATATTCAGATTCTCTGTCATTTTATGACCTATATTATCGCAAAGAACAAGAAGCTGTTATATATGGAGTACTGGAATGGTGGAGTACTGGAGTGTTGGAATTCGCCGGGCATGCCGTGATCTTGAGCCCCATTACTCCAATACTCCAATATTCCATTACTCCAATACTCCAATATTCCATTACTCCAATACTCCATTATTCTCTACCACAGGCTCCATTTCAGTTGGACAAAGATCAACACTGCCAGAAAAAGGATGATATACATGACATAGTCACCGACGTCTCCGCTATAGATACGGCGTATTTTAGCAGATAACCTCTCGGTCCAGTACGCGAGTTTCAGATAGAACTTATCTATAAAATCCCGGAGATACGGTTTTATCATCCCGAAAAGAGGACTGTAGAAATCTACCGTGTAATTGTATTTATCCTTCGGGATAGCCGCTCCGGCGGCGTAGTTATCTTCCTGGGCAACCGGAACCGGCTTTCGCGCGGCTTTGAAGACCAGCCAGGCAATGATTCCGGATATAAATAAGGCGGCAAAGATATTGAGCGTATTAAGAGTTCCTGTCTCCGAGGCGATCCCCCAGATGGTCAGGTTCAGGGACTTTAAACCGAACGAGACAATGATGGAGTTGATGACCCTGAGCGGAATTCCGGGAAGGATGCCGAATATAATAATAATCAGGCTGAGTATAATTAAAGGAAATTTCATACTGAAAGGCACTTCCTTTACCTGTTGATATCTCTGTGGCAGTTGACCGAGGAAGACATTATGCAGAAACTTATAAAGCGAAAGAATAGTTCCCCAGGTCCCCACCAGCGCCGCGAAAGCCAGAAAAGGATGTTTATTAAGAATTAAGGTATTATAGATCATCCATTTAGATACAAACCCATTGGTTAAAGGCAGGCCGATGAGTCCGCAGGCGCCTATTAATGCCCCGATAAAAGTGACAGGCATTTTCTTTATCAAACCACCGAGCGAATTTAAATCCCGGACTCCCCCGGTTCGATATTCCACCGCTCCCACAACTAAAAAGAGCAGCGCGATATATGAAGTATGGTTCACAATATGAAAGATGCCGCCGGCTACTCCTAGGCTGCTCCCCATAGCGATTCCCAGAACCATATATCCTCCCTGTCCCACTCCGTGCCAGGCTAATAATCTTTTGGAGTCATTTTGCAGCATAGCGATGAAGGTGGGAACCACGATATTTATGGCTCCTATCCAGGCAAGAATATAATGGAAGTTATTATTTCCCAGACCGACAAATATTTTCAATCCCACCACAGTAAAGATAATCAGAAGGAATCCGTACATCCCCATTCTGACTAATATCCCGGAAAGCACGGCTGAAAAAGGAGATGGCGCTTCCGAATGAGCGGGAGGCAGCCAGGTATGAAATGGCCATACCGCGTTCTTTATCCCGAAAGCGATAAAGAAAAGAATTAAGATAAATATAATATAGCCGGAAGAGGCGGAACTGATAAGAGGGCCGAGTTCTGAAATAGTTAAAGTTCCATAAGTAGTATAAAGCGATAATATTGCCATGAGCATTGCCACCGAACCGACGATGGACATAATGATGTATTTCATTCCCGCTGCCAGAGCCGGCCCCCTGTTGTAGCATATCAGCAAAAATGCCGACCAGGACATAATCTCCCAGAAGATATAGAAAGAAATTAAATCCCCTGATAACACAATCCCCAGCATGGCGGCATTTACCAGGAGCATCATCAGGTAGTAGAAGCAAGTTTTTTCCCTCCCCCGGATATAACTTAAAGAGAAGATAATAGAGAGCGCCCCGATTACAGTTATAGTAATGGCAAAAAACCAGGAGAGCATATTCAATCTTAAGATAAGAGGTAGACCGAGAAATCCCGGATAAAAGGTTTTTCCGGAGGATCCGCCATAAAGAGAAGCGACCAGAGCTACCAGAATACAGGAGATAAGAACAGCCAGGAAATCCCGCAATATGAAAGAGATCTTTCCGGAAAGATAAGTCAGCAGCGCGCCCCCAAAAGCAATTATGAGTAAAAACTCTAAACTCATCCTAAAACACTCCTGATATATCCGAACCTGTTCAAAAGCTCTGAAGCAGCCGAGTTTAAAAGAGTGGTTACCAGGCCGGGATATATTCCTATAACTATAATCAGGGTCATTAATATGAAGATAGGTATCAGGGCGGCAAGAGGGGCTTCTTTTCTCCGGCCGGCAGTTCCTTCTTTAAAATATATAATCTGCACTACCCGGAAAAAATATGCCCCTTCAATTACCGTGCCCAACAGGGCAAGTCCGATAAGTACGGTGAATAAGGTCGTCTCTTCAGCCAGGGCGGCCCGGACAATTAAGAATTTGCCGGGGAATCCCGCGAAAGGCGGCAACCCCACCAGCGAGAATGCTCCGATGGTAAAGGCTAAAGAAGTCAAAGGCATCTTCTTCCCCATTCCTTTAAAAGTAGAAATATCCATCGAGCCCGCGCGGTAGATCATATATCCCGCGGATAGAAAGAGCAGAGCTTTGGCCAGGGTATGACTTATTAACTGAAACAGACCGCCGGTTACTCCATAGGGGGTAGCTATAGTCAGGGCAAACAGGATTAAACCGATCTGACCGATGCTGGAATAGGCCAGCATCCTCTTGATGTTGGTTTGGCTGAAGGCGCACATCTCACCTATCAGCAGAGTCAAAATTCCTAAAAATGTTAGAAACATAAAGATACTTGAGGCTCCAAATACAGTAAATGTAACCCTGACGACCGCGTAAAGACCTACTTCAATGGCAATTCCGGATAAGATAGCGCTGATGGATGAGGGGGCGGATGAGTGGGCGTCGGGCAGCCAGGAGTTGAGGGGAAAGATGGCCGCCTCCACTCCGAACCCCGTGATCATCAGGGCCAGGGGAACGAAGACCGATATCGGCTTGACCGAAGTTATCCGCCCGGCGATATCGGCCATATTGAGAGTTCCGAAGAGACCATACAACAGGCCCACACCGATCAGCGCCAGACTGGATCCCACGGCTCCCTGGATCAGGTATTTGATCGCTGACTCGATAGCTGGCTTATCGCCCGGGTAAGCCACCAGGGCGTAGGAAGAGATGCAGAGAATTTCAAAGAAGACAAAGAGATTGAAGATGTCGCCGGTAAGGACTACACCAGTCGCTCCGGTGAGAAGCAGGAGATAGAGTACGTGGTATTTCTCCCGGGGTCCTTCCCTTATGTAGTCTATGGAATATACAGAGACCAGAAGTCCTACCAGGGAGATCAGGGCGGCAAAGATAATTCCCACCGGGCCCGCTACCAGGTTAATACAGAAGGGAGGGGAAAAACCGCCGATAAAGACCTGAATCGGCCGTTCCAGAACCCGGGGCAGGAGGATCAAGGAAACCACTAAGTTAAAGAGGAGGGCAAGGACGGGGATGTATTTTACCAGTTTTTTGGAGAGAAGGCCGAAGAGGGGCAGGGCGAAGGCCAGACCCAGTGGAACCGCGATCAAGAGGATGGGATTTACCATCTCTGCTCCTTGATCTTCCTCAGATTCAGGGTGCCGAAATGACGGTACACCCGGATGGTTAAAGAAAGGGCCAGGGCCAGGACCGCCACTCCGATAACAATGGCCGTGAGAACCAGAGCCTGGGGTACCGGGTCCACCATGCGAGCCGCTTCCACTTCCGGTCTGGAAAAGATGGGGGCGGTTCCCGAGCTGATGTAACCGATGGAGACGAGAAAGAGGTTAACGCCTGTCTCCAGGATGCTGAGGCCGATGATGATCTTGATCAGGTTGCGTTTTACCAGGATAATATAAAGCCCGATGAAGATAAGTCCGAAGGCCCCGAAGTAATAAATGTAGTTATGTAAAAAGCTCACTCCGTTTCCTCCACCAGGGCATCGATAATTCCGGCTAGCTCCGAGCCAACCTTGAACCCGATGGCGATATAGATAACGGGGATAACGCCGGCGCTGAACAGTCTGCCTGAAATTCCTTTCGGCAGGAAATTAAAGAGAAAATAACCGCTCACAGCCAGGCCCACCAATCCCACCGCCACGAAGACCAGACCGGCCAGCGATTCGACTGCCTTCGTACCTTTCTCGCTGATTCTTATCTCCCGGCAGCCGAGATAGATCAAGAGAAAGGCCGAAGCCACAACTGCCCCGCCCTGAAAACCGCCTCCGGGGGTAAGATGTCCGTGGATAAAAATGTAGGCGCCGACCAGAAGGATCAGGGGAAAGAGAAAACGGCACCCGGTGCGCAGAATCAGGCTGGCCGGCTGGTGCTTTATATTATTCTTCCTTTTCCGCCCAATGCTCAGCACGGCCCCCACGCCCAGGGCGGCGGTGAAGAGGATGGTCACTTCCCCCAACGTATCGAAGCCTCGGTAGTTGACCACTACCGAGGTGACAATATTGGTTGCCCCGGTCTCTTTTCTTCCTTCCCGGATGTAGTACTCACCCAACCTGCTTTTAGACGTTCCAAAGGGAATCCTGACCAGGGCCAGGCCGAGCCCCACCGCTATAATAATTAGAAGAATAAGACCGATGATTTTTCTCATTCTTCGTACCTTCGTGTTCTTATAATGGCAATGACAAAGATAGCAGTTACCAGGGCCGCCCCGATAGCGGCTTCGGCCATCGCCACATCCGGGGCCTGGAGCAGGTAAAATAGAATGGCGGCGATTAAGCTGACCAGACAGGAGGCGATAACGGCGCTTAGCAGGTCCTTAAAGATCGCGGCCGTAATCGCCGCGACCAGCATCAGACAGATGAGAACAGTTGCCAGCCAGATCATATTTTTCCCCTAATCTCTCTAAACCGATTTATTCATAAATCGGTTTATGACATTCTTTGAACTCTTTGGTCTTATCCACAACACTTTTATCACAGAGAGGAACCTTGCTTTTGCAACTTGCTCTTCCCAGGGCATGGTTGGAGATAGGATTGGTAAGAAGGATAAAGAAAGCAATGAGCAGCGTCTTCAGAAACCAGGCCGGTTCCATTATCCCTACTCCCAGAATGGTAAAGAAGGCCCCTAAGGTAGTGCATTTTGTCCCTGCCTGGAGTCTATTATATACATCGGGGAGCCTGAATATCCCCAGGCTTCCTAAAAAAAGAAAAATCACTCCAATTCCGGTAATAATCATTCCTATTAAATGCATTTAAATACCTCTCTCCAGAAACCTGGCAATAGCTACCGATCCGATAAAGGTTAATAGGGCGTAAACCAGAGCCACATCCAGATAAACATACCTTTTAAAGATAAAGCCTAAAAGAACTAAAAGGGCAGTGGTAATTGTGGAAATTGTATCTACTGCTACCGCTCTATCGGGAGCGGTGGGCCCTTTTATCATCCTTAAAAGGCAAAGAAAAATAGCTGCTCCTATGATGACAAGAAAGATAATCTCATTCATTCAAATATTTTCCTCAGATACTTTTCGAATTTCTCTCCGATAATTTTTGTCGCCTCGTCTACATCTTCCGTCTTTACATTTATCCAATGGATAAGAAGATTATCTCCCAGTATATCAAGGGTAAATGTTCCGGGAGTTAAGGTAATGGAGTTGGCTAAAATCATCTTGGCCAGGTCCTGCTTTAATTCAGTCTTAATGATCACAATCCCCGGTTTTATTGGCATTTTAGGATGGAGAATCCGATAGGCGACATCAAGGTTGGCCTTAATGATCTCTTTGAACAGTACCAGGAGATAGATAAAAAAGAAGGCAACCCTCCTGCCCTCCAGGGGGGGTAACCCCAGATCGCTGTACCTCCGGTACAAGAATAAAGAAAGCACAAGACTGATTATGATGCCGGTAGAGAGTTCCTGCCAGGTAAAACTCGAGGTGAGAGCGATCCAAATAATAAAAAGCAGGATAAATAGATATAGAAAATCTCTCCCCGGGTGGGTGCGGTCTTTCTCATTTTCCGACCATTTTTCCATCTTGCTTTTTTTATCTATTCGGGGATTTCGTCAACAGCCATGTACTTAAGCAGCAGATCATCCGCGGTGAGGAGGATATAATCTTCATCATTCATGGAGACCTCGGTGCCGCTGTATTTCTTGTAAATCACCCGGTCCCCTACGGCAACCTCTTCGGTCGCATCTTCCGCTACCGCAATGACCTCCCCTTCCTGCGGTTTCTCCTGGCCGCTTTCCGGAAGAAAAATTCCTCCGGTGGTCTTTTCGGTCGGTTCCGCCGGCTTCAGCAATATCTGACCGTTAATCGGTATTATTTTCAACATTAACTCCTTTCCGCCTGTATTCCAAGCAGATTATCCAGTTTAGGTTTATCAAATCCCACCACCAGCCGGCCATTAATATCAATCTGAGGAATAGCCCGCTGACCGCTTCGCTTGATTATCTTTTCCGCGGCTACCTGATCCCGGGAAATATCCACTTCCCTGAAAGCAATACTATTCTGGCGCAGATATGCTTTTACCGTTCCACACGCCGGACATCCGGGACCACTGTAAACTGTGACCCGCTTTTTTTTCTTTTTGGCCAGGCGCGCCAATTTAGTCGGAGCTGCCCCCCCGATCTGTACGCCATAATAAGCGGCACTCTCAACCCCTTCCAACAATCCGATTACTTTCTCATTCTTGATCACCAGGATAGTGGGAACGCTGTGGACGCCGTATTCCTTGTGAATAGTTTTAATTTTCAAAACATCCACCGCGTAGATCGGGATATCAGCATAATCCCGGGAAAATTGTTCCAGTTCAGAGAGAGCCCGCTTTGCTGGACTGGAGAAATCTCCCCAGAAGAGAAGTACCAGGTACTCCTTATGCTTTTCCCGGATCTCATTAAAGTAATTTTGATCGTGTATCCACTTTATCATGATTTTTTGACTCCAATATTCAAGGTGGTATCAAATTTCATCCCCTGCCAGCTCTTTCATATAGTCATCAATACACTGCTGGCAGCTCCAGTCTCCGATACCTTTATTATTAAACTGGATGAACTCTTCCCGCAAAGTTTTTCCTTTTATTCTGGCTCTGGAGATGAAAGCAAGCAGGCAGATAAAGCGATCGAGAATATCTTTGTCTATCGCGTGTTCCATCTTAGAGGCGGTTGTTTCCGCGCTGTTTTTATCAACCGCCAGCACTTTCTCTAGAAAATCCTGAATAATCCGACGGCGTAAAAGAATATGTTCCGCTAATTGTTCTCCTTTCCGCGAGAGAGTGACCGGTTCGTAAGACCGGTAATCAACCAGACCTTTTTCCGCCAGGCTTTTCAGCGCGGCCGTGACCGCTGATTTTCCCACCGACAGCGTGCGGGAAATATCACTGACCCGGGCGAAATGTTTTTCCCGTTGAAAGCGAAGAACAACTTCCAGGTAATCTTCGAGTATTGGGCTGAGTATGGTCATCTTGGATTTAATAATTTCTTTCTTGACTTTCAATATGACAGATAATATACATGCATACAAACATAGTTCAAGTGCTAAAACATATTTTTTTAAAAAAAAATTATGGGGAAAGGAGTTCAATAAGATGTCGAAAACAATCAGGCCGGATCAAATTACCGATCTGGAAAATAAGATTAAAGAGTTAGAAAAACGGATGCCGGCCCATTCTGTACCGGCGACTCTGATGCAGGAACTGGAGGACCTGGAAGAAGAGCTGGCATTACTCAAGCAAGGAGGTTTAAAATGACGGCATATATATCCGAAGATGAAGTTCGTGAGGCATTGGAGCAGGTGAAACATCCGGCGATCGATCTCAGTCTGGTAGAATTGGGGATAGTTAAAGAAATATCGGTCATTGGGAATAGTGTTACAATCACTCTTGCTTTTCCCTCTGCCGGTATCCCTATCGAATCCCGTTTGATAAATAGAGTTCGCGAACCGGTCGAGAAACTGGGCGCGGAGGTGGAAGTAAAAACTACCTTGATGAATCCGAATGAAGTCCAGGAGTTTTTAGCCATGGAGCAGAGTGCCTGGAAGGGATTATAAAATTGAAGAAGATTTATCCGGAATCAAAAGTGGAGGTGAGAGATTGGGAGGTTCCTTTTTACGATCTTTTTCTGAATATAATTACCGGAGGGCGTTACGCATCTTTTATAGCTGAGGTAGTACGAAAGATAAATATTGAGCCGGATGACCGGGTTCTCGATCTGGGAGCCGGGACCGGCCGAAACGCTCGTGTGATCCTGCCCTATCTTTCCGGGTCGGGAAATTATCTCGGGATGGATATTTCCCGGGCCATGGTAGGAAAATTCAGAAAAAAATGCGCCCGTTTTCCTGCTGCCCGGATTATTCAGGCTCGCCTGGATCGGGAATTCCCCCTCCGGGCGCGGTTTGATAAAATATTCATCTCTTTTGTTTTGCATGGACTTCCCCATCAGGAACGGGAAAGACTCCTTGAACGGATCGGGTTTTACTTAAAAGAGAGCGGCCAGCTCTTCATCCTTGATTACAATGAATTTTCCCTCGATCAGATGCCCTGGTATCTGCGTTCAGGTTTTCGGTTTATGGAGTGTCCTTACGCGTTTGACTTCATCGGTCGGGATTGGAAACAGATTTTGATAAATAATAAACTGAATGATTTTCAAGAGTTTCTATATTTTTTTGGGTATGTAAGATTGCTCCGGGCGCGGCGTGAGGGATCAGGATGAAGGACGTAAAAAACAGGGATTTACGAAGTTATGGCTGGAACTTTGCCATGGGATTGCTCCATGGGATATTTTACAACGGGGGCATCGCCTTCAGCAATGTCAGTACTGTCCTGCCGGTATTTTTAGATAATTTCACCACCTCGAAAATTCTCATCGGGCTCTCCTCCAGCTTGATGGGTCCACTGGGGGGAATCGGGAGCGCGCTGCCCCAGTTGATCACCGCCCATAAAATAGAAAGCAGAGCTCGGAAAAAACCTTTTTTAATCGCGGCTATTGTTGTTCGGGCATTATGCTGGGGGGCTTTAGCGCTGATAACTTATTTCTTCGCGCTCTCTCATCCTATATTGGTGGTCTTTTCGTTCTTCTTCTTTATTACCTTATTTACTTTTATGGGTGGTGTCGCCGCTATTCCTTTCTTTGACATCTGGGGCAAGACAATTCCCTCTAATTTGAGAGGGCGGTTTTTTGGTTATCGCCAATTGGGAGGAGGATTAATGGCAGTCGGCGCCGGCTGGATTGTTAAGAATATTCTCAGTAATAAAGCGATAGATTTTCCCAATAATTATTCGCTGCTTTTTTTCCTATGCTTTATATTTATCAGTATATCTTACCTGGCTCTGGGGTCGGTTAAAGAACCGATTAATGAGGTATATGAGCGGCGCCTGCCTTTTTCTGATTTTTTAAAAAAATCTTTCAGGATATTTAAATTAGATCACAATTTTCGGAGATTTATCATAGTTCAAATCATAGTAGGCAGTGGAAGCCTGGCCATGCCTTTCTATGTACTCTATGCCCGCAATGTCCTGAAGATGGAACTGGGGATGGTGGGAATATTTCTTTCCATCCAGATGGCCGGTGGAATGATCTCTAATATTATCTGGGCGCATCTCTCTGATTTTAAGGGGAATAAACTCGTTATTGTTCTTACCTCCCTGATCGGTTTTCTTATCCCTCTGATGGCTTTATTAATACCAGTCCGGCATCCTGCTTTATTTATTCTCATCTTCGCGGCTGTCGGAGTCTTTATCAATGGCCGCAATATCGGCAGTACAAATTTTCTTTTAGATATAGCGCCTGCGAAAGATAGACCGACCTATATCGGCCTGAAAGGGACATTGGCCCTGCCGATAGTGATCTTCCCCATAATCGGGGGGGTTATCACCCAGTATTTTTCCTATGAAACACTATTTATAATAACCACGATACTTACCGTCGGCGGCTTTATCGTAAGTTGTACTCTGAAAGAGCCCCGCCGGCTTAATCAATAAGGAGGATTGATAATGGATATTGAAATTTGGAAGGAACATGTTGAGATAGAGCGTAAGAATAAGGATATATTATTCAGGGGTTATCAGTCCCCGATGTCCTTTGAATACCGAGAGACATTTAAGGGACTTGATTATTACCCCCCCGATCCGGAATATCGTTTTGAACTGGAAGCTTTCGAACATCAGGATAAAGAAAATATAAGGATTGAAGATACAAAAGGGAATATCCGGGATTTTATCAGATGGGGAGAATTCCGGTTTATGATCAAAGGTCAAAACTGCGTACTGCAAATCTATAAAAGCAATGTCTATGAAGAGCAGTTATTTCTCCCTTTCCGGGATTCGACCAGCGGGCAAGAGACGCATGGCGCCGGAAGATATCTGGATCTTCAACCCTATGTAAATAAGACGGATGAGGGGTTGTGGGTACTAGATTTTAATGAAGCCTATAATCCCTGGTGCGCATACAGTAATGATTATGCCTGTCCTTTGACACCCCCGGAAAACTGGCTGGAAGTGCCAATTTACGCGGGAGAAAAAGATTTCAAAAAATAATATAAGAATTGCTTTTCCCAGTGACGATGGTTTTACCATATTTCCCAAGATGTTGGGCCGCGCCCGGCGATTTTATATCTATGAGTTGGTGTATAAGGGGAAGATCAGATTTATCGAAATTCGGGTCAACCCCTATGTTTCTACCAACCAGCATTTAAAGACTCTGGATGTGTACGAGTTGCTTAAGGATTGTCCCGTTATCATCTCTTCCCGCATTGGCAAGCGGGGAGTGGAGAGGCTGGAGCAGAGAGGAGTGAAATTATTTTTCCGGGGAGGGGAAATTAAAGAAGTATTAAATGAATTAATGAAAAAGATGGCCAAGAGTCGTAATACTTTATTCGCCAGGGAGGAAGATGAAAATGTGTCTAGCTAAAGCATATCTTAACCGTCGGGAAGAAGGGGACCTTTTAATAGAGGAAGTGACCAAAATCACCCGAAAGGGGGAGTCCCTGATTGTCCGAGATCTGATGGGGAAAAGTAAAGAAGTGAAAAATGGTTTTATCCGGGAAATTGATTTTATTGATAATTACGTGATACTGGACCGTGAATAAGAAGGCACAAAAGAAAAGCGAAGAAACGGGGAAGAAGAGGTTCCGTCTTCTTCTTGATTACTGGATCAAGCATAACCAGGAGCATGCCTCGGAACTGGAAAAATGGCTCCAGCAATTGGAAGCGGAGGGATGGGAGGCCAGCGCGCAAGAATTACAAGAAGCCATTAAGTTAGCCGCAAAAATGAACCGGCATATAGAGGGTGCGCTTAATAAACTTTCTAATCGGAAGGAAGGGAAACATATATCTTCTCCTCCGGCAGCCAAAGAGATTCTCTCGAATTTCAATCTAAAGAAAATCGGGACTATTCATACTCCATATAAAAATTTTGTTCCGTATCAACCCCGGGAAAATGATGAAGGGGAGTTTATCATTGAAGTTAATCCGGATTACGAAACGGGACTCAACCGGCTGGAGGAGTTCCGCTATATTTATGTGCTTTATTATCTTCATCAGCGCCGTGGGCCGATTTCCCTTAAGGTTCAATCCCCCTGGTCTGAAGAGGAGGTAGGATTATTTGCTTCCCGCTCCTCCCATCGGCCTAATCCTATCGGCCTCAGCGTGGTTAAGATTATTAAAAGGCAGGAGAATAAGCTCTTCACTTCCGGTCTGGATGTTTTTGATGGAACGCCGCTGCTTGATCTCAAGCCGTATTTTCAGGAGCTGGACGCTAAAGCGGATGCCGATTATGGCTGGTTAAACGGCTCGGAAAGCCGGGATCACCTTCTTTTACATATAAAGGGAATCCCGCATTAGCCGGAAAGGTTGATTGATGAGTAAAATGGTGTTTTTTTACGATTCCGGTTTCGAGGCCCTGGATTTCGGCACCGGCCATCCGATGCGGGGTAATCGCTATCCGAAAGCCCTGGCTGAGTTCAGAAGAATGGGGTTACTGGAGCAGTTGGAGATTCGTTCCCCGGAATTAATCGGGGATGATGAATTTATCGCCTGATTTCAGGCGGTTCCGGGTTTGCTGAGGGAGTTTCAACCGGAGGTGTTAATTCTGCAGATGGGGGTGGATGGCTCACAGGAGTGTGTGATCGATAATCTAAGATTGACGGGAAATTCTTACGATTACGCTTCCCGGAAGATTATGGAGTTGAAAGATGAGCTTGGCTTTAAGCTGCTTGCCCTGGGAGGAGGAGGATTTGTCCATCCCATGCTGGGGTTAAATTGGGGGATTCAAATCAGCAATTTTTGCAAAATTTAATTGTTGACATATTCGAATAATTGAATATATTGCCCCCACTGTGAAGAAAGAATTTGATAATGAGAGCCGGGTCTTAAAAGCCCTCTGTCATAAAACCCGGTTAACGATAGTAGCTGAACTTCTCAAGGAAGATAGGTGTGTCGGAGACATTGAAGGCCGACTCAAGATGCGGCAGGCCAATATCTCGCAGCATCTTTCGGTTCTTCGTTGGGCGGGTATCGTTGACTGCCGGACGGAAGGGAAGAACCGCTGCTATTATTTGAAAGATCCTAAAACCATGGATACTCTCTGCCGAGCTCTTAAGCAGATGAAAACATGAGGAAAGAAAATGAGTGAAAGAATTTACGATGTAATAATTGTCGGCGGCGGCCCGGGTGGTTTGACGGCGGGAATATATACCGCCCGGGAGAATCTTCGTACTTTACTTCTGGATAAGATGCTCTGCGGCGGCTGGCTGAATATGACCGGGGTTATCGAGAATTATCCCGGTTTCCCCGAGGGAATTAACGGGATGGAGTTAGGAGCCCGGTTCAAGGAACAGGCTCAGAAATTTGGCGTCGGAATCAGGGAAATTGAAGAGGTGAAAGGCGTTGATCCCTCCGGAGAGATGATTTCGGTTGAGACCGCCAAAGAAGTTTATCAAACCAGGAGTTTGATTGTGGCCCCCGGCAGCCGGGTCCGGAAACTGGGTGTCCCGGGGGAAGAGGAGTTTCTGGGGAAGGGAGTATCATATTGCGCGACCTGTGACGGGCCGCTCTACCGGGATAGAATTGTGGCGGTTATTGGAGGGGGAAACGCGGCTCTGGAGGAGGCATTATTCCTGACCAAGTTCGTCTCCCGGGTTTACCTGATTCACCGGCGGAATAAATTCCGGGGTGAAAAGTATGTGGTCGGTGAACTGGAGAAGACCGATAAGGTTACTTTTGTCATGGATTCATTACCGATCTCCATAAACGGGAATAATGAGGTGGAGTCAATATCCATTAAGAATAAAGTGACGGATAAGAATGAGTCGATTGCGGTAGAGGGGGTATTCATCTTCGTTGGAGTCGAGCCCAATACGGAATTTTTAGAGGGAGTGATAGAGATGGATGAGGGAGGATTCATCAAGACCGATGTAAATATGCGGACCTCGGTAGCGAGTATCTTCGCGGCGGGTGATGTCCGTTCAGGAAATGTCCGACAGATAGCCGCTGCCTGCGGAGAGGGAACGGTGGCAGCGTTAAGTGTACGGAATCTACTGGTGGATTATTAACCGTTCCAATATTTAATAAGGAGTATAAACCATGCCGATTTACAGTTATCAATGTGAGAAATGTGGTCATCTCTTTGATCTTTTAGAGGGGATGACGGCGGAGAAAGTGGCGAGAAAGTGCCCGGATTGCGGGAGTAAGAAGGTGCAAAAAAAAATGTCAGGTTTCAGCGTGGGATCCTCTGCCGGTCTCAGTTGTTCGACTGGAACTTGCCCATTTTAATGAACATGAAGTCTGATGTTGAAATCTGGCTGGAAGCCGAAGGAGCCAATTTTTTAAGAAAAATAGGACTTAAACCCGGAGATTGGGTGCTGGATTTTGGTTGTAGTTCAGGCTATTATAGTATTCCGGCGGCGCAGGTGGTGGGAGAAAAGGGTGGGGTTTATGCTCTGGATAAGGAAAACGATAAATTGAGTCAGTTGAGGGAAAAGGCGGAAGAGAAAGGGTTATCCAATATTGAAACGTGTATAACTGATGGAGAACTGAAAGTCGATCTGCCGGACCAATCCGTTAATGTTATCCTGGCTTATGATGTCCTTCATTATCTGGATCGGAGAGAAAAATTATTAGCAGAATTTGACCGGGTCTTGAAAAAAGAAGGTGTGCTTTCTGTTTATCCCAAGCATCATAAAGATGATTATCCTCTTTCTAACTTCGCTCGATTATCTCTGGAGGAGATAATTAAGGAGATTGAAAGAGGGGGGTTTTCCCTGCAGGAAAAGTTTTTCGAAAGATTGATTCACGATGAAAAATTTAATCGTGGATATGTATTAAATTTCAAACCTTTAAGTTTTTTCGGAGAAAAATCTTAAAAAAAGGAGAATAAAATGGAAATTATTGTTAATGACGCCAACTTTGAAGCAGAGGTTATAAATTCAGAACTGCCCGTATTGATTGATTTTTGGGCTCCCTGGTGTGGGCCCTGTAACATGGTCTCTCCGATCGTGGAAGAACTGGCCGATGACTACGCGGGAAAACTCAAGGTCTGCAAGATAAATGTTGATGAAGCTCCCGGTGTTTCACGCCAATACAGCATCCGGGCGATCCCCACTCTGATGGTCTTTAAGGCTGGAGAGATAGTTGATCAGCAGGTAGGGGTAGTACCGAAGGAAGTCCTGGTTGCCAAGATTACACCTTATCTGTAAGTGCCTAAAGTTGCGCTTTGGCTTGGCATTTCCCGGGTGAAGCGACAACTTAAGGCACTTAAGGCACTTTAGGCACTTATAACTTTTTTAAAAAGGAGGACTAATATCATGGCTATGATAGAAGTCAGTGTTGTTCCTCTGGGAACAAAAAGCCCCTCGGTCAGTCACTTTGTTGCTGATGCGTTAAGAGTCCTTAAGAACGCGCATGGGATAAAGTACGAACTGACGCCGATGGGCACGGTCATTGAGGGGGATTTGGATGTTATCATCGATCTGGCCAAAGAGATGCACCGGGTGACTTTCGGCCCGGATGTTAAACGGGTGGTGACCACCATCAAGATCGATGATAGAAGTGATAAACCTTTAACCATGGATGGAAAACTCAGCTCTGTCTGGAAGAAGATATAATGATATGATGAATATAACAATTGCCTCCGGCAAAGGAGGAACTGGAAAAACACTGGTAGCGACCAATCTGGCCGCCATCTGGTCGGCAGCGGGTCGGGAGGTTACCTATCTGGACTGTGACGTTGAGGCGCCCAACGGGCACCTTTTTTTAAAACCGCGAATTGAAAAAGAAGAGGCGATTGAGATCCTCTCTCCGGTAAGCGTGGATCCCGATAAGTGTACGAAATGCGGGCTTTGCGCGAAAGCCTGTACCTATAACGCGATCGCGGTTACACCGAAAGAGGTAATAATTTTCCCTGAACTGTGCCATGTCTGCGGTGCCTGTACGATTGTATGTCCCGAGAATGCCATAATTGAGAAGGTGAAGAAGATAGGTCATCTTCTCCATGGTTCCCGGTTAAATTCCCTGGAAGAAGGTGTAACGATGGATTATCATTACGCTCTTCTGGAGACGGGAGAAGGAGGGATGTCTCCCCGTTTGATCTCCCGGGTTAAGGAATTCAGCGGACCTGATATAACTATTAATGATTCTCCCCCCGGGACCGCCTGTTCGGCGGTAGAGACAGCCATGGATGCTGATCTGGTTGTACTCGTCACCGACCCTACCCCATTCGGGATCAATGATTTGAAACTGGCGGTGGAGATGTGTCGGGAGATTGGACAGGAACCGGTAGTCCTGGTAAACCGGGCCGAGTATCGTGACGATGCTCTTAAGGTATATTGCCGGGAGGCGGAACTTACCGTTATCGGGGAGATTCCTGATGATAGGGAGATCGCGGAGGTTTATTCTTCCGGTGATCTGGTGGTGGAGAAACTCTCCAGGTATCGTCTTCTTTTTGAGGAGATTATCGTCAGGATTGAATCTGAGGTAGAAAAAGAGCGGAAGGTGAAGCCGATCCCGGGATCTGATAAGACCGAAGATCAGGCTCCATCCCTGCCGGAATTATCTGAAATCTCTGATGGTCCCCGTCCCCGTGAACTTGTAGTGATCAGTGGTAAAGGAGGCACCGGAAAGACTTCCCTGACAGCTTCCTTTGCGGCTTTATCCGGGTCATCCGTAATCTCGGATTGTGATGTGGACGCGGCCGATCTTCATCTGATTTTAAATCCAGAAGTTAGGGAGAGAGGTTTCTTCAGTGGCGGCGTGGTCGCGAAGATCGACCAGAACCGGTGCATTAGCTGCGGGCAGTGTTTTGAAAAGTGCCGTTTTAAAGCGATTGACAAAGAGGGAGAAGAAGGGAAGAGTGTTACTTATCGGATCGATCCGCTGGCCTGTGAAGGTTGTGGTGTTTGCGCGCTGGTCTGCCCGGTGGAAGCGGTCATTACGAGGCCGGCGATTAACGGGGAGTGGTTTGTATCCCGCACCCGCTTTAACCAGTCGATGACCCACGCCAAGCTGGGGATCGCCGAGGAGAACTCGGGGCGTCTGGTGACCGTGGTCCGGGAAAAAGCGGTCGATCTGGCCTCGGCGGAATCATCTGATAAGGTGATCATTGATGGGTCTCCCGGAACCGGTTGTCCGGTAATAGCTTCTTTGACCGGGGCCTCGTATGCCCTGATCGTGACTGAGCCCACCGTCTCCGGAGTCCATGACCTGAAGCGGATCCTGGATCTGACCCGTCATTTCGGTGTAGCCTCCGGTGTGGTTATCAATAAGGCGGATCTTAACCGGGCGCAGGCCGAGAAGATTATTTCAATGGCTGGAGAGTATCAGGCGGAGATAGTAGGGGAGATCCAATATGACCGGGTAGTAACCGACGCTCAGATGGAAGGTCTCTCGGTAGTGGAGTATTCCAAGGGAGAAGTCACCGAATCCATCAAAAATATCTGGAACAAAGTAAATCAATTAATAGCTAATTAGTGTCTGACCGAAAAACCAAAAATCAGATCATTGCGAGGAGGGACGACGAAGCAATCTGTTTTGTTTGTGAAGAGATTGCTTTCCCGGTTGATACAACCGGGATTCTTCACAATGACAAATTATATGATAGTTGGGGTTTTCGGCCAGATACTAATTAGACATATAAAGCAATGTCATATATGTCTAACAAGAGAACTAAAAGGCAAAACTCAAGCTCTTATTAGACATATAAAGCAATGCTTTATATGTCTAACAAGGATTAGAAAATGGAAGATAAACATTATATTTTTGGGCCGGTTCCTTCGCGGCGGCTGGGGTTTTCGCTGGGGGTTGATATTATTCCTTTTAAGATTTGCAGCTTAAACTGTATCTACTGTCAACTGGGGCCGACTCCGGAGACGACTCTGGAAAGGAGAGAGTATATCCAAATAGACACGGTTCTCCGGGAACTGGAAGAGATTCTGAAAAAGCCCGGGCGGATTGATTATATCACTCTCTCAGGTTCCGGTGAGCCGACCCTTAACTCCCGGATTGGTGATTTGATCCCGGCTATAAAAAAAATAACAAAGATCCCGGTTGCTTTGCTTACCAACGGAACAACTCTTATCCAGGCGGAGGTTAGAGAAGCATTACATGAGCTTGACCTGGTAGTTCCCAGTCTGGATGCCGGTACCGAGGAGGTATATCAGGTAATCAATCGTCCCGTTACAGGACTTAATCTTGAGGGATTGACCCAGGGAATCATGGAATTTACCGCAGGCTTTCCCGGGCAAGTCTGGCTGGAGGTTATGCTGCTGAAAGGGATCAATGATTTTGACGATGAGTTGAAAGCGATCGCCCGCCGGATATCGGTCATTCGTCCGGATAAGGTTCAATTGAACACAGTGGCGCGTCCCCCGGCTGAATCCGATGCCAATCCCCTTAATTCGGAGGAAATGACAAGGGCTCGATCTATTCTCCAGGCACGGATTGGTAATCTCCCGGTTGAAATAGTAGCCGGTTTTAGCGGGAAGCGGGAAGGGGTGATGGATAAGGATATCAGCACGGATATTCTTACCTACCTGGAGAGGCGCCCGGCCACACTGGCCGACCTCTCCGCCACTTTCGGCCTTCATAGAAATGAAGTAGTCAAATACCTCGGTCATCTACTGGATGAAGAATTGATCAAGGAGGGGTACAGGGGGGATATAAAATATTTTCTTCATAATAAAGTTTAACGGGGAAGAAAAATGGAGTGTTGGAATACTGGAGTAATGGAATACTGGATATCATCCGCTGCAGGGTCCCCAATACTTCATCACTCCATCACGTCAACACTCCATCATTCCATCACTCCAGTACTCCTTTCCGCCGGAGGCGGATCAGCCTCTGGCTGAAAACTTTAGCGAACTTTAGGCACTTTTAACTTTAGATCACTTTAGGCACTTCTTTTATGTTTATCGAAGTCCTCAAGCATTCTTTGATGATCACCGGGTTTGTCTTCGCCATGATGGTGGCGGTGGACTACCTCAATGTCTTCACCCGGGGACGGATGGAACATTTTATCCGGGGCCGGCCCCTCCGGCAATATCTGGGGAGTTCATTTCTGGGCGCGACCCCGGGATGCCTGGGAGCTTTCGCGGCGGCATCTCTTTACATTCACGGTTTTATCTCCTTCGGCGCGATTGTGGCCACCATGGTATCTACCTCGGGTGACGCGGCTTTTGTTATGCTGGCTCTCTTTCCAGGCCGTGCTCTTTTTCTCTTTGTGCTTCTCTTCGCTGCCGGCATCCTGGCCGGCTGGATTGCCGATAAGGCGACAGTTGTGCTTCATCTCAGGCCATGTCAGGCCTGTGATGAGCTGGAGGTACATACCGGTCCGGATAGGATTCTTTTGTCCTGGAGTGGCTTCAGGCATAACCTAAAATCTCTCACTCTCCAGCGGGCAGCTCTGATCGTTCTCAGCCTGGTCCTTATCTCCGGGGTCTTCTCAGGGGGGATCGGACCGTCGGACTGGAACTGGATCAGAATAACCCTCAGCCTGGTTCTCCTCTTTCTCCTTTTTATTATCATTACTGTTCCCGATCACTTTCTGGAGGTTCATATCTGGGAACATACGGCGAAAAATCATCTCCTGAGAATATTCTTCTGGACAATGGGAGCCCTATTGGTTATCCACCTGGGTGAGGCGCATTTGGATATCGCCGGACTTGTCTCCCGCAACCAGGCTTGGGTTCTTCTTGCCGCGGCGCTTATCGGTCTGATCCCGGATTCCGGTCCCCACCTGATCTTTGTCGTCCTTTTCTCCCAGGGGTTTATCCCGTTCTCGATATTATTGACAAGTTCAATAGTTCAGGATGGCCACGGGATGCTCCCCCTTCTCTCGGTCAGTATTAAGGACTTTGCCATGATCAAGGTATTTAATCTCTTGTTTGGATTGGTCGTTGGTTATCTCTGTTTTTTGGCGGGCTTTTAATTTATTGTAATGCCCTACTCCACTCTGATATATTTACTGTTTCGTAATTTTCAGCCAGAGGCTGATGCGCCTCTGGCGCATAATAAATGTTGAAAAAGAGGTAGCCGCAGGCTTTAGCCTGCGCACCCTGAAGGGTGCGGCTACCTGAAGTTGGCGCAAAGCGCCAAGTTCTTTTTAACGTTCTTTTCTTCAACGTCCTTATTTTTCAACGTCCGTAATTTTTAACATTTAAGTTAGAGCCGAAGGCACTAACTTAAAATTTTATGAGGTCAAATATGAAAAAATATTTTGTGGTTATTTTGGGTAGTATCTCGTTGCTTCTCTTTGGTTGTGCTTCCACTCATCAATCAGTATCTGCCAATAAAGCGGATAAGGGAGGAGGGGGGTTCAGAGGTATAGCCTGGGGGACTGATAGGGCGGAAGTGGAGAAGGGAGAGAAGAAGGGGAGTCTTGCCGACGGCGCGTCTGAGGATGAACTTGTTTATGATGGTAAGTTGTTGGGGAAGATTCCGGTGAAGATCACCTATCATTTTGAGGATGGAAAATTACGGAGAGGGACGTACCAGGTGGTAAGGCCTAAGAGTGTCATGGAGTATACCCTCTTCCAGATTATCCTGAGCCGGAAATACGGCCGCCCCTACCAGGCAGGGGAAACTTCGGAGATGGCGGAGACAAACTGGTTGACTCCGGGTACGGAGATCGATCTTCTGGCGGATGGGAGTCAGATGAATAACTACTCGCTGGAGAAACCGGAGGTAAGCCGATCGGTTGAACTCACTGCTCTTAAACTCAATTATTATGATCGTACATGGTTCGCTCGCAGTATAAAAAAGTCGGTAAAAGAGGAAGCCGTTCTTAAAGAGTCCGAGACATACTATCAGAAGCTGATAGGAGATTGGGTTCAGGTCTTCCCGTCTTACCGGAGCTGTATTGGATATGATTCGTTCCTTTTTCCCGGGGATCCCATGTTCATGCCGACCGATGCTTATGTCTATGAACCCGGTTCTTCTGAGAGTGACTTTTAAGAAAGGTAATCAGTGATCGGTGATCAGTGATCGGTGATCAGTAATCGGTGATCAGTAATCGGTGATCAGTAATCGGTGATCAGTGATCGGTGATCAGTAATCGGTGATCAGTAATCGGTGATCAGTAATCGGTGATCAGTAATCGGTGATCAGTAATCGGTGATTAGTAATCGGTAATCAGTAATCAGTAATCAGTTGGCCTCAGGTGCACTGATTACTGTTTACTGATAACTGATTACCATCTTTAATATTATGAAACAGCAAGTCCTCGGTTTTGGATTAATCATAATAGGTAATGAGATCCTGGATGGTAGAGTGGGGGATCAGCATTTTGAGAATGCCCGGAATATTCTGGCGGAGCGAAATCTCCTTCTCAAATATACACTGATTATCGCCGATGATCCGGAGATGATCCGGGAACAGCTAAAGTGGGCAATGGCTCGTCCGGAACCGTTCTTCTGCTGTGGCGGGATTGGAGCTACCCCGGATGATCATACCCGGCGCTGCGTAGCCGAGGCGGTTGGAACTACACTTGCTTATAACGAAGAAGCGGTGGCGATCCTGGAGAAACACTATGGAGAACTCCCCACTATACATCGATTGAAGATGGTCGAGTTTCCCAATGGTTCACGGGTCATCCCCAATCCATTCAATCAAGTTCCCGGCTTTTCAATTGCCAACGGATACTTTCTCCCCGGCTTTCCGGTGATGGCGGAACCGATGATGGAATGGATTCTGGATACCTACTACTATCCCGGCCCCGAGCGGGTTGCCCGGTCACTGGTTCTTCCGGATGGCAGGGAGGCGGATCTGGCCGATCTGATGGATGAATTTATCGCTGCCCACCCCCAGCTCTCATTCTCCAGTCTGCCGCGAAATGTAGATGGGGGGTGGGATCTTGTATTGGGGTTTGCCGGCTCTCCACCGGCAGTGGAGGATGGGATGCGGTTTTTGACCGCGAAGTTAAAGGAAGCCGGTCAGCGGTTTTCCTCCACTGATTAATCGGACGGATCGGTCGGATTAGGCTGATCGGACGGGTCGGACGGGTCGGACAAGTCGGACGGTGCAACGCCCGGCCTTCCGTGCTCTTCCCTACTATTCCCTATTCCCCATTCCCCATTTATCAGTATCCCTCCGGGTTCCCGGACTGCCAGCGCCAGGAGTCGGCGCACATTTCTTCTACCTCCCGGTTGGCGGACCATCCCAGTTCCTGGTTGGCCAGGGCAGGGTTGGCGTAGCATTCCGCGATATCGCCCGGCCGGCGCTCAACAATTTCATAGGGTATCTTCTTTCCGCAGGCCTTTTCAAAAGCCGCGGCCATCTCCAGTACACTGTAGCCGCGCCCGGTGCCGAGATTGTAGGTGACAACGCCCGGGTTGGAGGTCAATTTTTCCAGCGCCCGGAGGTGACCAATCGCCAGATCGACGACATGGATATAGTCCCTCACACCGGTTCCGTCCGGGGTGGGGTAGTCATTACCAAAGACTCTCAGTTTCAATAACTTCCCGACCGCGACCTGGCTGATAAAGGGGATAAGGTTATTCGGGATTCCGTTGGGGTCTTCCCCGATCCGGCCGCTTTTATGAGCTCCGATCGGATTGAAATAGCGGAGGAGCGCGATATTCAAGGAACTGTCAGAGGCATGCCAGTCCCGGAGAATTTCTTCGATCATCAACTTGGTCCGGCCGTAGGGGTTGGTGGAGCCAAGCGGGAAGTCTTCCGTGATCGGAACCGTCGCCGGATCGCCGTAGACGGTAGCGGAAGAGCTGAATACCAGGTTCTTCACACCGTGTTTCCCCATAAGTTCGCAGAGGATCAAGGTGCCGGTGATATTATTATGGTAATAACTGAGAGGAATTTTAACTGACTCACCGACCGCTTTCAGGCCCGCGAAATGAATTACCGCGTCTATATCAGCGTCAGCAAATACCCGATCCAGTGCTTCCCGATCGAGGAGATCCACCCGGTGAAACTCAAGGCTTTTACCGCTGATCTCCTGAATTCTTTTAAGCGATTCTTCCTTACTGTTGGAGAGGTTGTCCACCACCACCACTTCGTGTCCAGCCTGTAACAGTTCCAGGCAGGTGTGGCTGCCTATATATCCGGCTCCGCCGGTTACTAATATTTTCATAATCTAAACTCCTGTAAGTGACGTAATAGTAAAAAGATTCCCTATAAGGGAATCTTTTTAGTGGCGAGGGTCAGAATCGAACTGACGACACGCGGATTTTCAGTCCGCTGCTCTACCGACTGAGCTACCTCGCCCCTTTTGTTTTTTCTCCGAAAAAACAAAAGTTTTGAATCTTGATTTAAGTCT